>Ga0213822_1000376_pt1 | contig 36196 bp, 29 predicted proteins | sample MC6MC0908MG_FD_179872 | JGI IMG/M metagenome (GOLD analysis project Ga0213822, IMG submission 179872) | Enriched soil aggregate microbial communities from Iowa State University, Ames, United States - MC6-MC0908-MG | ecosystem: Environmental > Terrestrial > Soil > Unclassified | place: USA: Iowa... | reverse complement strand
CTGCAATGAAAGATTACGACAAAAGCACTCAAATAAAAATACGCAGTCCGTTTGTCCAACAAATTCATAAAACTGATCGACACTATTAAATAATTCTGAAAGCCACGGACGATTCAGCGCCTCAAAACCCACCGTTTGCCTCGTCTGTAAATCGACGATAGGTTGAAAATATGTATCCAAATTCTTGTCCTGAATAATTTGCTTCAACGCTTTTAAACGTTTTATATATAAAGTATTGTTTTGATGCTGCCCATATAAATGTTTGAAATAGGAAAATAAATTATTTGTTTTTATGCTTTGTCTCACAACAGACTCCATACTAGCACCTCTTAATTTGGTTATTATGATCTATTGTACCCTTTTATTGTAAATGCATTGTTAATAGTATGTAAAAAGAGAGGGCTCTAGCACTAGATTTCTTTTTCAATAGTGTATAAAAGTAATCATTTTTGATCACTTGGTAGATGGGGTATAAATTCAGGATGTGGAGAAGACAGTTCGAGCAAAGGCTTCTGGAGATTGGTTGTTTTATCAGCGATTCGTTGTGCTTTATCAGCGATCTTGACTGATTTATCAGCGATTCGTTGTGTTTTATCAGCGATTTTGCTGATTTATCAGCGATTCGTTGTCCTTTATCAGCGATTCACGCCCCTTCTTTCAGCAATACTAATGGTATTTTACTGACAAGTACTTTTATAATAAGAATAAAAGCTCAATCATAAGAAAGGTTGCTTGATATCCTAATGAACGTAGAGAACTTTTTACAACTGCCCATGACAAAAGATTTTACAGTTGTCGCTGGTCACAATGGTTTACATAAACCCGTTCACAATGTCGAAATTCTAGACTTTGAATTTTCGCCTGATATTCAAACTGTGAGAGAAACGATTTTCACACCGAACAGTGTGGTTCTAAGCAGTTTATTATTTGCAAAGCACAAGCCAGAATATTTATGGAATGCCGTGAAAAATCTTATTGAGCTAGGGGCCAGTGCTTTAGCTTATAAACCTGTCATCTATGAGGACTTACCAGAGGAAGTTCTAGTGTATGCAGATGAGCAAAATTTTCCGATATTACGATTTGGTGGAGATGAATTCTTCGAAAAAATTATTTTAGAAACGATGGCCTATGCAAAAACACAGGATTATACATTCTTTTTAGAAACGATTATGCGACGTTTAATGGAAGAAGATGTTACAGCTGAACAAATAAAGTCCATTTTACAGCAAATAAATAAGCCCTTTGAAAAATATGTATTTGTTGCTAATATTCAAACGCAAGAGCTTACAAATAGTCAATGGATGCACTCTCTTTTTCACTTAGAGCCTCTTTTGAAATCGGGTATGATTTGTACCTATAAAAAGAGCCTCTTTGTTTTAATGACCCATCCATCGCAAGAATTTCAATTTGAAAAACTTCTCAATGAATGGTTAACCATGTATGCAATCTCAACTGATTCATTGACCTTTGGCTATAGTCGTTGTCATGTAACACAAGTAGAACTCCCTATTGCTGTTCGGGAAGCCTTCTATGCACGCATCATGGCTGAAATTGAATTGTCTCCTATCTGTCATTATGAAAATCTCGCTTCCGATTGTTTGTTAATTGAATTACATTGCAAGGACCCTCAATTTACTATGAACTATGTAAATAGCTATCTCGGTCCCCTACTTGAGGAAAAGGCTGATCCAGATTTAATGAACACAGCCATCACCTACGTTGTAAAACAAGGAAATATAAAGGAAGTAGCCGTCGCACATTTTTGTCATCCAAACACAATCCGTTATCGTTTGTCAAAAATACGTCAACTAGTAGCTCCTTTGGAAAATGATTATGTTTTTTACGAACGTATAGCTGCAGCCGTTAAATTGTACTTATTACATAGCAAAATAGATGTTGAATGATCAGCATTGGAATAAGTACAAAAAAACGCCCGAATATTTAGAATTAACATCAAATTATTTTCTTCCATTTCATGCTATTCTATTGTAGTTAGGAGGAAGAATGATGAAACAATACATAGCTGATGGCATGCTATTAGTCACCGCAATCGTTTGGGGTAGCGGATTTGTAATAACGGCTATTGCATTGGAATATTTAACAGCTTATCAAGTAATGGCAGGTAGATTTTTATTAGCTTCGATTATACTGACAGTCTTATTTGGATACAGATTAAAAAAAGCTTCAAAATCAGTGATCTGGAAAGGTGTTTTGTTAGGGACCATTTTGTATGTTGCCTTTGCCCTTCAGACAGTGGGGTTACAATATACAACACCATCTAAAAATGCATTTTTAACCGCTGTAAATGTCATTATTGTTCCCTTAATTGCGTTAGCAGTTTACAAGCGCCGTATAGATGGCTACGAAATTATCGGTTCAATCATAGCGATTGTTGGAATCGGTTTTTTATCATTACAAGGATCACTGACAATGAATATCGGAGACGCACTTTCCTTAGCTTGCGCTGTCGCCTTTGCCTTTGATATTTTTTGTACAAATCTTTTTGTACAAAAGGAAGATGCCATCACCCTTACGATTATTCAATTTATCACAGCAGCATTTTTAGGTGTCTTAGTCGTTGTCAGTCAAGGCGACATCCCAACCAACCTTGAAAAAGAAGCAATCTATTCAATTATTTATTTAGGAATTTTTTCAACTACTCTTGCCTATCTTTTTCAAAATGTTGCGAATCAATATACGTCTGCTACAAAGGCAGCTATTATCCTGTCGACAGAATCATTCTTCGGCATGGTACTATCCGTAATTTTCTTACATGAGGTATTAACAAGTCGCATGGTTGTAGGGGCAGTACTGATTTTACTCGCCATATTAATTGCCGAAGTAAAGCCTGCACATCCTAAAAAACGAATGATGAAGAGCTCTCGATAATGAATTTCAAAATAGTTTCAGTCATGCTGAAGCTATTTTTTATTATGCATAACTAGTCATAATACTGGTGGTAATCCCTACTACTAAAACTGTAATAATTGACAGCATTAATGTACTGGAAGATAAAAACAGACTCCCTACCACAATGACGATCGAATCAATCATAAAAATAAGTATCCCAACATTAATCCCTGTTTTATCACACAAAAACTGTGCAATCAAATCTGTGCCACCAGTGCTTGTCTGAAATCTAAGCATCAAGCCAATACCAAATCCCATCAGTATCCCTCCAAATATGGCACTATAAATAGCATCGATTTGAACAAGATTCCGAACGGGCTTTAGTAAGTCAATAATAAGAGAAGATGCAATTAATCCGTGAATGCTATTGTAAAAATATGCTCTGTATTTATACCAAGCAATGATAAAAACCGGAATGCTAATAATGATGATCATTAAACCTATTTTAAGCTTATACAAATAGTGTAAAATAAGCGCTATCCCTACAACGCCCCCATCCAAAATTTGATAGGGCGTTAAAAAAAGATTAATTCCTAGCGAAACCGCAGTACTTCCTATAAGAATAATCAAGCCTTTCGTAAAAAAATACATACAACCCCCCTCCGAGACTGAGCATGTATTTATAGTATGATAATATGGAATCGAACATGTTATCAAATACGGCTTGGTCAAAAGTCAACCCTACTTTTTTTATCGAGTCCGCTCGATAAATTTCTCTAAAGCGCTATTTGGTTTTTCGGGTGAAACTTTATTCCTGTATTTTCCGTATATTCATGTAAAATCACTAGATGAACAAAAGGAGAATGTGCTATGGAGCATACTTTATTAGAACAAGTGAAGAACACACGAACAATTTTAAGAAGAACACTGTTAGAGACGATTTTCGAGGAATTTGATGGTCAACGTATGAGATTAACGGAGGAACAACGTATAGAAAAATATCGCACAATGCTAGATAGTCCTTTCCGTTTTTTCCGAGGAAGTGCCTATTTATTTTATTTTGATGTCACGAAATCCCCTTCTATTTTCCATACATCTGATGTCATGCCTACTTGGATACAGGGAGACATGCATATGGACAACTTCGGTGCATTTCAAAATGAAACAGGCGACATTGTGTTCGATATTAATGATTTTGATGAAGGCTATGTTGGCTCTTACCTGTATGATGTTAGTCGTATGAGTGTTAGTATCGCTTTATATCTTGAGGAGCAAGGCTTAGATCATGAAACTCAAGAAAAGGCCATTCATCATTTTCTACATAGCTATGTCAGTCAATTAAAACGGTTTCAGCGTAAACAAGATGATCCACTGACATTAACATTTACAAAGGATAATACAAAGGGACCAATCAAAAAGGTTTTGAAAAAATTAGAGAAACGTCAGCATTCACAGTTCGTACAGGATATAACGTATATTAACGATGAAGAACAGCGTGTTTTCCTATGGAATGAAGAAGTACAGCCTGTCACTTCAGAAGAATATGCCGCAATCTCTACTGTGCTACCCAACTATAAGATTAAAGATATCGCCATTAAATACGGTTCAGGGACAGCATCCATCGGCTTAAAACGCTATTATATTTTAGTAGAGGACGAAACAAATGCACAGGGAGTAAGCGATTTAGTTCTTGAAATGAAGGAAGTGCGCACGGCAATCCCCGCATATTTCCTTCCGTACAATGAGACATTCTGGGAAACGTATGTGCACCAAGGAGCACGTGTAGTAGGTACCCAAAAAGCAATGCATCATTTAGAGGACCCTCATTTAGCTTATGTTACGATGGAGGGACAAGAATACTATATCCGTGAACGTTCCCCTTATAAGAAAAAGGTGAAGCCTAAAAACTACAAGGATGTAGAGGATTATTTTGCGACAACATCGACGATGGGACAAATTGCTGCCAAAAACCATGCGCGTGCCGATATCGACTACTCCGATGTTTTCACCTATCATAGTGAAGATGAAATATTAAAAGCTATCGGTAAGGAGCGTAACGTATTTGTTGAAAGCGCGATTTTACAGGCAATGCGCTACAAAGAAATAGTCTATTCAGATTTCGAGTTGTTTAAAGAGTTGGTCAAAGAGCGTTTTAATTGACCTTTGTTGTTGAAAAACTATTTTGTCAATGAAATTAAGGTGTCGTCTTAAATAATATGGCTCTTCGGCAAAACGAGGGGTTGATTTCCGTTCCGACTGAGCGCTTTCCTGGGGGCGTCCGATGAGCCGCTTGGGCCTACACGATGTAGGTCACGAAGGCGTTATCACAGGATGTGATGCTTTTAGCCTTCGTTCCTCTATTCGCTCGCTCCAGGGTCTCGGGCCAACACGATGTTGGTCACGAAGGCGTTATCACAGGATGTGATGCTCTTAGCCTTCGTTCCTCTATCGCTAATCCCCAAGGAGTCGCTCAGTCTCCACTCCAATCAACCATTTCACTTAGCGTGTATCTTCTTACATGTCATTCTAATTTAAAGTGATATAACGAAACTTCAGTAAATCTGTACGAAAACGAAGTGTCAGCGGCAACAGATGTACAATCGCGTCACTGTTATAAGCCTTTTCTGTTCGATTATAGTGAGTAGCCATAGTATTTACTTTTGAAATAAATAAAATTTATAAAAGTTCTACGCTATCGCTGATTGGATTGGAAGCCTACTCGAATGCTCCTGTCGCGGAGGAAGCGGCACGACGCGAAAGTGAGTATTTTGGAACGGAAATCATCCTTATTTAAAGCACTACAACAATCACAAAAATCCCCTTGACCATTTTGTTTTTTTACACTGTGAAAAAGGACCTCTGCTATAAATATAGCGGAAGTCCTTTTTATTTTTGCTTTGCCTTCATTCGATTGAGCAAAAATCCACCTTTGAATGATTTAGGCTCGTAAGAAATAATAAACGCATTCGGTTCAAATTGCTCTACAATTTGGAACAGCTCCATCTCACGATTTCTCTTAGTTAATATTTCGTATTTATAACGATTGCTATCTCGACCTTCGCCGATATAAATAGTCACTGCAAAGCCTTCATTACGGAGGAAATTCACGAGCTCTACGTTCTTATTTTGCGTATTGATTGTCGTATAGACATAGCCGATTGCCAGTTTCCGTTCAATTTTGGCACCTAGGAAAATACCTAGACCAAAACCAAATGCATAAACAATCATGGCTAAAATACTTTGTTCTCCGTTAAAAACAAGCGAAAGGCCAAATACATACACTAACATTTCCAGCATACCGAAGATGGCGGCAAGGAAAGTAATATTCTTCACTAAAAATATTGTCCGTAACGTTAAAAAAGGTACATAAACTAATTGCAGGATTAAAATCAGAAATATACTTTGCATTTGTAAGAGACCTTTCAAAAAGTAGTAGATATACACTATAAATTATATGTTCAATAGTTGCATTCTATTAATAAACTAGCCTATAGTTTATTTAGCAATTCCCTATTCTTTTTATTTTAAACATCTACATGGACTAAATTCATCGGGTTTAGTAATCCTTCAGCGTCTTCCTTACTTAGCAAACCATTCTTAATAACAATTTCTTTAATGGTAGCGTCCGTTTTAAAAGCTTCAGCTACTACTTTATTTGCCATTTCATAGCCAAATAATTTAGAAATGACAACAGAAATCGAATAAGAACTTTCCGCGTGCATTTGATTCATCGCCTCATTTATTTGAATGCCCTGTACACATTTGTGATTAAATACAGGAATACTTGCTATTAAAATCGAAAACGCATCAAATAAATTTTTCATAATAATCGATTCCCATATATTTAACTCTAGCTCTCCTCGATCGACCGCGATTGTAATCGTCTGATCCATCCCATATATATCAAAACAAACCTGCATCATCATCTCTGGAATACACGGATTGATTTTTCCAGGCATAATGGATGAACCTGGCTGTACAGATGGAATAGTAATTTCAGCTAGTCCAGCTCTAGGGCCTGAGGCAAGTAGTCTAAAATCACCTGCCATTTTGGATAACCCACTACACAACCCCTTTAAGCAGCCTGATATTTTTATATAACTATCTGCATGTTGTAAACCATCAAAATAATCTTCTATTTTGGTCACTGGCATTCCGGAAACTTTAGGCAAATATTGATACATTGCTTCGATATAGCCTTTTGCTACACCCAAGCTTGTACCTACAGCGGTAGCACCAATCAATAGTTTTAGACAGTCTTGTTGAACCTTTTGTAATTCTTTCTTCTGTCTTGTAACAAATGATAAATAAGCATTAAATTGCTGACCAAAAGTCATTGGGAGAGCGTCCTGTAAACAAGTTCTAGATAATTTAATGCTTGATTGAAACTCATTGACTTTACTTTCTAGCGCCTTTTCAAGCTGTTCTAAGTGTTTAATCAAGTCTTCCATATAAAGATAGCAGGCCATTTTCATAGCGCTTGGCAATACATCATTTGTAGACTGAGACATATTCACATGCTCATGTGGATGTACACATGTAAAGCCTTTTTCACCAGTAATAATTTCATTCGCTCGGTTGGCAATGACCTCGTTAATATTCATATTTGTCGAAAGGCCTCCGCCGCCCTGATAAATATCAACAGGAAATTGATTTTCAAATTTCCCTGCTAAAATTTCATCTGCTGCCTCCACAATGGCAGCTTTGATATGGCAATCAAGCGCTTCAACACGATGATTTGAAAGTGCTGCTGCTTTTTTTATATAGGCCATAGATTTTATGAGGTAGGGGTAACTTTCAATGGATCTCCCAGAGATAGGAAAATTCTCTAAAGAACGCATCGTTTGGATACCATAATATATGTCGGAACTAATCTGCATTTCACCTAAGAAATCTTTTTCTATACGCATCCTTTAATCCCTTTTCTTCTATTATAAATTCCTTAAAACTCTATGACAGCTCGACCAACATTGACACAGCTGCAATCATGGAAGGAATCAAATGCTTTATTAATATTTTCTAGTTTAATACGCTCTAAAACTAGCTCGTCTAGCTTAAACTTCCCATCTAAATATAATTGTGCAATCATTGGGAAATCACGGAATGGCTGTGTATCTCCATAGAAGCTGCCTTTTAGCACCTTTCCAACCCGATGGAATCCACCAGCAGGTAAATTTAATTTCTGCTCTGGATTAAAGGCACCCACTACAACCACTGTTCCACCTTTACGTGTTATTTTCCACGCACTTTCAGTAGCAATCGTATGACCTGAACAGTCAATTGCATAATGGACACCCACACCGTTTGTAATTTCCTTAACAATTGCTTCAACATCTTGATCTTTTGTGTTAATAGTGTGCGTTGCGCCAAATTCCTTAGCAATTTCAAGATTGGCATCTTTTACATCACAGGCAATTATTTTAGCCGCACCCGCTATAGCAGCTCCTTGTATTGCATTTACACCAACCCCACCAATTCCGAAAATCGCTACTGTGGAGCCTGGTTTTACACCCGCCGCATTGACTGCAGCACCATAGCCAGTAGCTACACCACAGCCAATAAGTGATGCTTGGACAAGTGGCATTTCATCAGGTATTTTTATACAAGACATTTCTGGTACAACTGCATATTCAGCAAATGTTGAAAGTAATGAATTATGGTATACCTTCTCATTGTTCATGCTTAATCGAGTAGTACCATCCAATAAAGTACCATCAAACATTGGTCCAAACGCAGATTCACAAAGATGGACCTTTCCTGTTACACAGAATTCGCAAGTACCGCAGTAAGGAACCCAGCTCAAAGCCACCTTATCGCCGACTTTCACATTCGTTACACTTGATCCAACAGCCTCCACAATACCTGCACCCTCATGACCTAAAATGGTTGGAGTTGGTGTTGTAGCATCACCCAATGCATTTAAATCACTATGGCAAACACCTGTAGCCGCAATTTTTACTAACACTTCATTGTGCTTTGGCTCAGCAAGCTCTACTTCTAAAATTGCTAATGGTTTATTTATTTCTGTCATCACAGCAGCTTTCATTTTCATGATAATTCCCCCTTACAATATCAGATTAATATGCAAACCAAATTGCTCTTGTTTTGGTAAAAGCAGATAAAGAATGGATGGCGTATTCTTTGCCCCACCCACTTTGCTTAACGCCTCCAAATGGACTAGCAAAATCATAACAGCCATATTTATTAACAAATACCATGCCTGCATCTAATTGATTGGCTACGCGGTGAGCACGTGATGGATCACCTGTCCATAGACCGGCAGCTAAGCCATAGATTGTGTCGTTCGCCATTTTAATAACATTTTCTTCCGTATCAAACGGAATGATGCAAAGTACAGGGCCAAAAATTTCTTCCTGTGCAATTTTCATATTGTTATCTACATCAGCAAAAATAGTTGGTTGTACAAAATAGCCTTCCGCATTCGTACCCGTTAGATCACGCTCACCACCAGCAACAATTCTTCCTCCCTGCTCTTTACCGCTTTCGATATAGCTTAAAATTGATTCCATATGCTCTTTTGATATTTGGGCACCCTGCTTGCTGTTTGGATCAAATGGATCACCACATTGATAATTTTTGGCATATTCAGCAATCTTCTCGACAACCGTGTTATAAATAGCATTCTGAACAAATAATCTTGTTGGTGAAGAGCACTTTTCACCTTTATGTGTAAACAAACCATAGAAAGAACGTTCAATCGCGCCATCTAAATTTGTTACGTCCTCAAAGATTATATTCGGCGATTTACCGCCCAATTCTAAAGTGACTGGTTTCAAGTTGCTATCAGCGGAATCACGTAATAATTGTTTACCTATTTTAGTACTGCCTGTAAATGACAGCTTATCAATATCCATATGCTGGCTAATATAAGCACCTACTTGACCGTCTCCCAAAATTAAGTTAATAACACCCTTTGGTAATAGCTTAGCTTCATCAATAATTTCAAACAGTCGTATAGCGGAGAAAGAAGTTTTATCAGCAGGCTTTAAAACAACAGTATTTCCCATAGCTAGAGCTGGAGCCATTTTTAAAACTGCCATTTGAATCGGGAAATTAAATGGTACAATTTGACCACAAACTCCGATTGGATCGCGTGTTGTTACACTTAAAAAATCCCCTTCCACCGGATTATTTTCACCGTAGAATTTGTCAGTCCATCCAGCATAATATTCAAATAAATCATGTGCCTCTTGCACATCATCATTGTAGGCTTCTGTATATAATTTGCCATTATCAAGTGTCTCTAAAGTTGCTAGTTCTACGTGATGCTCAGCAATAAGCTCACTAATTTTACGTAATACTCTGCCGCGCTGTTTTCTGCTCATACTTTTCCATTCAGGATTATGAAGTGCCTCTCTCGCCGCTTGAACTGCTAAATCTACATCTTCTTTAGCAGCGCAATAGAAATTACCAATAACTTTCCCATTTGCAGGATTAATAGAATCGATTGTATGACTACTACTATCTATCCACTGTCCATTGATATAACTTCTTTTTGTTGTTGATAACCAATTGTGAGCCCACTCTAGCTTTGGCTGTTCAATACCATCAAAAATTTTCTGATTCATAATTTTTAATCCTCCCTTTTCTCTAAAGATTGTTGCTTCAACAATTTTGTAGCCTCACTGTATCCTACTTTGTCTTTTAAATCGCAAATTTTCGGTATACTCGTATTAGATAGTTCTAGACATCTTTGTTCATTGGCTTGAATGTCAGCAAGACAAAGATTTGTGAAGCTTTTTAAGCAATTGGAAAGCATATAAAAGCCATCTAATATATGCACACCCGCAAAGTTTTCAAATACATTTAAGTCCAGTTCTCCATGCTCAAATGCTGTCTGAACTACTCGCTCAATGCCAATGATTTCACTGCAGCATTGAATTATTGTTTCAGGCATTACAGGATTTATTTTTCCAGGAAAAAAAGATGACCCCGCCTGTATAGCTGGCAATGATATTTCAGCAAAACCTGCTTCTGGTCCTGAAGATAACAATCGAAGGTCTTTAGCCATTTTCATTAATGCCGTAGCAAACAAACTTAATTGCTTAGAAACCTCAGCTAAATCATCAATATTTTGAGCAGCATCAAATAAATTCTCCCGGCGCCTTATCGGTAATTGTGTAACTTCCTGTAATTTTTTAATGACCGTTTGTTTATAGTCTTCACTAGCACCATCACCTTTACCTATAACAGTTCCTCCAAGATTAATCGTCAGCAGTTCGTTTATGGATGCTTGTAATTTTTGATGCCTTCTTTTAATAACTGCCTCAAAGCCGCTAAACTTTTGCCCAAGCTGAATACGTGAAGCATCCTGCAAGCATGTTCGCGAAATAGTTGTAATGGGCATAAATTGTACTGTTTTACGGTTTAAAATTTGCGATAAATACTGCATCTCTTCATCTAAACGCTTGTAGCCACTCATTAACGCTAAGCGGATAGCAGTATGGCAGGCATCTGCTGTTGATTGTGAAGCGTTTACATGTTCGATTGGATGGACAGGAACATAGGTACCATTCATTTTATTTGATAGATTGGCTACTACCTCATTTATGTTCATATTAATGCCAATACCGCCCCCGCCATGGTAAACATCAACAATAAAATGCTCTGTATATTTCCCATCAATCAAGGCATTACACGCTAAAGTAATATTTTCTTTAATTGGTAACGAGATCACCTTGGCCTCATAATTTGCCATAGCCGCGGCCTTTTTTACCATTGCTAAGGATTGAATATAATCTGGATAATCTTTTAATGTGTTCTTTGAAAAAGATAGATTTTCTTTTGTTCGAACAGATTGAATACCATATAAAGCATCATCAGGAATTTCAACAGTCCCCAAGAAATCAGTTTCTATTCGCATAGTTTGAATGGCTCCCTCTACAACAATTAATGACCTCCACACCATTAATTGTTCATATTATGAACTTTTTATTCACATTAAGAACTTTAAGCTATTATATGTCTGAAAATTACGAAAGTCAACATGAAAAACAGCTTGGGTTTTTAAATTTTATTTAGTCCATTTATTTACCTCAATTCAAATAAATTACCTGTAACACGGACAACTTTGATTTTCAAAACTAACTATGTATAATTAAAAATATGGAAACGAATAAACTTATAACAAATAAAAATGGTAAAGACGGCACTACAGTTCAAGCTGTAGATAGAGCTTTGCTCCTACTAAAGCTTATAGGAGAAAACAGCTCACCTATTTCAGTAAAGGATTTGTCCCTCAAAAGCGGTCTAAATAGGACAACTGTTTGGCGGTTAATTGGAAGTTTAGAAAATGAAGGTTTTGTTGAAAAAGACACCGCAACGAATAGCTATCAACTTGGATTTACATTCTATCGATTAGCTTCTCAAAATAATCCATATAGTTCGTTAATTCGCAGAGCTAGAAGTACATTAGAGGCATTAAGGGAAAAGGTAGGTGAAACAGTATTATTAAGCGTTCCAATGCACAACGGTATTTTAACAATTGACCAAATCGATACGAACCACAGTGTAAGATTAGTCGATTATACAAATACTGTTACACCATTGCATTGCACCTCTAATGGAAAAGTATTATTAAGCATACTTTCTAAAAAAGAACTCGATCAGTTTTTAGAAAAAGAGCTTATTGCAACATCGAAATATACCATTACAGATCCTAAACTATTGCAAGAAGAGCTTCAATGGATACGTTCCCATCATGTGGGATTATCAATTGGTGAATACGATGAAAATGAAAATGCTATTTCTGTACCTATATTTGATAATAGAAAGAACCTAGTAGCATTTTTAACGTTAGGTGGTCCTAGCTTTAGACTTTCAAAAGATGATTTATTAAAACTTAAGGATACGTTATTAGATGCAGCAAAGGATATTGAAAGACAGTTAACATAATTTATCTGGTAAACAAGACAAAGCCAAACTTGCGGCATTGTCTTTTTTTAATGAATTATTGTCGAATTTTCAATTAATAAAGAGAATAATGCAATGTAAGAGAAAAATTCGCATTGAATTCGCTTACAAAAAGCAATTGACAACATATTCACCATAGACATATAATTTACGTATTCGCATAACGACCATATGGTTCATATTACGAACTTTATTTAAGAACAATTTCCTCTACTACAAATTTAATCATATTACTTCAAACAAAAATATGTTTACTAAAGGGCGATGGGAGGAATTTGATATGAGTAGTAACACAATGACAATGGATAACTCGCTAAAGATCAAGCTAGATGATGCACCACTTAATAAGTTTCATATTAAAATCGCAGGCTTAACATTTGGAGCACATTTCACTGATGGATATATTTTAGGGATTGTAGGCTTTGCACTTACATTACTTACTCCACAAATGGGTTTGTCTTCATTCTGGGTGGGGTTGATTGGGAGTTCCGCCTTAATAGGCTTATTTTTAGGCAGCTTGATTTTGGGCTGGATTTCTGATTATATTGGTAGACAAAAAATATTCGTTCTCAGTTTTACGATTATAACAGTTGCTTCTATTCTTCAATTTTTTGCTGATTCACCAACTGAATTAGTTATTTACAGGATATTAATCGGGATAGGTCTCGGCGGAGATTATAGTGTGGGACATACTATGCTTGCTGAATTTTCGCCTCGTAAACATCGCGGGGTTTTACTTGGGTCATTTAGTGTGATATGGACAATTGGATATGTTGTAGCCAATATTGTCGGAATTTTCGCAACAGATGCTTCTCCTGATGCATGGAAATGGATGTTAGCCTCTTCTGCCATTCCAGCATTTATTATTTTAATTATCCGCATGGGCACACCAGAATCGCCAAGATGGCTGGTAAGCAAAGGCCGAAATGAAGAAGCTCTTCAAATTGTACAAAAATATATAGGACCAAACATTATTTTGGATGATGAAGTAGCGAAAGCTAAGAAAAGTAGCTTTGCATCTTTATTCCATAAGGATATGATTAAGCGTACAGCCTTTAACAGTATTTTCTTCGTATGTTTAGTAATGCCTTATTTTGCCATTTACACATTTTTACCAATCATCCTAGATGAAATTGGCTTAAGAGCAGATCATACTACGGATTTCTTATTAAATGGTCTTCTAATTATAGGAGCATTATTAGGGATTTGGTTTACTATTAAGTATTCTAGACGTGGTTTCTTAATTTCTTCCTTCATTGTATTGGTTATTTCTTTAGGTCTTTTAAGTGTATTACCAAGTAATCTAACAGTTCTTATGATTATCGCTTTCTCTGTATTTACATTGATTTTATCGGCCGTGAGTAATCTAGTAGGTGTCTTCCCTGCTGAAAGTTTCCCGACAGACATTCGTTCCTCAGGGGTAGGCTTTGCTACAGCCATTAGTCGGTTAGGTTCTGCTGCTAGTACGTTCTTACTTCCAATGAGTATGGCTAACCTTGGTGTACAAAATACGATGCTTTGTTTAACAGGTATTTTAGTCATCGGTACTCTTGTGTCGATTGCTTGGGCTCCAGAAACTAAAGCACTATCTTTAAGCGATGCTAGTAATGTTTCTGAATAAATAATATTAAAAATGCCATCTACTTTTATAGTAGATGGCATTTTGTTGATTATAGAAATCCTTTAAGCTTCCCCATGCATCGGGTCTTCCTTATGCTTTGGCCCAATCATGTTGAATAAAATATTCAGGATAATCGCCGTAACCGAACCACAGACGATACCGTTAGATGTTAGAAGAGAAATGCTTTCTGGTAGTGCATCGAAAATTCCTGGTACAACCGATACACCGACACCAAGACTAACTGCAACAGCAGCAATCATGGCATTTTCCGCTGATTCATTCATAACAGGTACTAGCATACCCATACCTTGAGTAATGACCATACCGAACATCGCTAGCATTGCCGCACCAAGTACTGGTGTTGGAATGATTGTTGTTAATGCTGCGATTTTTGGTAGGAAGCCAAGTGCTACTAGTAAACCACCTGTGATGTAAATGACTTTACGATCTTTTACGCCTGACATACGTGTAAGTCCCACGTTTTGTGAGAATGTTGTGTATGGGAAGGCATTGAAAATACCACCAATAACCGAAGCAAGACCTTCTGAACGATACCCACGAGCTAAATCTTTTGATTCTAGCTTTTTATTGCAAATATCACTTAGCGCAAAATAGACTCCTGTTGATTCTACTAAAGAAACCATTCCTACGAGTGTCATTGTAATAATCGCGGTAGCATCAAATGTTGGCATGCCGAAATAGAATGGCTGAACCATATGCAATGCATCAGCTTCTGAAACTGGGCTAAAGTCAACTTTCCCCATGAATGCACCTAAGATTGTCCCAACAACTAATCCGATTAAAATAGAGATTGCGCGGACGAAACCTGTAGAAAAACGATAAACGACTAAAATAATAACGAGTGTAATAAACGCTAAAGCTATATTCGAGCCAGATGCGAAATCTTTTGCACCTAGTCCACCCGCCATATTGTTTAAAGCTACTGGTAATAAAGAGATACCGATAATCGACACTACCGAACCTGTCACAACAGGCGGGAAGAATTTTACTAGCTTTCCGAAGAAGCCGGCAATAATCATAATGATTACACCTGATGCAATAATTGAACCATAAATATCAGTAATACCTTGCTCAGGATTTGTACCGATTGCAATTATTGGACTTACTGCTGTAAATGTACAACCTAGGACAACTGGCAAACCAATACCGATAAATTTACCATAATACACTTGTAAAAGTGTTGCGATCCCACACATCATAATGTCAATCGCCACTAAATACGTCATTTGTGTTGAATCAAAGCCGATTGCCCCACCGATAATCAATGGCACTAAAATGGCTCCTGCATACATCGCAAGTAAATGTTGAATCGCTAGCGCAGTCGATTTAAAGGCATTCATTACGCATTAGCCTCCGCAGCAAATGTAACTTTGCCATCCTCAAGAGATTCTACAATTGCTAATGATTCCACGCGAATCCCTTGCTGGCGTAATAATTTCCCACCATCTTGGAAGCCTTTTTCAATAACAATGCCGACGCCCACAACATTTGCACCAGCTTGTGCTGCAATATCGAGCAAGCCTTTGACAGCTTCTCCATTAGCTAAAAAATCATCGATAATTAGGACATTATCATCTTCATTTAAGAAATTGCGTGATACTGAAATATCATTTGTTTCATTTTTTGTGAAAGAATGTACTTTTGAAGAAAAAAGATTATCTGATAATGTTAAAGATTTACGTTTACGTGCAAATACTACAGGTGCACCGATTTCAAGCCCTAGCATAACAGATGGTGCGATACCTGAAGATTCGATCGTTACTATTTTTGTAATAACTTGATCTGAGAAACGGTTGGCAAACTCATGGCCAATTTCCTTCATTAGCATTGGGTCAATTTGATGATTTAAAAATGAATCTACTTTTAATACAGATGAAGATAAAACTTTACCTTCTTGCATAATTTTATCGTGCAATAACTTCATTTCCTTTATTTCCCTCTTTCTTAATTTAATAAAAAACGCTGAATACCTTGATCCATTCATCTACGAGTGGAGCAAAGCATTCAGCGTAAAAACGTCGAAACAAATAGAAAACGTCATCATCTTATATGAGATCTTCTAAAGCATTGCTACCCATAGTCGATTTATTTACGGTAAATCGGTAGAAACTTGCGAGCCATATTCTCGCTATTATATGAGTGAAACAGTATGAAGCTGTAATATATACCAATTATTCAAATCAGCACTTCATTCGGCAATGTTGCTATATGACTCACTGAATATAGATTGATTTTTCGGAATTTACTGGTATTTCAATAAATTTTAATTGTAAACGTTCGTGTTTTACAACCAACGTACTGATTATATCAGACAATTTTCCAGCAGGCTAGTCATTATTTTGTTAAATGGAAAGGCACTGTCATAATGACGACATTTTTGTTAAATAACAGCGTAGCGCGAATTAATAGACTCGATTGATTGTGTAACATATGATGCCATCCTTTTTTCGGTATAAATTGTGGGATAACAACTGTTACTCGATGTCCTGTTTTCACACATTGATGTTCAACCTTATTAATAAATTTCATCAACGGCTGTGTAATACTTCGATATGGTGAATAGTATGTTACAAGCCGTACATCTGGCTGCCAAGCTTTCCATTTCTCTTCAAAAGCTTTTGCGTCATCTTGATCGAAGGCTACATAAAAGGCAATAATTTTGTCGACCTTTAATGAATGTGCGTAATGCAAAGTGTTTTCAACTACTTGCGTAATACCAGCCACAGGGACTATGAAAACATTCCCCTCAATAATAGGTAGCTCCTCATTATTTAATCTTAACTGCTCACCAACTGCTTGATAATGTTTTTTAATTCGATGAAACATCAAAATAATCATTGGTAAAAAGATAAACACTGGCCATACTTGAGGTAATTTCGTCACAAAAAACATCATGGCAACAATAAAGGAAATAACCGCTCCAATCGTATTTATTGCAAATTTTGCAACCCAACCTTTTGGCTTTTCACGCCACCATTTTCGCATCATTCCGGCCTGCGCTAACGTAAACGGAATAAAAACGCCAACTGCATAAAGTGGAATTAAATGTTCTGTTGCCCCATCAAATAAAATGATTAAGACAATGGCAGCTAAACCAAGCATCAAGATTCCATTTGAATAACCGAGACGATCCCCACGGATTTGGAACATTCTTGGGATAAAACGGTCCTTCGATAAATTGACTGCTAGTAAAGGAAAGGCTGAATAACCTGTATTTGCAGCGAGTACTAAAATCATTGCTGTTGTACCCTGCACTATATAGTAAAAGAAATTGCGTCCTACACTTGCCTCCGCAATTTGCGAAACAACTGTTTCTTCTGCATTTGGAGCAATTCCATAAAAATAAGCTAGACTCACAATACCGATAAATAGTACCGCTAAAATACCGCCCATCGCAAGTAACGTTTTAGACGCATTTTTTGGTCCTGGATCTTTAAAATTAGGAATAGCATTTGAAATGGCTTCTACACCAGTCAAAGCTGAGCTTCCTGATGCAAATGCCTTTAATAATATAAAAAGACTAATTCCTGCAACGGGTGTACCAACCTTTGGACTCAACTCTGCTGGAACTTGCCCTGTTGCTACATTATAAATCCCCACTCCAATTAATATCAGCATGACAGCTACAAACAAATATACTGGATACGCTAATATGGATGCAGATTCTGTAACACCACGTAGATTTAAAAGCGTTAAACATATAACAAAAAATACAGCGATTATCACGTTATAGGGATGTAGACTCGGAAATGCCGAAGTAATCGCATCTGTCCCCGCCGAAACACTTACCGCAACTGTTAAAATGTAATCGACAAGCAATGAACCACCAGCGACGAGACCGGCATTGACACCTAAATTTTCCCGAGATACTACGTATGCACCACCACCATGTGGATAAGCAAAAATAACTTGACGATACGAAAAAATAAGTGCTGCCAGTAACACAACTACGCCAGCAGCAATCGGTAGAGAATACCAAAAGGCAACAGTACTTACTGTCATGAGCACAATTAAAATTTGCTCAGGTCCATACGCTACTGATGACAAAGCATCTGATGACAGTATGGCAAGTGCCTTTCTTTTATTAAGCTTTTGCTCCCCTAATGTATCGGATCTCAACGGTTTTCCGATAACATAACGTTTGAATGAGGATTTCATATACAACACCTTCTAATTTCATGGGATGTATTTCGCATTTCTAAATCGATTACACCTTCGCATAATCGGTTTCTATGTTGTCCACTGGGGCTTATTTTCATTTTTGAATGAAGATAAAAAAAACGTCTACAAGTCATCACTAAATACGACTTGTAGACGCTCATTCGTCTGCCAAGCTCCAACTTTTCTGCTCTTAACGCTTACGAGGTTAGCTGTCGGATTCGGGCCTGAGTAGCCCTACCCTTCAAAAATGAAGAGATTCACCCCAAGGATTATTGTTAAACAATCCGTAAAAACTGGGTCCCCCGCGTTCAGTTGCTTCAGCGATTTAGAAATTTGAAACCTTTATAATGATGTCATATTACGCTCGTATTAAAAAAAAGTAAAGAAGAAAATTTTTTATTATTATAAGTGAAAAGCATAGATATTCTCTCAAGTAGTATGTAATTACTCGCAGAACTAAAAAAGCTATCTTAAAAGTATTGTCCCACTTTTAAGATAGCTTATGCACTTTAGTCCTCAATATCTTGTTCAAAGCCTATAATTTCACCTGTAGATGAATCAACCTCAACTTCGTATTCATGCTGTCCGTTTCTGATTTCGATTTCGTAAATCCCATCATCAAGCTTAATTTTAGTCACTGTACCTTTTGCCTTTGTTAAGGCCTTTTCAATAGCCTGCTCTTTTGTGATTTTAGTTGTTGTAGTGGAAGCAGTCATCTTGTCATACATATCATCTTGATCTCGACGTTCCTTCTTTTGCTTTAGTAGCTCACCTGTATAGGCGTCAAATTTTAAGTCATACTCTTCAGTATCAGTGTACACCTCTACCTCATAAACTGTGCGATAGACATCCTGGTCAAACTCAATATCAACTACCGTACCATCGACAACTGCTAATGCCTTTTTCTCAATTTCCTGCATTGTTAATACCTTTTTTTCTTGCGCATTACCTGTTAATAATGTTGTTGAGCCAATAGCAGCTCCAACGCCAAGTATACCGACCAACGCTGGGATTAAAATCATTTTTTTCATCTTCATCTGTTCATCTCTCCTTTGTTTTATCCCGCATACAACTGGCTGGAAGACCCTCAAGTCAAGCAGCTGAGGTAAACCAAACAGTTAAGCGGGGTTGTACTTTATCTATTCTTAGCTTATCAAGCGAAGATGATAGGACAATAAGAGAAACATTAGAATTTCATGAGAATTAGTTAATGATCTTCATCCCATGTAACGGACATCACCTTTCCAGAGATTGCATGTATTTGAAAAACAGCTTCTTCATTCTTCGTTTCAATTTCAACTAAATAAAAGCCACCATCCTCTGTTTCCTTATAATCAACAGAATCTACCTCACCATTTAGTTGTTGGAGAGCAATCTTCATTGCCTGCTCTTTAGAAATAACATTGACAATTTCTGGTTGTTCAACTGGCTGAACATCTTTTTTAGACAAAACATCACCTGTATAAGCATCGAGTGTGAGATCCCTTTGTTGACCCTCTTTTTCAACACGTACGGTGTAAATGTTATCTGCTAACACGACACTCTCAATATCCCCATAGTCTTTCTCAACCATATGTCGTATTTGCTCTTCTGTTAACGGTAATTTACTTTCCACTTCCTTCAATTTTAAATCTGTAGTTTGCTGTGTAGTTGCATCTAGCATCACCATATAAGTTGCACCATCTCGTGTAAATAGCATTTCATACTCGTTTCCTTGATTTTTAGCCTTTGTTACATGACCATTGTAGATCGTTTCAATATGATGAATTGCCTGTTCTTTACTAAGAGGCTCAATATGAAAGAAGCGATACTGAACAAACCATAGCGTTCCACTACAGAGAAGGATGATGGCACCAATGATCAATAGCCATTTTTTCATTGTTGCCCCTCCTTTGGTACACGTAGGGTAAAGCTTGAGCCCTCGCCAATTGTACTTTCAACATCAATCGTAATACCAAGCTGCCCTGCAAGTTCATGGGCAATAGCGAGCCCTAAGCCTGAGCCTCCAGTTTTACGGTTACGGTCCTCCGCCACACGATAAAAACGCTCAAATAAATGGGGAATATGTTCAGCTGGAATCCCAACCCCAAAATCTTGAATAGTAATGAGAACATACTCAGAAATGTCTGTAGCCTGTATGTGGACTTCTCTCTCACTATATTTCCGAGCATTATCAAGTAAAATAAAGAGCAACTGTTTCAACATTTTTTCATCGCTATATATATAGTTTGGCATTTCAGCATCGACGATGAATCCGCGATGATAAGCCTGTTGCATTTGCGTGGCCACCTTATTTAAGAATGGCGCAAGCTCTAACGGAACAAAATGTACGTCAAGATGCTCCTTGTTTTTGGCTAACTCCAGCAATTGCAACACCATTTCATGCATGCGCGATGATTCATTCACAATGGCTTGTAGCGATTCCTGCGCTACCTCCTTATTGTCAAAGCCTCTGCGCAATAGTAATTTTGCATAGCTTTCAATCACAGTAATGGGCGTTTTTAATTCATGGGAAGCATTTGACACAAATTGCTGTTGCTTTTGATAATGCTGTTCAAGCTTCTCCATCATTATGTTAAAAGTACGATTTATATTTGTTAACTCATCCCGGCCTTTGTCTGGAATATCAATTTTTTCGTACGTTCCAGTAGTTGCACTTTTTAACATCGTTTTATTTAAGCGTTCAAGTGGCAATAGAATAAGGCGACCAAGTGCTAAACTCGCTAAAAATATAGGTATTGTTGCAACAATTGAAACAACCACCAATATCACTTTCAGCAAACCTAATGTGCTTGCCACTTCCTCCACTGACTGCTTTAATTTTATTTGCACAACTGTTCCGTCTATCCAAATAGCTGGCATAGTGAAGCTAATGTATGGGACATCAGGCATCTCCAGTGTAGATTGAACCTTCATGATTACGTGCTGCTCATCATAAATATACACTGCCCCATTTGTTGGCATATACGCTCTTAAAACTTGCTGTAAGTTAGTTTGTTCATTTAACTGACTCAATGTAGAACTTAGCTCATTTGCTCGTGCTTGGAGCTGTTTATATTCGGTATTATAAGCAAACTTGTCATACAAAAAATAAATTCCACTATTCGTTGCTACTAACATAACAAGCATTAATAAAGTCGTTAGCAAATGAATTTTTGTTTTAAGTCTCATGTTTGTGCTCCTTCAGCACATAGCCAACACCACGCACCGTTTGGATAATGGGTGTATCATTAGCAGCTTCAAGCTTTTGTCGAACATAACGAATATAAACATCCACAACGTTCGTATCCCCATAATAGTCATACCCCCATACAGCCTCTAAAATTTGCTCACGCGATAATACCTGTTTTGGGTGTTTCAATAAATATAAAAGAAGATCGTATTCACGAGGTGTCAATTGAACCCCTTCCCCATAATAAACAACCTCTCGTGTTTGCTCATTAATGGATAATTGCTCAAATGTCGGTTGAACTTGTTGGTGGTTACTTCTTTGAGAAAATCTTAAAGCATTTCGAATGCGAGCAAGTAATTCTTCAATATCAAACGGCTTTGTTACATAATCATTCGCACCAAGATCCAGACCCTTTACCTTATCTTCAACCTCACTCTTTGCAGTCAGCATAATTACTGGCGTCTGTGATTCTGTTGCACGAATACGCTTTAGTACATCAATCCCGCTCATCTCAGGGAGCATAACATCCAATAAGATTAAATCCCATTGCTGCTCACGGTATTTAAGCAAACCATCTGTGCCTGTATGTACTGTGTCAGCCTTATAACCCTCAAATTGAAGCTCTAACTGTAGGACCCTTGCAATATTCTCTTCATCCTCTATTATTAAAATTCGCTTGGTCATGCCGAATCAATCCTCATCATTTTCTTCTCATCGTAAACGATACAAGGGGTGAAAGTCTAATTAGAAAATGATGAGAATAAAACATATGCTTCTACCTCCAAAACGAACCTACTCATTAAGGGAACAGCAGGCATTATCTCAACAAAATTTTCTTAACTTAAAATTTCTGATAGTCTTGGTTTCGTGCATATTTTAACTACATAAAGTGAAACTGTAATCAGTGGGGTTTTCTTTATCCCCACTGGATAGAGGAACACAAGCTAAAACCTTCACATCCTGTGAAAACGCTTGTGTAATCAACATCCTGTTGCCCCTAACCAATCGAACTTTTACCCGCAGTTAATGCAGGATAAATATTGCGTTACAAAAAATAGGCAAAAATCTTCACATTTTTTTGCTCAAGTTATAAAATAGTAATATAATATTTTCCTATAGGAAACTTTATTTCTTCTACGATACTTTTTGAAATGAGGGAACAACATGGTTTACAAACGAATAACAAAACCGTCTGCTGAGGCGGTTTTAGACGGAGATATAACAGGCTGGCGACGAATTTTACCGTTTCTTGGTCCAGCCTTTATCGCAGCAGTTGCCTATATTGATCCAGGCAACTTTGCGACAAACATAACAGCTGGATCACAATATGGGTATTTACTTCTTTGGGTAATTGTCTTTTCCAATTTGATGGCGGTGTTAATTCAATCTTTGTCAGCAAAGCTTGGTATTGCGACTGGTAAAAATTTGCCGGAGGTAGCACGAGAGCATTTTTCAAAAAAAACATCTATATTTTTATGGATACAGGCCGAATTGGTGATTATCGCAACAGATCTTGCAGAATTTATTGGGGCAGCACTAGGGCTGTACTTGTTATTTAATATTCCAATGTTACCTGCAGCACTTATTACAGCAGTCGGTTCATTTGCCATTTTAGAATTACAACGCAGAGGCTTTAGAGCATTTGAAGCAGGTATTTCGGGCATGGTGCTAATTGTCGTACTAGCCTTTGCATTCCAAACGTTTTTAGCACAGCCAAATTGGGGCGAAGTGACAATTGGGATGTTCACGCCGCAATTTGAAGGAGTAGATTCCCTGTTACTCGCAACAGGAATATTAGGAGCAACGGTTATGCCGCATGCTATTTATTTACATTCTTCATTAACACAAAGTCGTATTGTTGGACGTAATGACAATGAAAAAAGACGTATTTTCCGTTTTGAGTTTATTGATATTGTGATTGCGATGATTATTGCTGGTGCCATCAATATGAGTATGCTAATTATTGCAGCAGCAGTATTCCATACACAAGGTATAGTGGTGGAGGATCTAGATGTCGCTTATAACGGTTTAAAAGAAGCGCTCGGTCCAATGGCAGCAGTATCCTTTGGTCTTGGACTTCTCATCGCAGGTCTTGCAAGCTCTTCCGTTGGTACACTAGCAGGTGACGTTGTGATGCAAGGCTTCATCCGAAGAAAAATACCGCTTTATTTGCGCAGAGCTATTACAATGTTACCTCCACTAGTTATCATTGCATCTGGAGTTAACGCTACCTATGCCCTTGTTCTAAGTCAAGTTGTTCTATCCTTTGGTATTGCATTTGCCCTTATACCACTTGTTATGTTTACAAGTAAACGGGACATTATGGGAAGCCTAGTCAACCATCGTATTACAACATTTTTAGGCTGGTGTATAGTCGTACTTGTTGTAGCTTTAAATATATATTTAATATGGGAAACGATATTTGGTTAGAAAAAATGCCAGGCACTCATTTTGAATGCCTGGCATCTTTTTTTTCTAAAAAACCCCTTTAAATATCTACCTTTTCAATATTTCGAATCGCTAAATAGGCAACGCTGATTCCAATCATTGCTAATGTTATTGGAACGAAGATAATATCATTCAATGAAAAGTTTCCTGTATTCGAGGAAACGACCGATACAATGAGTATTGATGATAAAATTGTTGTTGGAATGGAGTATTTTCTCATACCAAAATACAATGGAATCAATGCCATGCCTGATGCTGCCACTGCATTCATTAATACAAATGGAATATGTTGCATGATTATAGTAGTCGTTAATGTATCCGGGATTAATTTAAAACTTTCTGTAATAACACAAAAAATCGTCGTTACTAAAGCATTTGATAAGATAATTGCACTAAAGGTAAAAAGAATAACAATGGCTAGTTTTGAAGCAATTAATTTTTTTCTATTTATTGGATACATAAATGCCAAAGTGATCGTTTTATATTTGTATTCTCCAATAATAAGTTTAGCGATTAAAACAGATGCAAAAATGATAAATACTGCTCTTACCATTGAATCTATAAAGGTTAGTGCCGTCTGATAATTTTCAAGACCTGGATCTTCTTCTATTTTAGTGATAAATAAAAGCATAAACATGACACCTAATATCACAAAATTTGCGAAGATAGCTCGTTTTACATAGGAACCTAAATGATATTTTTTCATTTCCAGACGCATTAAATTAAGCATTAACGACACCTCCATTGATTAACTTCAAGAAATAATCCTCTAATGAGCTTGTTTTTTTGCTAATGCCCTCAATTTCAATATCATGCTCAATCAATGTTTTAGTTAGCACCTTTTGGGAAGCTGTTGATTCATAAATTCGAATAGAGTTGTCGTCCATTAGCTTGAAATTAGTAATATGTAATTCCTTTTCTATAATAAAGGCTGCTTTTTTTCCATCGTTAACAATCACTTCAATATAATCTGCCTGACTATGATTGACAGCGTCCATTGAGACTTCATTGATTAATCTTCCATTCTTAATAACGCCAATGGTATCAGCCATTTGTTCAATTTCACCCAAAATGTGACTAGAAATAATAATTGTAATTCCATACTCTTTGCAAAGCATCTTGAATAGCTCTCGAAGTTCTTTAATTCCAACAGGATCTAGTCCATTAATCGGCTCATCCAAAATAAGTAATTCCGGCTTAGTAATAATCGCACGCGCGATACCCAACCGCTGTTTCATCCCAAGAGAAAAGTCTTTTACACGTTTCTTCTCCGTGTTTGTCAGTTTCACTAGATCTAGGACATGAGCAATTTCTTTCTTGTCATAATAGCCCATATATTCGCAATGTAATTCTAAGGTTTCCTTTGCTGTTAAATTTTCATAGAAAATCGGATATTCAATAATCGTACCTAGCCTTTTCAGCACTTCATAGGATTGATCAGTTAGTTTTTCACCAAAGATTTCAATGTCTCCACTCGTTGGCTTCGTAAGATTTGTCAGCATTTTCATGACTGTGGTTTTTCCGGCCCCGTTAGGACCTAAAAAGCCATAAATTTCTCCCTTTTTCACATGCATATTGACGGAAGAAACCGCTTCTTTTCCCTCATACACCTTTGTAAGCTGATTTGTTTTCACAATATATGTCATGTAGATCTCTCCCTTAAATTTAGCTAACCTTATTATAAAAAATAAAACTCTCTAATTTATTACTTGATTCTTACAAATTTCTTAAGCACAAAAGAAAAGCTTGTAAAGCAATTAAAATGCAATACAAGCATGACTGTTCAGTACATTATTCGTTTTAAAGAAACCGTAAAAATGGTTTTCTCATATGGAATACTTGAGAGCTGTATAGAGCCATCCATTAATTCTACAAGACGTTTTGTAATGGTTAAGCCAAGACCACTACCTTGGAAGGATTTATTTCTGGAATCCTCAAGCGTATACATTCTCTCAAAAACATTATCAATATGATATTCGTCAATTCCTTTACCACGATCCCATACATCAATAAAGATGTTAGTATCATCATTTCTTACTGAAAGTCCGATTACGTTTCCAGCTGCCCCATAGGCTATAGCATTAGACAGTAAATTGTTCAGAACCCTATCTAATGCCTCCTCATTTCCGAGTGCATTCAAGGATATCTCTGGTATGGCAATATCAATTTCTAGCCCCATAGAGGTGACCATATCGTAAAATGATAAAATGTTTTTACGGCAAATTTCACTGACATTGATTTTAGTCATTGGATAATCTGTATCTCCAGCTTCCAATTTTGCCAAGTCAAAAAATGTATGGATTATTTTTAATACTTCCAATGTTTTCGAATGAACACCAGTAAGCAATCGTTGCCGCTCCTCTTCACAAATTGAGTTCTTAAGCTGCAGCATTTCAGTATAACCTAGTACAACTGTTAAAGGTGTTTTAAGATCATGCGAAATATTCGCCAACATCTTTTTCATAGAGCTTTCCATTTTTCGATGTGTTGCTAGTACTTTTTGATTGTGATCCAGCAAGGCATTCATCGCAATAAGTAGTTGCTGTATTTCTTGATTAGCTGTCGATACTAAAATCTTCTCGCTCGATTGTTCATCTACGATTGCTTGCAGTTTTTGATGCATGTATTGAATAGTAGCGTCTTGTTGTTTTTTTGCTCTCACCTGAAAAATTATAATACCTAGGAGCAATACAATTATAAATAGTAGAAATATAATCATCTGTTTATCCTTCAAATTTATAACCAATTCCCCAAAGCGTTTTAATATATTGAGGGTTGGATGGATCGTCTTCAATTTTTTCGCGTAATCTTCTTATATGTACATTAATAATATTTTCATCCCCATAGTAAGCATCATTCCAAATTAGTTGATAAATTTGCTGCTTTGTAAAAACGCGATTACGATTTGTCACGAATAATTTTAAGATGGCAAATTCCTTTGACGTGAGCTTTACTTGTTGTCCATTCTTCTCAGCTGAAAAATTAACAAGGTCGATTGATAAGTTGTCTATCTCTACTATATCTTTCTTCTCCTCTACTTGACTGGAGTATTTTGTAGCTCTTCGAATTGCGGCTTTGACACGTGCTGAAAATTCCAGCATAGAGAATGGCTTGGCGATATAATCATCTGCCCCTAATCCTAATCCCAACGCTTTATCAACATCACTATCCTTGGCTGACATAATGATAATTGGAAGTGATGCTTGCTCTCTTATAATCTTTAAAACTTCTAATCCATTAAGTTTCGGTATCATAATATCCAAGATCACTAAATCATAGGGATTGTTTAAACAATTTTGTAATGCCTCTTCCCCATTTACTACAGAGGTAACAAGGAACCCCTCCATTGTTAAATAGCTTTCTACCATTTCACGAATGGCTTCGTCATCTTCTACTAGTAAAATATGCTTCTGCACTTTCATGCACCTCTTCCTAACATAAAGCGTCTATCCTCTATCGCTGATCCCCAAGGAGTCACCAAGCCTCCACTCCAATCAACTTATATACATGGCATACGTTTTAACAAATGTCATTCCTAAAATTTGGTGATGATTCATTTCTATAACAGTCTACCATATTAAGGTTAGACACCAAAACCGAGGTCAATCGAGGAAAAAAAAACTGCCTTGCAAGTCATTTTCTATGACTCACAGGGCAGTTTTATTTTATTGTTCTACTCTTAAATCACATTCCTCTAGTGGAAGCACTTTTGTTTTATGCTTGATTTTATAGCCAAGCCATAACAGTAAGAACAGTGGAATACCAATATATGAAACAAATACTCCGTACCAATCAACTTTGTCACCCATAAAGGCTGTGTAATTTTGACCGATCACAACAATCATACAAACTGTAAAGGCAAATAGTGGACCGAATGGGAATAGCTTTGCTCTATATGGCAACAATTTCGGATCCAAGCCTTGTGCCTCGAACGCTCGACGGAAACGATAATGGCTATATGCAATTCCTAGCCAGGCAATGAAGCCAGACATCCCAGAGGCATTTAGAAGCCACATATAGACTACACCGTCACCAAAGAATGAAGCTAAAAATGCTAGAGAGCCTACAGATAATGTCGCCAATAATGCGTAAATTGGAATACCTCGACGGCTTAGTTTAGTGAAAATTTTTGGTGCATGACCATCTACTGCTAATTGCCATAGCATACGAGAAGATGCATAGAGCCCTGAATTCCCTGCTGACAGCATAGCCGTTAAAATCACGGCATTCATCAATGACGCTGCAAAGGCAATTCCTAAACGGTCAAATACTAGTGTAAATGGTGATACAGCGATATCCTCAGACAACAAACGTTCATCTGTAAATGGAATCAGCATCCCAATTGCAGCAATCGCTAAAATATAGAATAAAAGAATTCGCCAGAAAACAGACTTAACAGCTTTCGGAATATTTTTACCAGGGTCATCCGTTTCCCCTGCCGTTATTCCTAGTAACTCTGTCCCCTGGAACGAGAATCCCGCAGCTAAGAAAATACCAAATGTAGCAAGGAAACCACCGTGGAATGGTCCATCACTAATAAAGAAATTCGTAAAGCCTACAGGAGCTTGTCCACCTAAAATACCAAAAATCATTAAGAAACTGACGATAATAAAGATGATTACAGTGACAACCTTGATCATTGCAAACCAATATTCACTTTCACCATAGCTTTTTACCGATAGTAGATTGAACGTTAAAACGATAGCGATAAATAAAGCAGTCCAAAGTGCTGATGAGCTATCCGGGAACCAATATTTCATTATTAACGATACAGCAGAAATTTCTGCCGCAATTGTAATTGCCCAGTTGTACCAGTAGTTCCAGCCAAGTGCAAAACCTAAAGCCGGATCTACAAATTTTGTAGCATACGTACTAAATGAGCCCGATGATGGCATATAAGCCGCCATTTCGCCTAAGCTCGTCATTAAAAAGTACACCATAATACCAATTAATGCATAGGCGAGAAGTGCTCCGCCAGGGCCTGCTTGCGCAATGGCACCACCACTAGCTAAAAACAACCCTGTACCGATTGTACCGCCTAATGAAATCATAGTAATATGACGGCTTTTTAATTCTTTTTTCAGCTTCGGCGCTTTATTGCCGAGCTGATTCACTTTTATTTCACTCACGATCTAGCTTCCTTCCTTCTTTAAAGAGGCAAAAAAAATGCCATCACATGAACGCAGTGATGGCTAAGTTAATCCTCAGTTCTTTCAAAAACGATAGCTCAACACGTTGTTCCAAACGTGACAGTTCTGTTCCTTTCGGAGACAGCCCCAGCATGAGATTTTCAAGTCCCCTCACACTTCGGCGATATTTCCTTTCCACTAACATCTCTAATGCTTGTCATTTCCATTAGTATACTCTTAAATACCGCGACCTCTACCTCAATACAAACTTGAGGCATATAATTATTAAATTTATGATGTGTATTAGTTTAACATACGACCTTTGACATTTCAATAACCCGATTAATGTTCCGTTTTTTTTGAATTTTCCATCACTTTAAATAATTTAATACAATGGCATAGTAGTTCGATTATAATTGTTCTAACAGGAGGGATTTATTTGACTACTGATGAACATTCGACTACTTATCCTAGCAGGAAAATCAGCTGGAGAGGAACAACCTTATTACTAGTTATCGGCGTAATTTGTATTGCCTCGACATTACGAATGCCACTAACAGTTGTTGGGCCTATTATTTCCTTTATCCGTGAAGATCTCAGCATATCCAATGTACTCGCGGGCTTTCTAACAACAATCCCATTGCTAGCATTCGCAATCATATCACCATTTGCCCCTAATGTCGCACGTAAATTGGGGCTAGAATTAACATTATTTTTATCCACTATTCTTTTAGCATTAGGAATTATACTACGCTCCCTTGGCACAACTACTTTACTCGTGTTTGGTACTGTGCTAATTGGTATCGCTATTGCATTCGGTAACGTACTTATTCCAGGATTGCTTAAATTGAAGTTTCCCTATCACATAGGTTTACTTATGGCATTTTTCACAATGTCGATGAATTTGACAGCTGGGCTTGGTGCTGGCATTAGCTATCCTATCGCCAATTCATCACTTGGCTGGCAAGGTGCACTGGCCATCTCGCTTGTACTTGTGGTATTAACCATTTTAATTTGGATTCCACAGTTGAAATTTAATAAGCCTGAGTCTACTTTTAAGATTACAAAAGAACGTACACCTTTATGGAAATCACCTGTTACTTGGGCTGTAACAGGTGCTATGGGGTTACAGTCATTATTATTCTATACAACTGCTGCCTGGATTCCTGAAATATACATAGCACAAGGCTTAGCCGCAGATCGTGCCGGCTGGATGTTCTCCATCATGCAATTTTCACAAGTCCCGATGGCTTTAGCTATACCTATTATCGCTAGTAAAATGACGTCTCAACGCCCCCTTGTATTCATGTTTACGTCATTTTACATAGTTGGCTTTATTGGATTAGTAATGGAATGGACAAGCCTCGCAATACTGTGGATGGTGCTACTAGGCTTAGCAGGGGGTGCTTCATTCGCATTAGCAATGATGTTCTTTACACTACGTACCCGTACCGCTTTTGAAGCAGCTGATTTATCAGGCTTTGCACAATCCTTAGGATATTTATTCGCCGCAATCGGTCCAATCCTATTCGGATACTTGCATGATTTATTCGGTGGCTGGAACATCGTAGGCTGGCTCTTTGTTGTCGTAGTATTGATACTTTCCTTATGTTCTTTTAGGGCTTCTAAAAATGAATATGTGAATTAAAAAAGGCAGCTCATGTGCTGCCTTTTTTCGATTAATAATGTGGTTTCTGATAAAAATAATTCGGTGTATTGTACACATTAACATACGGCTTATGGAAAATATGGGTTGTTGCTGGAGATAACGGTGGGATCAACCACGTCCAATTCCCTGTAACTTCACGCCCTGCTGTAGTTTCCGCCTCTTCGAACAATTTAAACTGTTGAGATGCAGTATGATGATCTACAATGCTCACACCATCTTCTTTAAATGAATGTAATACCGCAATATTGAGCTCAACTAATGCACGATCACGCCATAGAGAAGCCTGTTTTGTTGTATCGAGGTTAAAAATTTCTGCTATAGCGGGCAGCATATTATAACGCTCATGATCAGCTAAATTACGTGCCCCGATTTCAGTGCCCATATACCATCCATTGAATGGAGCCGCCTGAAAATCGATACCTGCCATTTGGAAGCGCATGCTCGAAATCATTGGCACTGCATACCATTTTAATCCTAGATCCTCGACTTGAGGAGCTTCAGGATGACGAATCGGAACCTCAAGTACATATTCATCAGGGATTGTAAACATTTGCGGCTCTCTTCCATCCACCTGCACAACAAGTGGAAGCACATCAAATGCTGTTTTCTCACCTTTCCAGCCAAGTGATTCACAAATTTTTGTAAACTCAACGGAATGTCGATCACCAATGATTCCAGATTCCGTTTCATAGCCCGCATAACGGATTAGCTGGTGATTCCATATACGCACTCGCCCTGGTGCAAAAACGGTTATTGTTGGACGAATTTTCCCGTCATTTGTTGCATATTGTATATGCTCAAGCAAAGCAGTGAACACGGCCTCTTCCTTTAAAATATCACGGGCATCTATAACATGCAGTGATTGCCAAAACAAACGGCCAATACACTTATTACTATTACGCCATGCCACTCGTGCGCCAAAGGTTAATTCCTCCGTTGTCGGTATATATTCTCCTGCTGTTTTAATCTGCTGTAATTTATTTTCTAGCCATGTTTTAGACTCATTTTGTTCTACTTGATAAAGTTCTAAAAACCGCTGTATCTCATGTAAATTCATGTCGAACTCCTCCATCTACCCTCATATTAGAGGAATAGAACTATAATCACCACGAAAATATCTTCTGGAAAACATACATATTTCATATATGAAATACTTTGTTCAAATTTATAGACGGTCTTCATGTGATTTCATCAGATACCAAAAGTGTAGCTTATGCAAGTGAACTTTTTTTATTTTTTAGTGGATGAATGTCGCGAATCCTGTTAACAAATATTCATACTATAGATTTTAGAGAGGAGGGGAATTATTATGTCTCAAGACTATGGTAATGGTTATGGATCTGGGTCTGGGTCTGGTTCATCATTTGCTCTAATCGTTGTTCTATTCATTCTTCTGATTATTGTCGGAGCTAGCTTTATGTCAAAATGTTATTAATACCCGATAACACCTCTAATGCTCATAACGATTAGGATAATACAAACTTATCCTTTACACCTTCAAATTCATAAGGGTCACAACCTCCGCGTGACCCCTTTAATTTTTCTTCTTTCTAAGAATTCATCCCTCTATAAACCCACAAAGTATATTCGGCACATCCACTAACTTTGCGAGCATAATAAAAAGCACCACTTATGAAATGCCTAAAAATCCACCTTTTAGTTTTCTAACCTACCCTATTATTTGAAATACTTTGTTCAAATTTGCTAATCATTTCTCCAAATATAGTATCTCAATCTAACTATACATATGATAAAAGATTTTTTCTTAATAACTAAAATTTTATGTTTAATTAAATATAAATTTGCACATCCTCTTAATAGTTTCAAAACTTATTGAGGAGGAGATTTGAGGTGAATGATTTCGAGAATACTAACATCTCCCATGATTTTATTCAAAAAGGACTACTAAACACAAAACTATCTAAAAATATTACTACTATAAAAGAAGCTTTCGGAAACAGTAGTGACCTTATTATACGGGAAACATTAATAGGGAAATTAAAGGAACATTCAATCGCCATTATTCACACGGATGGTTTAGCTGATAAAACCGTAATTTCTGACTTTATCGTAGAGCCTCTCTTATCTGATTTAATGGAGACTTCCGAAACAACAATCAATGAATTAAATCAACATTTAAAGAATTACTGTTTAACAGTTGGACATGTTAACGATATTGTTGATTTTACTGCTTTGTTTAGTGCCATTTTAAATGGAGACACCGTTATATTACTAGATGGTCTGGCAAAAGGGATTGCTACAAGTACAAAAAGTTCGAAGGATAGAGCAGTAACAGAACCTTCAACAGAATCTGTCATTAGAGGCCCTCGGGAATCATTTACAGAGACTTTGAGAACTAATACCGCTTTAATTCGACGTAAAATTAAAAGCCCAAACCTTTGGATAAAATCTAGGATTATTGGTGAAGTTACTCAAACAGATGTTGCCGTTATGTATATAAATGGAATTGCAAACGAAAAAATTGTACAAGAAGTTTTTGAACGATTGGATCGAATTGATATTGATGGCATTTTAGAAAGTGGCTATATTGAAGCGCTAATTCAAGACCCAAAATTCTCGCTATTTCCTACTGTTTATAATTCGGAACGTCCAGATGTCATTGCAGGAGAATTATTAGAAGGTAAAATTGCTATTTTAGTAGATGGTACTCCCTTTGTTTTAATTGTACCTGCATTATTTACATCCTTCATGCAATCTGCAGAGGATTATTATCAACATTCATTTATCAGCTCATTTATTCGTATCATTAGGTTTTTAGGGATTAGTCTTGCCTTAGTTGCTCCTTCTCTCTACATTTCCCTTACGACTTTTCACCACGAAATGATACCCACATCTTTGCTCATCAATATTTATTCACAGCGAGAAGGTGTGCCATTTCCTGCGTTTGTAGAGGCTCTAATTATGGAGATTGCATTTGAAGTACTTAGGGAGGCAGGGCTTCGTATGCCAAGAATGATAGGGCCTGCAATATCGATTGTAGGAACATTGATTATTGGACAAGCCGCTGTACAAGCAGGTATCGTTTCAGCGTCAATGGTTATAATTGTAGCATTAACAGCGATATGTAGCTTCCTTTTTCCTGCATATGGATTATCTAATTCCATACGGATTTTACGCTTTCCTTTAATGGGATTAGCAGCAATGTTCGGGTTATTTGGAGTGTTTATAGGAATGATGTTTCTTATTATGCATTTATGTAGTTTACGTTCCTTTGGTGTACCTTATATGAGCCCTTTTGCACCAATAATTCCAAAGGATCAAAAAGATGCACTAATAGTTTTTCCACGACGATCTTTGTTAACTCGTCCGCGATTAATTAGCCAAACTAATAATGTTAGAGGACATAAGCAATTACAAAATAAGAAACGACCTGCTCATTAACTATTAAAAAACTACTGTCAAGGTCAATGTGAAAACTCAAGGTTTAGAGACTATGCAGAACGCACAATTAAAGGAGTAATCTATATGGCTATGGTGTTAGTAATATTAATTATTACAGCTTGTATTATTTTTTTTGAGTTGCCAAGTTTAAAAAAAGGAGATACTAAAACCATTTGGACATTTTCCCTTTTGCTAACGATCGGTGTAGTCTTAAATATTGCTATAAGTTTAAAAGCAATACAATTTAGTCCGCTGGATATAATTATGTATATTTTCCATCCAGTTAGTGATTTTTTAAAAACAACGTTATTAAAAAAATAATCTTAAGAAAGGGGGAATATTATGGAAAAGCAATTGATAAGTTCACGTCAATTCACAATCATTGTAATTCTCTTTACCGTAGGGACAAGCATTTTAATTATTCCTGCAAGTATCGCAACTGAAGTAAAACAAGATGCTTGGATTGTAGCCATTATAGGTACCTTATTAAGTATACCTATCCTAACACTGTTTATGGCTTTAGTAAAAAAGATGCCCACTCTATCCTTTGTAGAGATTACAGAAAAAATATTGGGGAGTTTTTTAGGGAAAATTGTTACCATTGGATTTGTCATTTTAACGTTGTTATCATCTGGCGAGCTACTATATTTTATTGGAAATTTTCTTCAGACAGAGGTAATGCCAGAGACGCCACCAGTTGTATTTTCAATATTATTTAACCTTATTATACTTTTTGCAGCTTATTCAGGATTAGAAGTTTTTGCGCGTACATTAGAAATACTATTCCCTGCTTTTCTGTTCATATTTATTATTTTTGTGTTATTTATAACCCCTGAAATAGAGATTAAAAATGTACAACCAATTTTAGAAGTTTCAGCACAACCTCTTATATATAGCATTTTACACTTTATGGGTCTATTTTCTTTTCCATTAGTCGTTATATTAATGGTTTTTCCATCAGCTATCAATAACTATACATCTGGTAAGAAAGGGTTTTATATTGGCACATTAATAGGAGGATTAATTTTAACAATTATTATAGCATTATCAATTTTAGTATTGGGGGTAACAAATACATCTCTTAGAACCTTCCCTAGTTACACGCTAGCGCAAAGAATTTCGATTGGTAATTTCCTGCAACGTATTGAAGTTATTATGGCTTTTATTTGGATGGTTACAATATTCGTCAGAGCCTTCATGTATTTTTACGCAACGGTAAAGGGGTTAGGAGAAATACTTAAAATTAATGATCACAGACGATTAATTCTCCCACTTGGGATGATTACAGTTGCACTTTCTCAAATAGTACATCCAAATAACATGCATTCTAGCAAATATAATCAAGAAACTTGGCCCTTATATATTGGAATATTTGCCCTTTTTCTTCCTTTGTTATTACTTATTGTCGCGAAAATGAGAAACATTAAGAACCCTGAAAATGGAAAATCAAAAAATGAAGATGCCGGAACAACCTAGACCGTACACTCAATATTAATCCAACTAATACATTGAGTGTGCAGTTTTGCATTTTAATCCCAGCTCAGCCTCTTTTACATACAAAAACTATGACAATCATATAAAAAAAAAAGCATGTTGCACAAATGTGCAACATGCTTGATGACCCCTACGGGATTCGAACCCGTGTTACCGCCGTGAAAGGGCGGTGTCTTAACCACTTGACCAAGGGGCCGTGGCTCCGAAGGCAGGACTCGAACCTGCGACAACCTGATTAACAGTCAGGTGCTACTACCAACTGAGCTACTTCGGAATAATGGTGGGCCTAAATGGAC
>Ga0213822_1000373_pt1 | contig 36458 bp, 31 predicted proteins | sample MC6MC0908MG_FD_179872 | JGI IMG/M metagenome (GOLD analysis project Ga0213822, IMG submission 179872) | Enriched soil aggregate microbial communities from Iowa State University, Ames, United States - MC6-MC0908-MG | ecosystem: Environmental > Terrestrial > Soil > Unclassified | place: USA: Iowa... | reverse complement strand
GAACAAAATCGCTAACGCGACTTAAATCACGTCCCAAGTGAAGCTTATTCACTTGGGATATTCCTCGCTCGATGCATAGTGCCATTACAAAAAGGACAGACCACTTCCACTTCTTCATTTTCTTCCAAATCAAAATGAAACTCTTCAACTACATATTCAGGAACCTCGTCTTCTTCACCACAATCAATACATTTAAAAATCAACATTTTTATTTCCTCATTCAAACCAAATGGATCATCCTTATCCAACGATTCCAGAAATGCTTTACTCAATTCATCCTGCTCTTTGTTTTTGGCCAAGACTAATCCTCCTTAACGTTTTAACGGACTCCATGTCTTCCATATAATGATACAAGAATCCATAATCCGCATGCCATATTTCAACCAAGTCCATCTCACGATGGCAATGTGGACAAATAAATGGATCTTTATCAAACGCTTCAATCATGCGCTGTCTATAAGTCTTCTTCTTCTTTTTTGTCTCAAGTAATAATGAAAGTTGTTTTGTTCTCATAAATGAATAAAGACTTAAAATCTGATTTGTCTTTTTATATGATCTTCTGCTGTACAAACCAAAACGACCAACCATTCGGAAATGCTTGGGTGAAATGTGTTGTAATAAATTAAAAAGAAATTTATAGACAGGTTGTGTCTCATCAACTCTTTTTCCTGTTTGATGGTCTTCATACCAAAAGTGAACCGTCTTGCCATCGTATTTAACTATGCGATATTCCGCAATAGCAGGTCTAGCTAAATATCTCCCTATGTATTTTGCAGCTCCTTTTGCATCCCTCATTCTCTGTTCTGCATTCACATAGAATCCTTTTTGATATCGTTGATATAGATCATTAATAAGATTGATAACAGAGCGGTTATTCGGAAACCAAGATTTTAGTAAATCTAACACGACCTTTTGCCAGGACTTTCTTAAATATTCATATGGAATAAATTCAGTGGGTACCCACTCATTACGGTTATCAATTGCACCTTCCGTTACTAGTGCATGAATATGAGGATTAAATTTCAAATCCCGTCCAAAAGTATGAATGACTGTAATTATGCCAACCTGTAGATCACGTTTTTTACTTTTACGTTGAAAGTAAAATTGAAAGACTTCAGCTACTTTCTTACTTAGTTCATTTAACTTTTTTCGGTCTTGAAAGAAAACATTTCTCAATTCCTTCGGAATTGTAAACACCATATGACGATGTGGAACGTTAAAAATCATTTCCTGTTGCTTATCTGACCAATCATCAGTATATTTCTTACCACATTTATGGCAAAAACGGCTTTTACAAGTAAAGCAAACAAAAACTGGATTTGGTCCCCCTTCGCATCCGAGACACTCATAACGTGCGTATCCCAAATCACGAGTTCCACATCTAATGGCTTTCTCTACTGTTTCTTTTATATCTTCACGATACGATACCGGAAAAAGGTCAGAATGCATCCTCCAATAACCATCAAAGTGATCTTTTAATATTCGTTTGATAACTCCGCTATTAGCATGACTCATACAGAAAAACTCCACAAATATTTATACGAACATTTTATCGAACAGTTATCCACAAGTCTAGAAATTTATAATTTCCTAAACGACAAGGAAAAACGCTGTTGTTCACATTCAACAGCGTCTTATCTTTGTGATATTAGGAAATAAGTTTTTGACCGCAGTTTGAACAGAAGTTGGCAACGCCTGTTTTCGTTCCGCAATTAGGGCAAAAGTTTGGTCTCTTTTGATCGCCATCACCCTCCTGAGAAGGCGGTTGGGTAGATTGTGATGATGCAGGCTGGTTTTGAGATTGCTGATTCAGTTGATTCATCATTTTGCCCGCGATATTCATCCCCATCATCATCCCGGCCATATCAGATGCTGCTCCGCCTCCGCTCATTTTTCCCGAGGCCATGCCATCTGTTAAGGAGATTTGCTGATACCTGCCAACATCACCCACCATTCCGTGCGAAGCATTTTTGGTAATCATGTCTTGAATCTCTTTTGGATAGCTGAAGCTCATCACCGTAAATCCAGTGATTGTAATGCCGCTCTTGATCATCTGCATATCCAAATCCTCTTGGATCCCTTTCGAAATGTCAAAAGAGTTCGCCTGCAGATTGAACATATCCTTTCCTTCCTTTGAAATCCATTTCATCAGGAGCTGGTCAAGGATCGATGTGATGCGAATTTTAACATCCTCCACTACATATTGATCCTTCACACCGGCAATTTGATCAATTAAGGCAATATAATCCGTAACTTTAAAATTAAATGTACCATTTGCTCTAATCGGCATGCCGCCTGGTAGTCCTGGTGCCGGAATATTAATCGCATTTTGGGTTCCCCATTTTACAACAAACTCTTTTGTATTCACAAACAGCACTTCTACCCGCATGCCGCTATTGAATCCAAACTTGAATCCCTTTAAGGTTGATAAGAAAGGAATAATTTGCGATTCGATATCGTACTCACCATCATCACGAAATACCCCTTCAATTTTTCCATTGTTAAAAAAAATCGCATCCTGACCAGGGCGAATGATCAATCTGCTCCCCTTTTTGATTTCACGATTGCTCCATTTATAGAAGATCATATCATCTCTAAATTCTTGCCATTCTACTACATTGGCAAATTGGTTCCTAAAAAAAGACATCGATTATTTGCTCCCTTCCACACATATCAGAATTTATATGTTTTCGAATTTGAGAATTGTCTAGCTCCAGGCCATACGCCGCTGACCAGGGCGCTTGCGCTTTTCCTAGTTAAAACTTGCCGCTACTTCCGCTATGCGAGTGACCTCCACTCGTGATTCCGCCGCCTCCGCCGCTTTTCGTATTATTAGATGGTTTTCTTTGCCTTGTCACTGTTTGTCTTACATAGTTATCATACTTGCTAACTACTTTTGATTGATGGGTATTCATATAGGTTTGCGCATTTACTGTGACCCTGCCGCCGGAGCGATAGGCCATAAGAGCTACAACTATACCAGCCACGATGAACGAGGCAACTAATTGAAACCACCATTGGAAAAATATATTTTCCGGATTGTCTCCCGAATTATTGCCATTGTACCCCTCCGGACTTCCAACCGATCCATAGCCTGAATATCCATCAGAACCGCCGCTCGGCTCATTGCTCATATATTCATAGGAAGTATTTAAAAATGCCGAAAACGCTTGAAAATAATGACCCTCTGATAAATCAGGTGTAATAATATCCCGAATCTGATCAAGCCGTCCATCATCTAAATACTGCTCCGCTTTTTTAAACCCTGCCAAATACACATCCCGTTCTTGCATATTGATGGCTAGTATCGCTGTATTTCCATGTGGCTGGTCATATCCGGGTGCCTGCTCGTCATAGATATCTTCCACATATTGACGAATGTCTTTTCCATCCGTTCCATTTACCGTGATAATTAGAAAAGCGGTATCTCTTTCTTCGCCTAGTTTACTTGATAAATCTTGAAGTTCCGCCACTTCTTGATCCGTTAGCAGTTTAGCAAAATCATAAATATACTGATTCCTATCAAATGTTTCTGCTTTAGCCCTTATCCCCAAAGGCAGGAGCATCAGGAGAGCCATCAAAAAGAAAAGGAAACTTCGGTTTCGTACACCATAACTCCGTCTCACCAAAAGCCACCTCCCATCATAAAGGAGACACATTTTAAGGCAAAGAAGGTTCCAGCCGCTATACCGCTAAACCACATGGCCACTTTAGAAGTGCTGATCGGCGGTTTGCCAACAATTTTTCCCGTCTGTCCATTCATCGCAAAGGTATACTCGGAATGGTCGTAATCATAGCTGACCATCCATACCGGCAGTAAAACATAATAGCTGTTCACATTTCTTGTATCAACTTGCTTATTCTTAACATTGATAGAGTGATAGCCTGTTAATGTAGACTGAATATACGACTCAATATAACCGCTGATTTTATCTTTCGCCCGAGGGAGCAGTTCTTCGTCTGTATAATTGTATTTCTCAGCAATATATCCAGCCAAATATGGGGTTTTGAACTCTTTTAATTGATCATATGGGTATGGTTCCAATTTATCCATTAATTCATCATTCATTTTTTCCGATGCATCAACAGGGATTTTGACATAATCAAGGTTTATATCACGGAAGACATCATAATACTTTGTTTCTGTATATATATAATCTCCTTGCGTATAGGTTCTAACCTTTGTACATGCTGCACTTACTTGGACCTTACTATTTAAATCAAATAACCAAAATGGAATATACATGCCTGTTATACTCTTGATTCGGTCTGCGGTCATGAAGCCTTTCGGGGTAAGAAGCCCTTTTCTGCACCATTTTTGGAACGCCTTCGTTGCCTCTTCCTTGCTTATGGTAAAGGGAATTACCTTTCGTGGTGCAAGCTGGCCAGATAATCGATCGGCAATGACAACACCCGCCCCACAGAAACCGCAGCTTGTTGCGGCTGTTTCTGCATCTGTAATGAGAACAGCCCCACAATTCTCACAATGGTACTCCTTCGCCTCATCCTCTGAAAATCTTACTGTCTTCAATTCTTCCGGATAATTTTCGATATTTTCGTGTCTGCCGCAGCTTTGACAAGATAATTCGCCTGATTCAGGATCATAGCTCATATCGCTCCCACAGCTGGGGCATTTATAATGAAGGATCATGTTTTCAACCCCTTTTATTTCTAACAAATAGTAATGGCAGGCGTTCAAAAGCTGCAGCTAAATGGCTACAGCTTTTGATAGACGACTATCCGTTATTTTTCATTCTTTCTTTCAATGCAGCAAGTTCATTCTCAACATCATGGCTCGTTTCATCATATTTTGCTGTTAAATCCGCGATCTCATCTTTCGGGCCTGCATTTAGTTCCGCCATTGCATTTGCCTCGTCCAGTGCACGATTCACCTTTTCTTCCATTCGCTCAAATGCTGAAATCGATTGGCCTGAATGTGCTGCCGATGCTCCATGCTTATTCAATCTTTCCTGTGTCTTGGCCACTGACCATTTCGCTTTCAGCACATTCCTGCGCGATTCTAATTCACCAATATCCGCGACAAGTTTATCATGCATTTGTTTCATTTGCTGGGAGTTCGCTGCAGCCAATTGATATGCTGCTTGTAATTCCGATAATTTTGCTGCCAAAGTCGCTTTCTTCTCTAGAAACTTCCTTGCATCTCCTTCATTACCTGCTTCTAATGCCTTAATCGCATAACGTTCCATTTTCTCCATATCATCTTGGCATTCATTTAATACCCGTTTTGACCGCTGCTCTTCTGCCATCACTGATGCTGTTTCCGATTTCACCTTCCCTAAATCACTGTTAAGGTTTCTTAGATACTGATCAATCATCTTCTCCGGATTTTCAGCCTTATCTAATAAAGCATTGATATTGCTGGCCATAATATCTTTAAATCTTGAAATAATACTCATATTGTCTCAATCCTCCCTGTTCTGCGATACAGAAATAAAAATCATTTCTATATAATACTGTTTTAATTTAATAATAGTTTCATTTTTTTCTGCCAAATTCGTGGTCAGTACAGTTCTGAGAATACTAAGTATATTATTAAGCCACAAGGCAGATTGTGTAGATAGTAATACTGTATCTACTACGAATTATTGTTTGTTAAATTTATTTTATCTCTTCTTGGGGTTATCTACCATTCGCAATAAAGTAAAAGTCACTTAGAAGGCGGCAAGGTAATGGAGTCCATCACGTTGTTTTGCAACGTTTGGAAGGTCTCATGTCCAAAGAATTCATTTGCTTTATTTTCAATTTCAGATAGGATGGTGTCATTTTCCCGAAGTGTTTCCCGAATACGTTCAACGATCAGCAAAGCACTTGCCCCTCTGATTTGTTTGGCAACCCGCTCAAGAAGAACCTTTGTATCAACAGAAAATTTTCGGGCAAAGCTGCGGCACCTGACAATATTATTCCGCAGGAACTCAGAATACTCGTTTGAAAAAGTACGGCGGATACACCCTCTCATTCCTGCATATCCATAGGAAACCTCTGATGCGGCGCGGTAAAGCAGGATCATCCCATCCGCACGGCTTGATTCAGGATTCAGCCTCAGTTCAGTAATGAGTGAAACTAACTGTTTCACCACAAATGTGCCTTTTTCCGTTGCGTTCCACCATTCCATTAGGCGCAGCTGTTCCTCTTCACTCATTTTTTGAGCCATTTCGTGAACCCTCCCTTTTTTTCTCCTAGAGACGTGGAATGGACTGAACATTTTGGACCCGTTTTAAAATCTCATCCCATTCTGCTCCCAAAAGGGCTTTTCCGTACATGATAGCCTCGTTAATTTTTTCAGCAATTTGATGGTTGAGATACCGACTTTGTTCAATTAAATAATACGTATCTGCTTTCGCCTCTTTCGCTACTAAATCAAAATTGGGGCTCAACTGTTTTTCGCTAATTCGAAGGGTATCAAGGTCAAGGACAAGCATTTCTTTTCCAAGAGAAATTACTTCACCATTACGGAGCCGCCCAATCGTTCCCCTAACCGCATCAAAACCATAGCCGACATCAGCCACTGAGGCATGGTATGGGTTCAGCCCCGGTGCATTTCGTAACGAAGGAATCATACGAAAACCGGTCGTAATCGAGCAAACCACTTCCTTCGCTGCCATCCCTTTCTCTATAGAAGCATCAATGGCATCAAGATAACCATTCCATTGAACGAAGTTTCTTTGCATAAAAAACACCCCCTTTTTTTTTGAAATTTTTACAATCATCACTAAAAGCTATCATACTAAAATATTCGGTTGTAATTTGTCCTTATGAATATTTTCCTATCGGTGTAGTTATGTGATAGAACGATTATTTTTTATTGACATTCATTATCATTTGTTTTAAAGTAACAAAAGTAAGATTGAATAATAAAAACCTATTTTGTTTGTGGACTTTTCTAGAGATATCTCTATTTTCGCCACACAGCTTTCTTTGGATTGCTGTGTGGCTTTTTTGTGTTAAAAAGAGGCTAAGCCTCGTTTACGAATCTGTTTATCCAGCAAAATCTTATATAGAATGAAAGGGGTAGGAGAAATGAAAACTTGGCAATATGCACTAATTGTTTTTTTAGGGGGATGCTGTTACGGAGCCTTATCTACTTTTGTAAAGCTTGCTTATTCCGCGGGTTTTACCGTAGCAGAAGTAACAGGAAGCCAATATTTAATGGGGGCTTTATTGATCTGGATGGTAGCTCTTTTTTCGAAAAAGAAAAAACTTACACTAGCTAAAATAGGTAAACTACTTTTATCGGGAATTCCACTTGGTTTAACCGGTGTCTTTTATTATCAATCACTACAAACACTTCACGCTTCACTTGCGATTATCTTTCTATTTCAATTTGTCTGGATTGGCAGCTTATTTGAGTGGGTCTTTTATAAAAAGACACCGACAATTGGGAAGGTTGTTTCGATAGGAATTCTGGTCGTTGGCTCGATTCTTGCTGCCGGCATCATCGCAGAAGGCAGCGGGGAAATTACATGGCAGGGAACCGTTTGGGGACTGCTCTCTGCTTTAACATATACCACTTTTATCTTTCTAAGCAGTACTGTGGAAAATGATACTCCACCTGTGCAAAAAAGTGCTCTGTTTGCCACTGGAGGTTTGATTACTGTTTTAATCCTGGTTCAGCCAACAGAGTTATTCCATGTACCTGTTTTCATGGGAGTAGCCCCATATGGTCTGTATCTTGGCTTATTAGGTGTTGCCCTGCCGCCGCTATTACTTTCAATTGGAATGCCGCATATCGGGCCAGGACTTGGAACCATCTTAACAGCCTCTGAACTTCCGGTTGCAGTCATATTATCATCACTAGTCTTAGCAGAACACGTAAGCATGTCTCAATGGATCGGGGTTATTTTAATTTTAGGTGGAATTGTTGCCGGAAATGTGAAGATTTCTAAAGCTAAAATGAAGTCCGTTTCTTTGGAAAGAGAATCGGTATCTTAAGAATGGCAGGGGCGGGCGTACACCCGTATTTATAACCATCCAATCAGTCACTATTTTAGCCATCCATTTACCGTTCAAATAAGAAAAGCGAAAGGCGCCCGCCTATCGGCGTATGGACTGGAGCGCTTCGACTGAGATAAAGGAAAATCGAAATGCGGAAGCGCCTTGCTCAGGGGTGACAGGCATAAGACGAGCCTTCTTGACGGATTGGCTTATGACCCGAGCCCCTAGGCGCTGCAGCTAGACAACACGGAGAGCGCAAGCGTCCGATGTTGACTTATCGTAGGGAGAAGAGCGAAGTACACTAGCCGATGGCGCCTGGAGCTGGACAATTCTCAAAGCCGAAATCTAAACTTTCTTATCTATATAAAACCATAAACCAAAGGAACAGTTTTAAAGGAAATTAAGTGCTTCCGCAAACCTTTTAATTCCTTCATTTATTGATTCTTCATCTTCCCTTGCAAAAGTAAAACGGACAAAGCCCTTTTTAGACCCCATCGTGGAACCCGGGACAAAAATAACCCCTCTTTTGATTGATTCCTCCAGCAATTGCACCTCATTAACATCTTTATTTAACTTGCACAATAAATGAATTCCTCCTTGAGGAATAGAAAATTCAACTTGGTCTTTTAAATAAAACCTAAGGCTAGTGATAATTTGATTCCTTCGTTTCTCTAATTCTTTTACTAATCTTTTGATATGAGAGTGAAAATTTTCTGATTCTAAAAAGTCATTAGCAATCCATTGAGTAAAACTTGCATGACCAAAATCAATTTGCTGCTTTGCATCGGATAATCTTTCAATAACCGGTCTCGGTCCAATAATCCACCCAATTCTCAAACCAGAAGCAACGATTTTTGATAAAGAACTTATATATAAGACATTTCCATGGACATCCATCGATTTTAGTGTAGGGACTTCTTCCCCTGAAAAAGATGTTAGGCTATATGGATCGTCTTCCACTACAGGAATTCCATGTTCGGAAGATATTTCTAAAATAGCTTTACGCTTTTCTTTATGAAGTAAAGCTCCTGTTGGATTTTGAAATGCTGGATTCAAAAAAATCATTCTGATTCGATGTTTTTTATGCAATGATAATAAATCATCCGGGTTTATACCATCTCTATCTATTGGTAAAAAATATAGTTTAAGTCCCGCTGATTTAAATATCGGGAGATTGTAATTATAAGAGGGATCTTCTAAAGCCACTGCATCTCCTGGTTTTAACAGACACTGAACAACCAAGTGCAATGCTTGCTGTGCTCCAGATGTAATTAATATCGATGAAGGATTTGTTTCAATTCTACGATATTGTTTAACATGCTTTGTAATAGTTTCTCGTAATATTGTGTTTCCTTGTGGATGATCATAACCTAAACTTCCGATAAACGATCTAGTCGAAGTCATCTCCCGTAAGAATTTCAGCGGAAAAAGATCTTCAGACAGTTCTCCACTAGCCAGATTAATCAGTTTATGTTCTACTGCTTCTTTCCGTATCCTTTGGATTACAGGCAGATTAGGTAAAAATGATCCTGCTTCAATATATCTGTTCCAGCTGGGAATACGTTTCTTAGTGATTCCCCATATATCTTTGCTTATGGTCGTCCCACTTCCCCTATTTCTTTGAATCAGCCCATTTGATTCTAATTCGTCATAGGCAGAAACTACTGTGCTTCTATTTATGTTAAGGTCCTTAGCTAAGGACCTTTCAGATGGTAATGGTTTATCAGGGGGAAAAGTACCATCTGCAATTCCATTTTCGATATATTCAGCAAGTTGTTTATATATTGCTTTTTTTGCGTTCCGATCTGGTTTCCAATCCATATATTACAGTCCTTATTATCTTGATTTGTTCGTTAGTCTAATTATTATCTTCTTTTTTTCATTTTTTTCAATCAGTTATAACCTTAAATTTTTAAAGAAACTATCGTTATTACCACAATAGATTTTTTATAAACTATGTAAATTTTCAAAATAGGTTTGTGTGGTACGGTTCATCTGCAGCTCCCCTTCAAATCTATTATCGCCAATTATTGCTAGAGCAAATCCCTTAAACTAAGCGTTGCTTTTTCTTGCCGAAACAGTAATGAGATCCTTACCTTTCCAATAGGCCGCTCCCATCGCAACCAATAGCAACATACCCGTTACAACAAACACAATTTGCACCGGAAAAATTCCGCCAATAAAACCACCAATCACCGGGCCGATCATTCCGCCGATTTGGTTGGCGGTTTGATTCAAACCAAAGGCTCTTCCGCGGAAGTCCTCCGCTGTTGATTTTACAACAAGGCCATTTAATGCAGGATAGACCGCACAGAAAAAGACACCAAACATAAAACGAATAACTGAAAATCCGATAATTTCACTAAAAAGAATTTGCGCCAGTGTACCTAATCCACCACCAAGTAATCCGATAACGAGAACCCGATGAAATCCTACCCTATCGGCCCATCTTCCCCAGACAGGAGCAAATAAAGCACTAGCAATCCCCGGAAGGGAAAACACGATACCGGCTAACAGTGAAGCCTTATCAGCGGAACCACCCAATTTTACGATATATAAGGGAAGAACCGGTTCAATCGTCATAATCGATCCTGCTGTGACCACCGTTAAAAGCAGCACCAGCATAAAGGGCCGATTGCTCCACGCTTCCTTGATATCATTTTTAACAGAGCCGCGTTTTTTACTTGGGGTAAAGTTTTCCTCGGTCACCCAAAGAATGACCAGGATGGTCGATATTAAAACGATGATTCCGGCGCTGCCAAATGCCCAGCGATTTCCGACCAAATGCGCTATCCCCCCACCGAGAAGCGGTCCAACAATCCCACCAGAAGCAGATGCTGTCGAGATCATCGATAAGGCATAACCCACTTTGCTTCCTGGTGTATTCGTTCCTATCAAAGCAATCGCTCCTGGAATAAATCCAGTCAATAGCCCTTGCGCTATTCGAAGCGCTAATAACTGATATGGATTTGTTACAAATGCAGTTAGCGTATAGATAATAAAAAGACAAAATCCAGCTCGGATAATCATCGGCTTTCGCCCATATTTATCGGCCACACTGCCCCAGAACGGGGAAGCGATCGCTCCAGCAAAAAAAGCGGCACTAAATAACAATCCTGACCACATTTCAACGTTCTCGTTGACACCTATTTGCGGAAGAAAGATGGGCAAAAAGGGGATCACCATTGAGAAGCTTGCCGATGTAAAAAAGACGCCAATCCACAGCACCCACAAATTACGTTTCCAGCCTTCCATGTTAATCGCTCTCCCACATATTTCCTATATAATAAAATTCCCCCTAACTTTACCACAAAAATGAAAAAAAAGAACGTTTAGTGCCTCGAAATAAATTTCACAATAGAGCCTATCATTGTACTTTTATCGTAAAAATTTCTTTTTAAAAATTGGACATTCCTAGATTTACAAGCAAAAATAATAAATACAGGAAACCTGTTCAAACAAAGCAGAAATTGACAGGATTTCAGTTCAGTAAGCTAGTAGAATAGAATCAAGGAGTGATCGATATGGGGTGGGTAGAATCTTTGCAGAGGGCAATTGACTATATGGAAGCAAATTTACTAGAACCGTTATCCATTGAAAGGATTGCGAAGCAGGCAAATGTCTCGGTATTTCATTTCCAACGTACTTTTGCGATATTAACAGATATAACTGTGGGTGAGTATATCCGGCGCAGACGATTAACTCTGGCTGCACAAGAGCTATCGAATACAAGCAGCAAAATCATTGATATCGCCCTGAAATATGGCTATGACACTCCCGAGGCATTTACCAAAGCATTTCGTAGGCAGCACGGAATTACACCAAGTCAAGCAAGAAATTATAGTGGCAAGCTGAAATCGTATAACCGCCTGATGATTCAGGTGAGCTTGAAAGGAGCAGATCCGATGAATTACAAAATTGTCGAAAGAGAAAGTTTCCTAGTAGTTGGAGTCAAGCGGGAGTTTTCATGTGTTAATGGTGAAAATTTAATCGGGATTCCAAAAATGTGGAATGATGTTCATGCAGATGGTACCAATGACCTTTTAGTTAAGCTGAATAACGGGCAAATTAAAGGGGTTGTTGGTGTATGCGTGGATAAAAGCAGTAACCAATCAGAGCCTATTATTGATTACTGGATAGCTACTGAGTATAGTGGGGAGACACCTGATGGTTTAATGCAACTAGACATTCCTGCATCAAAGTGGGTTACGTTTGAAGTTCACGGAGCTATGCCAGATGCGATCCAAAAGGTTTGGAAGCAAATCTTTTCGGAATGGTTTCCATCCAATCAATATAAGCCTGCCGGCACTCCCGAATTAGAAGTTTATTTCGAGGGAGATCCGTGGAGCCCTGATTACTACTCCGAAATTTGGATACCAATAAAGTAGGTTTAAGATAGATACAATTTTTTTCTTCAACTTAACGAAAGCGATGCTCCAAATAGAGCATCGCAAATTCTTTTTTATAGGGAAATAATTCAGAATCAATTAGTTTGTAACAAAACTTCCGATATTTACTGGATATTATTTAGAAACTTCTGCGGTTCTCGGCTACTTATGACATATTTTTGTGTACTTATGACAAATTTTCGGCCACTTACTACCTATTTTTCGAAACTTACTACCTATTTTTCGAAACTTACGACATTTACTGGATATTACCTGGAAACTCCTTCGCTTCTCGGATACTTATGACATATTTTTGTGTACTTACGACAAATTTCCGGCCACTTACTACCTATTTTTCGAAACTTACGACATTTACTGGATATTACCTGGAAACTCCTTCGCTTCTCGGATACTTATGACATATTTTTGTGTACTTACGACAAATTTTAGGCCACTTACTACCTATTTTTCGAAACTTACGACATTAACTGGATATTACCTGGAAACTCCTTCGATTCTCGGATACTTATGACATATTTTTGTGTATTTACGACAAATTTCCGGCCACTTACTACCTATTTTTCGAAACTTACGACATTCACTGGATATTACCTGGAAACTCCTTCGGTTCTCGGATACTTTCGACATATTTTTGTGTACTTACGACCTTTTTGAGTTCAGTACATATGGCTAGGATTTCCTAATTATCTCAATGCCGAATCAAGTGCATAGTAATGGACTAATTGGTCTAATAATTGATTCAATGATGTAAATCTGTACCCAAGTGAATTCGCACGACTCGTATCAACCGACCATGAACCCGGCAAATTGTAGGGTGATGGAGCTCCGTCTAATTGTAAATTTGCCTTTTGTTTGGTAATGTCTTCTATTAGCTCCACTAGTTCTCCTAAACTACTATCACCGCTTGAGCCGGGATTAATCGCCCCTTGGTAATCAGACTTGGCGATACTTAATAAAAACGTTGTCGCTTCCGCTGAATCGATAAAGCTATATCGTAACTCGGGATTCTCAATGAACATTGCTTTCCCCTCAATCACATGATCAACATGGAATTTTAAACGATTGGTGTAATCATCTTTCCCAACAATAATCGGAAAACGGACAGCAACAACTGGAACTTTTGCCTGCTGAAAAAGAATCGCTTCCGCGGCACGCTTTGCCTCCTGATATCCAACATAGCCGATGTAATCGCCCCTGTTTTTTAACGCCGGTTGAAATTCCATGGCATTAAAATTTTCTTCACCATGATTGGTACCAAAATTATACACAGCTTGACTAGAGGTAAACACGTATTTCTGAATTTTCCCTTCCAATGCTTTGAGCGCGTCTAGGGCTTCCTGCGAAGAATAGCAGGTTTGATCAAAAACAACATCCCATTGCTTATCTTGAAAGGCTTGTTTTAAAGAATTGGCATCTTCGCGACTAATTATCACTCTTGAAACCTGATCACCGAAGGAATCAGGAGTCCTTCCCCTCGTCGCGATCGTCACTTCTATACCTTCAGCCAAAAGTAATTGGACTAACCTTTTTCCAACAAACTGTGTTCCCCCAAGAATTAACGCCGATTTCATTAAACCTTTCCCCCTTTATTATTAGGACCTTTCACCTTCACCACTTTTTGAATTACTGGATACAAAGCATACCCAATCCAAACTCCTAACAAATTTAAGATAAAATCATCAATATCCATGCTGCCTCGCTTAGTAAGGTGCTGCATAGATTCAATCAGCAGAATGACAACGGAGGGTATAAATAATAACTGACGTCTCGAAGGTTTTTTATATAACATAAATGTCACCACGCCGAACGGGGCGAAAAGTAAAATATTCGCAGATATATTATAAAAAGCGATTAGAAAATTCCCATTTCCTGATAGGAAGTCAACGATAGTTTTAAATGGGACAATATTAATTTGACTATACTCTTGGTTTGCTGGACGGAAAAATAGTAAAACCAACAAACCTAAGCTATACATACTCATGACACTTTTTATCATATTTTTAGAGATTGGGATGGTTTCTTTACGTACATAGTAAACCACGAAAAACATGAATATAGTCACACACATCCATACAACTGCCAGAACAACAGGGTGGAGATAGGATAGTAGCCGCAACCAGACCGGTAATAAAACAACAAATAGAAGCTGGGATAAACCGAACGATAACCAAAGTGATTTGTTTTTCATCCTAACGATTTAACACTCTTTAGTTCTTCCATCTCTGCTAGTGCACCTGCTGCAAGATAATAATTCATTTTTATCTCTAAAATCTCCCTTTCCTCTTCCACTGTTAGGTTTGCTACCAGTTTTTAAAATGATGAAAGTATCTGACTTAAATAAGGTGTGCTCCTCTATTCTTCTATTAACGTAATCCAGCACATTATCGTTCATTAATCCTCACTCCCAAAACAATGGAAAAATTCTACAGTCCTTTTTCTTGATTATACACAAGGCAAGCAGTGACTGTCACCATTCGGCTCGAATCCCAATTGCAAAAAAAGAACCCTAGACTTTTCGTCTAACGGGTTCTCCTATGGGAGAGAAAACTACAAATTAAATAGTGAAATGACAGACTAAATAGCAATTTAAAGGTATGTCTTTTTTATTGTTAAAATAAGGTTTTAGTTAAAATTATTATGATAATAGCAGAAAATTAGCACACAAAATAACATCGGACAATAACTATTGTCTTTGCTGATAATAGTGCTATTTATATAGCGATAATGAATGCTAAATCTATGACATTTAATTAAAGGAGCTTAATTGAAAAGGGTTTAAATGGTAATTGTCGAATATTTAAAAGAGTGAAATTATCGGAGGTTCTTGAATGAAAAAAATACTTATGAATTTATCTATGTTTACTATATTCCTAATAACTCTTATTGGATGTTCAAATGAAGTCCCTAAAGAGTTTGATTTAAATCAACTAACTAGAGTTGACATTCAAATATTCGCAGATGAACACAGTGACAATGAAATAATAATATCAGAGGAAGAAAAGATTAAAACTTTAAAAGAAGTATTTGCAAAAGTTGAGTGGGAACAGAACGTAAAGGCTAAAATGGCTCGAAAAGAAGATGTGAAAGCCACTTTATTCTTCACCTTTGATAAAAATATGCCAGAAAGATTATTTGAATATTTTATCTGGTTCAATCAAGGTGATGCATCAGTAACGATTATTGACAGAGAAAAGAATGCTTTAGGAACATTAGAAAAAGAAGATGCCCAAACACTAAAAGATATTTTGTTGAATGACTAAAGAGCAGGTATGACCTGCTCTTTTTGTGTGATTTAGTGTGTAAATTTAACGGTGATTTTAATGTGAATTCAATAATGAAAACAAGTTTTCCCTCTGAAAGGAGAACCCGTTACATTTCGTCTCAGAGTTCTTATCGTGTCCAGTTTCAAGCTATACATGTTTTCCAATAAAAACAGGAAAATATACGCTAATTGAACCGAGTAAATAACAAAAGCTACAGGGAGAAATGATACAAAACGCTTCTTTTTAAAGAAGGAAATATCAATAAATGATTTTGGACTTTTGCTGATATAAGCTTTAAGCAAGCTCCAAGGCAATTTCCATCATATTCGTAAATGCGGTTTGTCTTTCTTCTGTAGTTGTTTGTTCTTGTCTAAAAATATGGTCACTAACGGTTAAAATGGTTAATGCATTCACTCCCGCATGGGCAGCATTCATATAAAGTCCCGCTGTTTCCATTTCAGCACATAAAATGCCCATCTTACTCCATCTTTCCAATGCCGTTTGATCTGCATTATAAAAGAAATCACTTGAAAGCACATTTCCTACGTGAACAGGAAGGCCTTTTTCGTCCGCTACTTTTTTGGCTTTCTCTAATAGTGAAAAGGAAGCAATATTCGAATACTGTCCTGGAAGATTGTATTGCTGTACATAGTTGGAATCAGTTGATGCACCCATGGCAAAGACGATATCATACAAGTTCAAGTGATCCTGAATAGCTCCACATGAACCAATCCGAATCAAATTCTTTACTCCAAATACATGAATGAGTTCCCATGAATATAGGCTCATACTAGGTGTGCCCATGCCCGTCCCCATTACGGAGATTCTTTTCCCTTTAAATGTGCCTGTATACCCATACATATTACGAACATCATTAAATTGAACCACATCTTCCAAATATGTATCTGCGATAAATTTAGCCCGCAATGGATCCCCAGGTAAAAGAATCGTTTCGGCAATTTCTACACCATTCGGTTTGATATGAGGTGTTTCTTTTAGGTCAGTTGTACTCATAATTATTCTCTCCTTTTAATGATTAACACCATTATACCCTAATCACCCATGGATAGTTTTCAGGGACTTTTATTTTTATATTGTAAAACTTGTATCATAATATCTAATAATTAACGAATGAGTAATATTTAATTCATATTTTATTAATAATCGGGAGTTATAGTAAATGGTAGCGGGGATAGCATGCGTGGCTATCATGGTATGTGGCGAAGGCGGAGCCAATACTTGCAAGGAAGTTCTTGATTTCAAGAGACAAAAATGTATTAAAATGGAAATTGTTTTCGTGTAAATTTGAATGCCTCATCAACTGCCTGCCTTCATTATGTGGACAAAAAAATGAACCTTGCTAACGATATTAGCGAGGTTCTATAGAAAAGACGAAGCCTCTTTGATTCAATGAATCAAAGGGGCTTTATAAATACTTTGGAATTAAGCTTCTGTTTACTGTTTGCTATAAATGGTAACTCATGATAATAAGCTCTCCTTTTGACCCCATCCTACGTTCACCCTCATCTATAAATCCACATTTCTTATATAAGCTTTGAGCTGCATTATTTTCCAGATTAACAGCCAGTACAATTTCATTTATGTCCTGATAATGTGCTTTTACAAAATCAGGCAATAACATTAATGCCTTATAGGCATAACCGTTACCTTGATGCCGAAAATCTGTTGAAAAGGCTCTTACCAAAATCGCTTGATTATTATCTGAAAAGGGCTTTGCCCCCTCATTTTTATGGAGGTCGAAAAAAGTAACTAATGTTTCTCCCTCCATTGCTAAGATTGACTCACGATCCGGATCTTGACTAGAAAGTTTGATACTGTCAACAGGTGTACCTGTAAACCTAAGTTGTTCTTCTGTTAAATTATATTCTTCGATCGCATTTCTGAATCTTTCATTGTAAAAATAGAGTTGCATAAAGGCACCTCTCCTCCCAATTAAAACACCTGTTCCCATTTTATCAACTTTAGGTGACAGTTTCCATTATTATTATCATAATTTCCTGATTTTTTTGCTCTGAGTCCGCGTTTTCCTAGTTACCGGTACAATTATTCTTTTTTTGTGACCGTGTGAACCTTTTTCCCCGATCGCGGGCACAATTAAATTGAATTGTAAAAATATTGTTTAACTTCATAAAATGTTTTGGTAAAATCATAAAAAAAAGATTAAGGGGGGAATTTCCATTATTACTTATCCGCATTTAAAAAACGGAGCAACAATAGGTGTTACAGCACCTTCATCAGGTGTACCTGCTGAATTACATGAACTAATTAGGCTAGCATGCGATCGGCTGGAACTGAGAGGTTTTCAAATTACATGCGGCGAAACTGTTTGGACACAATACAAAGCAAAATCTGCACCTGCGGTAAAACGGGCAGCCGAGTTCAATACGTTGATGGCTAATAGTGAAATCGACATCATCATTCCCCCGTGGGGCGGCGAGTTATTGGTAGAGATTCTCGAACTTATTGACTTTGAAAATATTAGAAACAAGTGGATTTTAGGATATTCAGATATTAGCAGCTTGCTCTTAGCCATAACTTTGAAGACAGGAATCGCTACCGCTCACGGGACTAACTTAATTGATTTACGAGGGGAATTTTCAGACGAAACGACAGCCATGTGGCAGTCGGTATTATCGACAAAGACGGGAGAATCGATCATTCAGCGGTCCTCTAAACACTATCAAAAAGAATGGCAGCACGATAACCCCACGCCTTGTGTTTTTCATTTAACCGAACAAACTCTGTGGAAAACTGTCGCCAATCATAAAGTGAAAATTCAAGGTCGTTTACTGGGTGGATGTATTGACATTATTAGACATCTAATCGGTACGCCATTCGGTGATGTCCAAAATTTCCGAAATCAACATATTAATAGAGAACCTGTTATTTGGTATTTAGAGAATTGTGAAATGAATACCGCCGATTTGCGAAGGTCATTGGTGCAAATGAAGTTAGCCGGCTGGTTTGACCATTGCTCAGGTCTTTTATTTGGCAGAAGCCCCGCAAACACACCAGTCGATAACTATACGGTTGAGGATGTTTATCAAGACCTTGCTGCTGAACTTGACATTCCGATTATTTATGACATTGATTGCGGTCATGTCCCACCGCAGATTACCTTTATCAATGGGGCTTATGCTGAGGTTGAGGTTGCAGAAGGAAATGGTACAGTTTTACAAATTTTTCGACCATAATTGATCTTACATTTTTTCTTAAATGGTACATTGTAGATTTCATTTCCATTCCTTGTTAATATGATTGAAGATCTTTTCTTATGAAAACCCGTGTGGACAGTCTTCACTTTTCTAATCTGATTCCTGTCCTCATGAACACATCATGTGGATAGTTTTTGCTTTTCTATACCGATTTCTGTCCTCATGAACACCTCATGTGGACAGTTTTTGCTTTTCTATTCCAATTTTCCGTCCTCTTGAACAACTCATTTGGAGAGTTATACTCTTAAATTTCTCATTTTAATGGACTTTTTCTCTATCCAATCAAAAAATTTTCATCATTTTAGTTTTTATATCATATCCTAAGGTCATACATTAATGAGGAGGATTACGATGTTTTTATCCTATCCCATTTTAGCTGCACTTTCAGGAATGTTGATTGCCCAATTTGTAAAAATCCCCATTCATTATATTACGTCCAGAGAAATTAAATGGAATCTGATGTTTAGTACGGGCGGCATGCCTAGTTCTCATACAGCAACCATTATTTCTTTGACTACGGCAATAGGGTTAACATCAGGCATCCAATCAAATGAGTTTGCCATTTGTGTGGTCGTTTCTTTAATTGTCATGCATGATGCCACTGGGGTTAGAAGACATGCAGGCTACCACGCTGAAGTGTTAAATACATTATTAGCTGATTTCAACCGACTCATTGAAACCTTAAAGGACCCAAATTTAAAGAAGACAGAGTCCAGAGAAAAGCTAAAGGAACTATTAGGACATCAACCAGCAGAGGTTTTTTTCGGAGCGATAACAGGTATCATTGTTGGTCTTCTTATTTACCAGATCTATCCGTTCTAATGCACAAAATCCATCTCTTGTTCAAGGATCATTCTTTTACATAACCATACTTCGCCTAATAAAGTGACAAAAGCAGTACGATTTCCATTGTGAAATCGTACTGCTTTATTTTATTATTCATTTTTCCCTTCGGGGATGTCCTAAATCCTCGTCATCAATTTTGCTTTAGTTGAGGGTGAAAACAAACTCTTCCACATTTTCGCCACGTGCATTGGCATACCCGCTGTCTTCACCAGTAATTTTGAATCCACATTTCTCTAATACCTTACGAGACCCGATGTTGTCTTTCGCAGCCCGTGCAAAAAGGGGACGGGCTTTCACTAGTTTCAAAAATTTCCTTAGAGCGATAGTAGCAATACCCTTCCCCCAAAATTCTCTTCCAATCCAATAGGCAACTTCACGTTCACCGAAATGCTCAAAACATAGAACATTTCCAACAACATGATCATCAACAATGATTGTTTGTTTGATGATGTCCTTGTCCTTAAGGATTTTGTTCCAGTATATATAAAAGCTATCCCAATCACTAGGATCCTTACTTGTAAAAGCTGCCATATGATTTGCGTCGCGGTCCTGTTGGTATTTAAAAAAAACGGGAAGATCATCCTCACTTACACTTCGAAGCATTACACTATCCATTAAAATCCATCCTTTTTAGTCAAATTGTAATGGTAAACATATAGACTAGAATCCGCTTTAGGCTATGGAATCAACTCTGAGATTTTATCCATACACGGAGTGGCCCTATCGATGTCCATCCAGATAAATGGGCTGCTGTAAGATTACAATCGTGCTCATACCCCACCATGGCTAATCCTGGAAATTCAAATGAAATAATTTTAGGAATATCCCGCCATAGGCTTTCCATGTCTTTCCCGACAGAAAAGACATTGGATATTCCTACAACATTGGCACTCAAGTTAGCAATAAATCCGGATACTCCATCATTTTTCTCGGATATAAAAATTTTCACCTCTTTTGTTTTTAATAGATCTGGTTTAATCACATCTTCCAAGCCGCTTGTTATCGTCCATTGAGCTAATTCCTTTTCAGTCGTGATCACACTCCATGGTGTTTCAAGGGGCTCTAAATCAGGAACTGATGGATGGAAAATCCATTCAGCTTCAAAGAGTATTTTAAAACCAATAGGGATCAAATTAAGATTTGCAAAGCTGTCTTTAATACTAGAAACCTCACCATTTTCAATAAAGGACTTTACTTCTTCAATCGTTGCATTCCGACTTGTCGTAATGATTTCAGGGTAAAAAGTTGGTGCCTTCGAATGTAATCCCCATAGATTTTCTTTAAAATACGGATTTATTCCATGTGCAGCACATACCATTCCACACCAAGCCACATTGTTTAATACGGCTCTCTCTACTTGGATATCCACTTTAATTCTCCTTGAAAAAAATTTTGAATGCACTGTTCGTATGTCGCTGGACGACAGGTTAAGACATCATGTCTGTCTTTAAAAATAGAACCTTGCCAATATTTTTCAGCAAGGTTCAAAGGATTGATCTAATTTAATTTAAGAATGTTTGATTTTTCAGGCCAGGACAATCCTCCACCCTAGAGATTCAATCTCAACTTAAAAGCCTGCCGTCATTGTGTCCGGATGTGACCCGGCACGGCTATCTTGATTTAAGCCATCGATTTTGTCCATTTCCTCAGCGGATAATTCAAAATCAAAAACATCTGCATTTTCAATAATACGATGTTCTTTGATTGATTTTGGAATCGTAACGACACCATGTTGAAGATCCCAGCGCAAGATAACTTGAGCAACGGATTTATTATATTTATGAGCGATATCGACAAGAACAGGCTCTTCCAAAAGCTGTCCTTGTTTTAAAGGCGACCATGCTTCTAGTTGGATTCCTTCATTTTTACAAAATGCTTGAAGCTCTTTTTGTGTTAAATGTGGATGATACTCAACTTGGTTGACCATTGGTTTAATTTCAGCAGAACCAATTAAATCTTCTAAATGGTGAATCTGGAAGTTACTTACGCCAATAGCACGAACACGCCCATCTTTGTAAAGCTTTTCTAAAGCCTTCCAAGTATCTTTATATTTATCTTTACCAGGCCAGTGAATTAAATAAAGGTCTAAATAATCGAGGCCGAGCTTGTTAAGACTGGTTTCAAAAGCTTTTAAAGTGGATTCGTAACCTTGATCAGCATTCCAAACCTTTGAAGTAATAAACAATTCCTCACGAGCAACACCGGATTCATTAATGGCTTGACCAACACCTTCTTCATTACCGTAAATAGCAGCAGTGTCGATACTTATGTATCCGTTCTTGATAGCAGCTTTTACAGACTGGATAACCTCTTCACCCTCAGTTACTTTAAAAACTCCTAATCCCATCCATGGCATTTTCACACCATTATGTAATGTAGTCGTGTCTTTTAAATTGGTTGGCATCATTTATTCCTCCTTTATATTCATAATGTTAACATACAACAGGAAGTCTTTTCATTTTTCGCATACTGGAGGATTGAAAAACAGCGGCCTAGGAAGTAAAAAGCTCCTTTGCCGCTGAAGTACAGTTATCCTGCCATTATTCAGCTGAGTTAATGCCAATGATCAGGAATTCGTAGAGTAGATGGTAATTTTGTTTTCATGTCACCCTTTGCCGAGTTAATTTGTGCTTGAGTAAGAAAGATACTTCCTGTAAGATTTGCACTACGTAAATCAGCGTCTCTAAAATCTGCACCGATAAGGTCTGTCACCCTCATATCAGCTTCTCTGAGGTCAGCTGCTATAAGCAAAGCTCCTCTCAAGTTAGCCCCTTTAAGGTTAGCTCCTCTTAAATTTGCACCTAATAAGTCAATTCCCCTGCTTATTTTTTTATTTTTGTTAGGTGGGACTTTCGCACGAACTAGTTCACTTGTCCGTAAAAGTAAATCATTAATAATTGCTCTTTGAACTGGAACATTAAGCTCCATAATAGATTGGGGACTTAAACGAGTGAGATGCTCCGTTTCTTCTAAAGCAGCCTGCAAATCTTGATAAATAGGTTGAGTTTCTTCTAAACTAAGTGCTTCATTTAAGTAATAAAGCATTTCATGAAGCTGCTGCATTATCGGAAATACCTTAAACATTTCCTTAGCTACCTCTGGGTGATCACGCCACTCGTTTCCATCGTAGGTGACTTGAGATACTTTTTGACCTGCACCAAAGCATTCATATACAGCACAGCCGCGAAACCCTTTACTTCTGAGATTGTTATGAATCCCACAACGATAATCTGATTGCAAGTTGGAACATGGAGTCCCTCCGTCTTTATCAAGTGCAAAATCTGCAGACTTTGCATAAGGCAAGGCTACGCAGCACAAACCAAAACAGTTTTCACAATCTGCGCTATACTTTTTTAAACTATTGTTGATATTGATTAATTGTTTCTCCAACCCCTACACCTGCTTTATGGATAATTCATTAAAATCGTCATTAATATTCATTTGTACCTTAACGATAATACCAATTTTAAAAAAATACAATCAACAGGATATTGAAGGACGAAATAAAATCCTGCACAACTGTAAGACGGACTAATCTCACTCACTTTCTAGCAGATTTGTCCTTCATAACCCGTATGACGGACTAATCTTATTCGCTTTTTATCAGTTTTGTCCTTCATAAGGACTTATTTCACTCGATTATATCAACTATGTCCTCAATATCTATTATGAATTCACCCTTTAATCATCTCATCTAGTTTAAGAAGAACATCCGCCGCCGCAGCTGGAACAACTTGAACTACTGGAACAGCTGGAGCCGCCGCTATCCCCACCGCCACAATCGCTTGAATGATCGGAAGAAGCTGACCCGCAAAAAACAGCAGCACAGCCGCTCGTGTATTGAACAGTATTGGCAAAGGCATATGCTTTCGCGTAGCTCCAATATTCATCAAAATAATAATAGGAGAAAAAGACCATGACAAGTGACAGTGTGGACATTTCGCCAAATATTCGCTGTTTCGTAAATCTGCCCTTTTTGTCCACTTGATACATTCCTTCAATTTCACCCAATTGCCGTTTCATTTGGGCCACTAAATATTCAATCGTTTCCTTGTTATCTACATTTACCTTAAAATATTTGTCTATCAAAAAGTCATCCGCACCATCTTTAAATTCCTTTAATAATTGAAAGTCCAGCGGATGTTTGAAAAAGCTCCCCCATGTTTTCCAGCTAAATTGAGTAATTTGAAACAGCTGTGAAAAGATCCAGTCAAAAAAAGCCCGTTCCTGCGGTGCCGGCTCTGGACTTGTATTTGGGGTATGATGCAGCATGGTCCCGAAGAATTTCTCCGAAAACACTTGATATTTTTGTGTAAATAGCAGCATATCATGCCAAACTTCATCCACCTCTTCACTAAACATCGGCGTTGTCTTTAAGATATTCGCCAATAAAAAATACCGTCTCAGCTCAAACATCCGCCATTCGAAATCATCCTCGGTCTGTTTTGGATTCTCCTCAAGAAAACGCATTTGCACTTGTTGGATATATGTTTCATCTAATGAAGCATTTAATTTATCAAGCAAAGGCTGAATCGGTACGCGGTCTAGAATCCCTAACCGTGCTGGAATGTTTTCCTTTGCTAATTTTGGCCGTCTATTTTTTACGACTGTCGAAATTCCTGCGCTTACCCCTACGACTAAGAGCCCCCCAACAATCAGTTCAGCAATCATTCAAACTCCCCCTTTTGCCAATAACGCTTTTTATTTACCTCATTTTACCATAAGGGCAACTTCTGTAGTAAAAACCAGTTGAGAAATCACTCATTTTATGATTGGATTAAGAATAACAAGGGGGGATCAACATGAAAGGGAAAATGCGACTGATCATGACCATGCTCATTTTTGGGAGCATCGGGGTATTTGTAAAAAAGATTGAACTGACTTCAAGCGAAATTGCCTTTTTAAGAGGGGTAATCGGCAGTATTTTCTTACTTCTTGCTAGTTTTCTAGTCAAGCACAAGCCATCTATTAAAGCATTAAAGAAAAATGCCATTCTTCTGCTGTTATCGGGAGCTGCCATTGGCTTTAATTGGATCTTTCTTTTTGAGGCTTACCGATATACGACGATATCCAATGCCACGATTAGCTATTACTTTGCGCCGATCTTTGTGATGATGTTAGCACCATGGATTCTGAAAGAAAAATTAACAAGTGTGAAAGTTGTTTGTATCATCTCGGCAATGGTTGGTCTATTTTTAATTGTTAATCCCGGGGGAAGCGGTACAAGTGGATCGCAAAATCATGTAGTAGGTATTTTCTATGGCCTTTTAGCAGCAGCCTTCTATGCAAGCATAGTGTTAATGAACAAATTCATCAAAAATTTATCCGGCTTTGAAACCACATTAGTGCAATTAATGGTCGCGGCTTTGGTCTTGTTTCCCTACATATGGTGGCAGGGTAATCTAAATTTTGCTGGTTTAAACTTAACCTCAATTATGTTTATCTTGATCATTGGTATTGTACATACAGGGTTAGGTTATTTTTTATATTTTACTTCTATCAAAGAACTTAAAGGGCAAACAATTGCCGTTCTTAGCTACATCGATCCGATTTCCGCCGTTATCATCGCAGCGATTTTCCTAAGCGAAAGCATGACATTGATTCAAATCATTGGTGGAGCGCTTATTCTGGGCTCAACTTTTTTAAGTGAAAAATTAGAGAAAAAAATTCAAACTCCCATTACGGCGCCGTAATGGGAGTTTGACCACTTTTTCTATCATATTCAATCCTATTCCATGCTTGAGCTAAGAAATAAGAACCTTTATGCGGTCATAAGTGTCCCTTACTTTTATCTATTTGCGCCTTCTCAATACACTATTTTTGGGAAGGAGCCTTTTTCTCGGATGATAAATTTATTCTATTTCTATATATCAGGAACAATCCCAAACCATTTACTAAAATTAATCCAAAAATAGTATTACCGAGAGGAGCCCATCCATCCTCACCATGAAATACCCATTTATAACTGATTAATATAAATTATTTGAGATCAAAGCTTTGGATAGTGTACAAATATTCATTTTTGCCACCTATTTCCTTTTGGAATATTTTTATTTTTACTATTCATCTATCCTTGATGTCACAAAAACCCCTCCTCACTCGTTTTGATTACAGAACAAAATTTAGGAGGGGATTTTTTATGTATAACTTTGATGTTGCGATCATCGGTGGAGGGCTATCTGGATTGACAGCAGCGAATTTTTTGGCCAGAGTTGGAAAAAAGGTAGTGGTTTTGGAAAAATCAAACCGCCTCGGCGGAAGAGCGATGACAAATGATAAAAATGGAGTTCTTATGAATTTGGGAGCCCATGGCTTGTATTTAGAAGGGAAAGCAATGAAGATTCTAACAGAACTAGGGATAACTCTTCCGGGTGAAAATGCCTCAAAGTCGGTTCAAATTCAAGGAATTTGGAAAAATGCAGTCTATACAATCCCGACTGATTTTTCTTCCATTTTGTCATCGTCACTTTTATCTTGGAAAGCTAAGATAGTGTTTTCGAAATTAATGTTGAAGCTTATGAAGGGCAACATTAATTCCAATCCAGATGTAAGTTTGAGTGACTGGGCAGAAGCGGAAATTAGCGATCCAATGGTAAGGCATATTTTTTATTCATTATGTCGATTGACCACTTATATCAGCGCTCCAACAGTACAGCAGGCAAAACCAGTTTTGAAGCAGATGAAACGCGCATTAGACGGCGGAGTCTTATACGTGGACGGAGGTTGGGAAACGATCATTCAAAAGCTAAAGAAACAGGCAGTAGAGGCTGGAGTGGAAATGATCTACTGTAAAAACGTAATAGAAATTGAACATCATGAACAGTCTCAAAGCATACGATGTTCAGATGGGGAGTTATATACTGTCTCTGACTGCATCATAACGGCTCCTCCGAAGGAAGCATTGAATATGATCAATGTTCCAAACTACACATCACTAAGTACATGGACCGAACAAGCAATTCCTGTTACAGCATGCTGCTTGGATTTAGGTATGAAAAAATTGCCTAATCCTCATAATCAATTTGCCTTAGGTCTTGATCAATCTTTGTTTTTCACGAATCAATCCAGAGCAGCAAGACTAAGTGAAGATGGCACAATAGTTGTGAGCCTAGTTAAATACCATAACCCGATAGATTCATCAATTAATCCACTAGCAGATAAAGATCAATTAGAGGCTGCTATGGACTTGCTTCATCCTGATTGGAGAAAAGAAGTAGTGGAACAACAATTTTTACCGAAAATTACTGTAGTTCATGATTTTCCTCATTTGAAACGAAGTGGAAATCCAGGCCCAGCCATACCTCAAATGAAAGGAATATATATTGCAGGGGATTGGTGTGGACATGAAGAAGTATTAGCAGATGCTGCTGTTGCCAGCGGGAAGCGTGCCGCGCTACAGATAGTAAAAACGAACGAACTGATCTTAGTGAAAGAAGGTTAACCGTTTTGGAAACTGCTGAGCTATACCAGATTTACAAACCTTTGTTGTTTTCTATTGCTTACCGAATGACAGGGAGTGTCATGGATGCAGAGGATATTATCCATGAGTCATTCCTTACTTTTAGCCGTTTAGGTAAAGAAAAGAAGATTGAAAATGAAAAAGCTTATTTATGCAGGATTGTTATGAACAACTCAATAGACAAATTGCGTTCTACGTCTAGTAAGCGCGAGGTTTATGTTGGCGAGTGGCTGCCTGAACCAATTGTCGAAGAAGCAAACGAACCTTCTCATATTTATTTGATGAAGGAATCCATTTCAACAGCCTATCTTCTGCTTTTACAGCAGTTATCTGAGGTGGAACGTGCTGTTTTCCTTTTACGAGAAGTATTTCAGTACAGTTATGAAGAAATTGGAGATATCGTTGAGAAATCCTCAACCAACTGTAGGCAGATCTACCATCGGTCAAAAAAAAGCATTACCAACCGTCCTAAAGCTTCCACACTTGATTTCCAATCAATGAAGTCCAATATAGAGCAGTTTACACTTGCACTTCAAAAAGGAAACATTGATAAAATGCTGGAATTATTACGAACAGATGCTGAATTTATCGCTGATGGCGGTGGTAAAGTAACTACTGCAATTAAACCGATATACACCTCAGAGCGTATCGTCGCTTTGTTCTCAAATATTCTTAAAAAACTTCCTGAAAACTATAAACTAGATTTTAAAGATGTAAACGGTAGCCCTGGTGTTGTCTTAACTATAAATGGGTACGTTGCTTATGTTCTTTCATTTGAATTCCAGGCAAACCAAATTGCTCGTATATATATGGTTGCTAATCCAGATAAACTCGGACACTTACAAATAAAAGCATAGAATCCACCCCGCTGCAAATGAATTATTTGCATAAATGCTTAAAACGTCTTCTCTGAATTTAAATATGCAATGTTTAAACCAGGTTTTCATAAGATGGCTTCGATAACTTTGATTCAACAAAGTTTAAATAACCTTTTTTCACATAGATACTTAACATCCTGTTCACCATCTCTTAATATCTTCCATTTATAATGGAATTGTATGAAACATTACTGATGAAAGAAGGGATATAGATGTTTTTAAAAAAATTAGCTGAGAGAAACCTTGTTACAATTGACTATGTTAAAAATGGCATTTCACAAACTGTAAAAGGGCGTGTTTATTACCTTAACTTGCGTGAACAAATACTATCGTTAAAAGATGAACAACAAAATTCTTTCTCCATCCGTTTATCCGGAATTAGAAAAGTTTATTAAGCTTTTTTCCCGTTTAGGGTAAGTAACCCAAATAAGGTCTTTGTCCTCCATGAAAAATTCAATTTCCCTCATGATTAACCATCCGAACTCTTAATTAATGACTCCATTTTTGACCTTTTTGAATGAATATCCAAATTAATGCAAAACGGTATCTCCAATTTGAGATACCGCTTTTTGTTTAAAGCAAGTTAAGAACTATGACTATTACTATATTTTCGTCTGACAAACCATGTAATTGCACCTATGCTGATGAACAAAATACCTATGAGAATTATGTTAAAGGTATTTGTTCCTGTTGATGGTAAATGACTGCCCTGTGATACCAGCTCTTTATCCGGAACCCTTCCTTTTTGACTATTTCCTTGTCCATTCTTATCTTGATCAGATGTATTTGGGGAAGATCCGTCATCATTACCATTATTCCCACCTTGATTGTTTCCTTGACCTTCATTAGGATCAGATGGTTCTTGCGGAATAGAATTTTCATCTTTCCCTTTTGTAAATGTCCAGATATCTGAGACAGCTTTTCCTGTAAAGTCATCTTCAGCTATTGCATACCAAGAGTAAGACTGATTCTCCGCTAACCCTTTCCATTCAGCTTGAGCAATAGATCCACTCGGAATGTTTTCTGCCTTACCGATTTCAGTATCCGTATAAATATTGACCGTAAAGTAGTCAGTCGCGACTCGTTTTTGCTGCGGCTGTAAGTCAACCTCTAAATTCCGCTCATCCTTTTCTGGAAATTCACTTGGGTCATAGAAGTTATAATCATCTAAGTAAGGTGAATACGTATTAACGATAATTTTATTATTTTTCTGATCAAAATGAAGTAACTTCATATAACCTTGTCCGCCCTCAGGTCCTCCCTGATAGTCTCCAAGCATCTGATAAACTTGGCGGTCTGGTGTCCCATCTTTATTATCATCGATTGGATCCACTAATGTTTCTGAGTCATGGTAATGGCCGCTTAGTACGGCAATAACATTTTTATTTGGCAGCACAAGCTGATCATAAATACGATTTCCTAACGGACTGCGATTACCGGAAACAAGAAGATACTCATGAAAGCTTAAGATTGCTTTGCGGTGTGGATATTGTTTCAAGATATCACTCATCCATTTGATATCCTCATCTTCTACACCCCAGCCCATGTATAACATGATGTAGTCATTTCCATTAGAGGAGATTAAATCATAGTGGCCGCGGTTATTCTTATAGGATTCACCGTAGTATGGCTTATCTTTAAATCTATTCTCACCAAACCACTTATAATATTGGGTATAATCACTCGTCTTATGATCTACGTCATGATTTCCTGCTAAGACTCCATACGGAATATTATTGTCATCCAGCACTTTCATAAAATTATCGGCATTCTGCCATTGGTACTCCTTGTCTGCTTCATCGACAATATCGCCTGTATGGAATACATATTTGATTTTCATTTCATCTTGCTTCTCGGCAATCCATTTTGTTTGCCGATCATAAATATGCGGATAGCTTTCTGAATAATATTGCGTGTCTGACATCCACACAAATGTATAGTCATACTGGTCTGGAGACGTTGGGATTTCATCCTGGATTAAGACATTAATCTTATCATCCTGTACAAAATCACTTACAGCCACATTTCCCTTTAATTCAAAGTCTTCTTGGCCTGCGATTTTATATTGAATCATCGACCAATTGTTGGTCTTATGATTCCAAGCATACATGGACACTTTCCTGCCTGGTAAAGACTTCCCTTTCCAATCTAATTCCACAAGGTCGGTTTCGTCGACCGTAGGATCTACTGTCACCTCAAACCGCTGATATGGAAATTGTGTAGTTGAATCTGTAACTAAGTATTGCTGATCCTCCTTTGAAACAAGCGGGATATCTGCTGCCGTAAAGGCTTGTTCGCCTGCAGGAGCCATAGATTTTGGTGGTTCTGTATCTGCTGCATTTTTATATGCCTTTACATGGTCAGTTCGGCTGGCATCATATTTATAGCCTTTAAAGAAGGTAACACCTAAATGATCGTTAGTTGGATCGGTTACTTTTACCTTTAAAGAAGGATTTCCATTTACCAGAGTTGAACTCCCATCCGTTGGTGAAACAAGCTCAGGTTTGTTTGGATTTTCATTGACAACAGTGAAACGAACGATCTTTTCTGCTTTGTTTCCTACTTTATCAAAGGCTGCCACTGTTAGCCTATGATCACCAGGTGATAACTTTGATGAAGCTGTTTCATATGGCACTGTTATTTCCTGATCATCTAACATGATTTGAAGTGTTTGAATCCCAGCAATAGCATCAGCTGCATCGACATTGATATCAAACTTGCCTTTGTATTCTTTCCCTTCCTCTAGGTTGGTTGTGATCTCCGGTGCGGTATTATCGACTTTTAATGAAACACTAACTTCTTCATCAGAGTCTAGCCCCTTTATAACGTGATCTCCATCCGAGACCTTTGTGGTATCCCATTTGTATGTTTGGGAAGGCGCTTGACCTTGTGTAATCGTAAACGTAAAATCTTCAAATGGCCGATACGTTCCATCATCTCCCATATCATAAACCTTTGTTGGGTTATTTTTCGCTGGATCTCGTAATATCGTTCCATCTGGCAAAACTAAACGCACATTTTGAATGTTATAATCATCACGATTCTCTTCGGATTCCTCCAATTGAAATGGTGATGCTTTATTACCGGCACGAATGGTGATGACATTTTCCCCAAGTTTAAGGCGATCGGCATCAATAGGTACCGTTATCGTATCCCAATTCGTGATACCATCATCAAAAATCCGGATAATGTCATCCCCCATTGTGACACCATTTTGGAAAAAGGTATCTACTCCGCTTACTTCAAATGCAAAATAGGCATCATGTTCTAGAGATTGGTATGTGTCTTCGAGTATCTCAGAACCATCAATGAATAATTTCACTTGATCCGGTGAATCCGACTTCGAAGTCCCTTTAAGAATTTTCTCTTTTGAAACAATCTCATCCGTTTTCACATTTAAGCGGAGACTGGCATCGTCAAAATCACTCGTAATCGCTACCTTATACGTTTCACTTGTTACTTCATTTATACCATCAGATACCACAAAGTAATATTCCACGTATTTCTTCCCAATGAGTTCTGGTGAGTAAATCGTATGGTGATACATCATATCATCGAAATTTTCTACCAATATTGCCTGAGTGTATTCAGTTTGATTGTTAGTACGATAGAATAAGCGTACAGATTTTACTTCCCTATCATCAGAAGCATCGGCAACGATTTTAATGTTTTCCTTTTGATTCACTTCAGTTACTTTCGTCATATTTTCAATCACAGGCTTACTGGTATCATCACTTACATGGACGGCCTGAGCTGGGACCTGGGACGAATCAACTGCTCCCGGAGTGGCGTCTTTTTCACCCGCACTAACTTTTACCATTTTGGTGGATCCATCAAGCGGATATTTGTAGACAATTCCTTTATTTGGCTGTGTATCATCTACATTGGCTTCATCATAATAATAAGCGGCCGATATTTCCTTTTTCGTATTGGTTGCCACAACTAGACCTCTAGTAGATGCATTGGCCATTCCCGCGCTATAAATTTTAACAATATCTTTGTTTTCCACTAAGTTTGATCCATAAATCGCATTAAAATCGGCAACTGTTTTATTTGTGTTTTGGTCATTGATTATCCAGAAGACGAGCGTTTTTTTAGCAGGAATCACCACATCATCTGGTATGGAAGGCCAAATAACGTCTGTTGTTGGATCGGTTCCATATCTGTACTGAATCTTGTAATCCTTAAAGTTCGTATCTTTATCCGTATTGTTATAGATTTCAATAAATTCATATCCATCTGCTGAACCCACATTAGTAGAATCCGGTACAACCTCTGTCACTAAAAAGGCAGGCAGTTTATTAAAATCAAGGCTGGATTTCTTCACAGTAATGATATATTCTTCCGTCTTTGAACTATTGGTACCGTCGGTGGCTTCGATAAAATATGTAATATCTGATTCCACATTAACACCTGGGATTTCTACGAAAAATTTAGCTTGATCACCTTCACTGGCATTCATAGATATAGAAGTATAGGTTTCATCACCCTCTTTTTTAAAGTTAAGCGTGACAAATGGTTTGGACATATTATCTGTAACCGTTGCTTCTATTTTTATTGGCGAAAAAGCATCACTCCCCGTTACAGGTGTATGATTAATGGCAGGTGCCTCTTCATCCTTCGGGGTTTCATCGAGATTCACTGGTCTTTCCGGAACTTGATCGGCTTCTATGGCTCCAGGTGTTGGTGCTGCCAACACACGATATTTGTCCATTGCTGTTCCTGATGCCGGATATTTGTACTCAATCCCAGCACCATTATTATCGTTTTCCTCACCTAAATAGCTGGCAGATACAATTTCTTTCCCTGCCTTATCCTTAATCAGTAAGGCACGGTTCCCGCCGTTTGCAAAACCAGGGAAAACATCCTTAAACTCCACTACCTGATCAGCCGATAAATTCAAACCGAAATTCGTATTAAAGTCTGCTAATGTACGGTTGCCATTATTAAACCAATAGACAATCGTTTGTTGCGGTGCGATGGTAACGGCAGGAACGAGAAATGGCATTTCCACTCCTGTGTCTGTATATTTATAAATAAATGAATAATTCTCCATGGAAAGTTGTTTATTAGTATTGTTATAGAGTTCGATATACTCATAATAATCCGTTCCCCCTCCATTAGAATTTGGAGATAGCTCGGTAATTAATAGTTGAGGAAAATGATTATAATCTTCTTCACTATTCAATACTTGAATTCCAGCTTTCTCATCTGTTTGACTTTCAACCGATTGGGCAGATGTGTCTTCTTGATGTGGGCTAGTTACAGTAGGATTAGGATCATTATTAACTGCTGGTGTATCCATTGATGGTTCGACTGTTTGATTGGAGTCAACCGATGTATCCAGACTGTCCTCTGCTTGATTTGGTGCAGCTGATTCACTTTGACCTTCAACAGGTTGATTTGGCTGAGCTAATTCATGATCGCTTATTTCTGTTTTACTTGAATCCACAGATTGACTGTCATTTGGCATTTCTTCCGCATAAATTCTCTTATTTGAAGCGGCCAAACCATAGTTTGATAGGATGATTGCAAACATACATGCAAATACCAACAGCTTCCGAACTTTCTTTCTTATTTTTCCTTTACTCATAGTCTCTCCCTCTTCTCCTTTACATTACAACCATGTACCATTCTACCTACATTTTGTTAAGTCGATTTTAAGTAATTAATAATTTTTTAATAATTTTGTTTATTTTTTGTAAAAAAAGTATATTTCTTATATTTTTCTTAACATTCACTTCATATTGGATTAACGATTGTTTAATAGAATGGGACATGCTAGGACTCGTATGATGATCTTTTTGGAAAAAGGGGAGACATGTTTATGCACAGAAAAAGTAAACTCGTGGTCATCATTTGTTTGATTTTTATGATGGCTGTTCCACTGCTTCAACCACGTATGGCCGAGGCCCATTCAGGGTCCGCAGGTTATTCGGAAGTGAACATTGAAGGAAATAAGGTTACTTATGATTTATTTTTACTTGCCGATCTCCTCGGCGGGCTGCTCACTATCGATACAAATCAGGACGGGTATATGAAAGAGGACGAAATCGCTCAGTCTAAAGCTTCGATCGAGCAGTTTATCTTAAAATACCTTTCCGTCAACAATAATGGCCTCCAGGGTCAGGTAAAGGTAAACAACATTTCTCTAACAGAGCGGTCCAATCTTTCGATGTTCCGTATTGAAATGGAATTTGTGTTTGAAGAGCCCGTTCAAGAGTACGAAATAGATTATTTTATTTTTTATAATGATATTGATGTAAACCATCAAAATTTTGCGACTATCCATATTGGCGATAAGGTCATTGAAAAAATTTTCACGAAGGAAAAAAATATTTTTCAAGGAAATACCGAATTGGACAAGGGGAAAACAGCGGGTGGGAAAGTGGCAACGAGTAAATCTCAAAATAAAGTACTGGGTTTCTGGGATTACGTCAGCATGGGGATGAAGCATATTTGGTCAGGAATCGATCATTTACTCTTTATATTCGGTCTGCTCCTTGCAAAGGGTACATATCGTGACTATGTAAAAACCATAACAGCCTTTACGGTTGGACACTGCCTGACGTTGGCCTTGGCAGCGACAGAGACCCTCATCATTCCTAGCAGCATCATTGAACCGTTAATTGCCCTTAGTATTGTCTATATAGCTGTGGAAAATATTTGGGCTAGCTCCTTCAAATGGCGCTGGCTTGTCGCTTTATTTTTTGGGCTGATTCATGGTTTTGGCTTTGCCGAATTATTGATAGGGAAATTAGGAAACCATTTAATTTTCCCACTTTTCTCTTTTAATCTTGGGGTGGAAATTGGGCAAATTGTGGTGCTAATTATTCTATTTCCGTTCATATGGTCCCTTCGTAAATTGAAGTGGCAAACGAAGATTGTGTATAGTCTTTCTGCCATTATAAGTGTGATTGGTTTGTATTGGTTTATGGAGCGAGTGCTATCGTAAGAAAAAAAAGGCGAACAGTGTCGGTCACTGTTCGCTAGTTTGTTACCTTATCAGAGCAGAATCTACAATTGAAACTCCTGGGTTTGAATCAGCTAATATTTTCCTATTTTAAATGAATCATTATTGTGTCATGAAGAGATATCTTTTGACTTGGTTTCACCAAGCCATTGTTTAATAAAATTGACCCATTTTTAATTTTTTGAACAATCTCGTTCCGGCTTAAACCCTCTATCTGACTTGCAAGGGCTTGATCTAGTCGAAAGCTGCCCTCAACAACCGTTACCTTACATTCAATGACAGCTTGATCAGCTAACGCAGCCAAAATGATTTTTTCGTTCTGTTTTATGGTATCAAATTCAGTTGGAATTAGTGTTTCTGGATCAACATGTTCAGAAAATGACTTGTATGTGCCCAGTTTTTTGTTCCAAGTATGGTTTTTGGGACACTTATATATAGCAAATTGATAAATATATTTCCCGTTGGCATTATGTCTTTTAATCGTTGTGTCTGTAAAAATAGTTACCTTTCCGCACATCTTGCATTGCTTTTTTACCTGATTAGCTTCACTGTTTTGACGTAAAACCAAAGAAAATGTTTGTTTTTGCATCGTATACCACCTCGAAATAGTTATTCGAGGAATACAACTTCTATTTGAAAATCTTGCAGGCGTACAATTAAAAAAAGTCCCCCTATATCAGGAGAACCTTTGAACGCAATGTTAATCAACTAACAAGCTGCAGTTCGCTGTATTCCTTCTGTAATGGGTTATAGACAGACTTCTCCCGTAGTCAAAAACAGGTATGTTTTTTAACATGAGAAGCAATCCAATTGTTTTCCATTACAGAGTAGTTGTTGGCATACAGGTCACATAATCCTTTCTTTCAAACAGATTAAGAATATCTTAGCATAAGTTATCTAAATTTTCAATTAGGTTTCTAGATATAATTTTATTAGCTAGCCTTATTTCCCTTAAAGTCTCGACTATTTCGAACAAAAACACGTGTGAATAGCTGTCTTGAGACGAGATACGCAAATGCTCCAATCGGAATGGCGAACAAATCAAGCCAAAGACCATCCTGGTACTGTTCCGGATTTTCAAACAGGGATAAAGACTGCATTCCACCAAATAAAAGAGATGGCAGTAAAAAGAACAGCCAGGGATTGGCAAGCCATTTCGATTTGAATTGTTGATTAATGGCTTCATATATTGCCTCGGCAGCACATGCAATAAAAGCCACGATAAAGAAACCCATAGCCACACTTTCTAAAGGTAAAGTATTATCGAACTCAGGATGATAAAATTCCATTGCTGAATAAGAAACGAGGCATAAAAAGGCGGTAACAAAGACAATATTCCAACCATATCGAATCACTTTGTATAATGGAAACATTGCTTTTTTCAGTTCCAAGTTCAATTTTCTTTCATTACCGAATGATTCTATTGCCTGATGAACCGCTT
>Ga0213822_1000361_pt1 | contig 37399 bp, 29 predicted proteins | sample MC6MC0908MG_FD_179872 | JGI IMG/M metagenome (GOLD analysis project Ga0213822, IMG submission 179872) | Enriched soil aggregate microbial communities from Iowa State University, Ames, United States - MC6-MC0908-MG | ecosystem: Environmental > Terrestrial > Soil > Unclassified | place: USA: Iowa... | reverse complement strand
TGACCGCGGCCCTGCAGTGCCAGGGCCTGTGTCACGGCGTTCGTCAGCTTATCAGGGGCGTGCTCGCCAATCGGCAACGCCTCTGGGTAGCCCTCGCCTCGGCAGGCGGCGGCCAGGCGCAACACGCCGCGCTCGGCATCGAACAGGTACACCGCGCCAGCGCTGGCCCCGGCAGCATCCACCAGTGGGGTGAGCACCCCGTCGAGCATGTGTTCCAACTGGCTTTCACGGCTGAGCGTCAGGGTGATCGCCTGGAAGTTGCGGATAGTCCCGGACATGCGACCAAGCACCCGGCTCAACTCACGCACCTCGGTCACCTGCGACTCAACCCCCACCTCACGGCTGAAATCGAAGCTGGCCAGGCCACGTACCTGATCGGCCAGAAGGCGCAGCGGGCGGCCGATTCGCCGGCCCAGCAAGCCACCGAGCGGCAGCAACACACCCATCAGCACTGCGGCCCAGAGCAACTGCTCGACCAGCACCTTGCGTGCGTCGGCCAGCAGTTCGTGGGCCGGCACGGCAATCAGCACCTGCAAGTCTTGCCCGGCCAGGGTCGTCAGTTGCTCGAGCATGCCGTACCAGGTTTCACCGTCCACCTGGAACGCTTCAGGCTGGCTGCCCTGGGGCAAGCGCGCGTAGAGCTGTGCCAGGCTCGGGATGCCCAGCTCGGTGATACGGGACAGGCGCACGGCCTCCCCTTCATGCACGATGACCCGCGCCAGGTCCGGGTACGCCACCACACTGCCCTTCCCGTCTACCACGGCGATCTCGGTGCCTGCGGTCATGCGCATGTCGCGGGTTTCGCTGGCCAGGTCGTCGACCGAGACGTCCATGCCGACCACCGAGCCGCCGTCGACGCTGCGCTGAGCCATGGTCATGCCGATCTCGCGGGTGGTGAAGAACACGTAGGGGTGGGTAAAGACAGTGGTGGATTGCCCGGATGCTTCGACGAACCAGGGGCGTACGCGGGGATCATAGCGGTAGTTCGGCTTGGCCTCGGACTTGAGTAGCGCCAGCGCCGGGTCGTAGAACCGCCACTCCCCCAGCAGCGTGCCGTCGTCGCCCTTGCTGACGCTCTGCACCAGAAACGCGGTTCTTTCAGGTGCGGCGTAACGCTGGAGCAGTTGCGGGTCCTTGAGCCTGCGCACCAGCAAGAACTCGCCATTGGGGTAGCCCATATAAGCGGCGCTCAGCATCTTGTTGGCGTTGAGGCTTTCGACCAGCTGCGGTAGCCGTTCCAGGCGCTGCGCGAGGGTGCTGGCCGTCGGGTTGAAGGCCAGCAGGCGGATGCTGCTCTGCACGGGGTCGACCAAGCGCCGGGCGCGTTCATCGATGGTCTTGCCGAACTGCCGGGCAGTGTCGCCGGCGGCAGCCACCAGCGTCTGCTGGACACCACGATAGCCCTGCCAGGCAAGCCCCGCGCCCAGCAGCGACATGCCCAGCACAATGGCCAACGCCACCAGCCATTGCAAGGAATAGCCGCGCCCTGGATTGCTCATGGCTGCGGCCCTCTGCCGCCTGAAGGCGCTGTAGCAATAAGCACACGCCATAGGCCACCTGGCTTCAGAGCAGCACGAGCGATCAACATGCAGCCCATCCCGGGTACTCCATGTGTGGCGATGCGAACAGTGTAATCAGCCAGGACGAACAGGCTGGCTGTAGAAGGGCAATGCGTGATTCTCGGTTCGAGCATAGACCGTACCCGGCCGGGCAGCACTCTGGCCCCTATCTGACGTTATAGGTAGAACCCGGGGCATGAAGCACATTTGTACTCCCGCAGATATCGCCTTACTCTCGAATAGGATCAAGCAGCAACTGTGTAAACTGCTCTATCGCAGGTGTAGCCTGGCTCCCCCTGTGCGTCACCAGCTCGTAAGGGTCGCTCATGGAGTTCAGCGACAGTGGCAGAACTGAACTTCTTTCCTCAGCAGTTGCACCACGCCGTCTAAAGCTTCAGTGGTACGACCTGCATTGGACAGACAATCACAAAGCAGCTAAACCGATTGATAAGTCCGCGTCAGATCCTCTCATGCAATGCCAACGCAGGCTTAGATTACCTGTATCGTCCATGGCAACTGCAGTTTGAATTCGCCCAATTCCAGTTACCAGTTTGGGCCACCTGTTGTGCCTGCCGGTCACCGACGTACGCGCAAGCAAAGTTGTCTCGTGAGCCATACCTGGCAAAAGTGACCATTGCGTCGGGTGGTTTGCATGAAGAGTTACTCTGAGCTCGAGGTCGTGATTCAGCAGGATGCCAGCCACCAATACCAGGTCAATGCCCGGCGGCGGCTGGAAGAAGGCGACAGTATTACCCCCTTCGTACCTCTAGAATTGACGCTGGACGATCCCAGCCTATTCAGCGGCGACCCTCTGCTTGCCGGGCGAGTACTTTCAAACGCCCTTTTTTCCAATTCTGTTGTTCGCGATACGTTCATGGCTGCACAAGAGTACGCGTCGCAGGTCGGCATGCCATTGCGCATTCGCTTGCGCGTGGACCCCAGTACCTCCGCATTGCACGGTCTGCCATGGGAAACACTGGTTCATCCCGCCGCGCCAGATACCCCACTGCTGCGCAATGGACATTGCGTTTTTTCTCGCTACTTGTTCACGCGCGAATTCAGATTGCCGATGTTGCGCGCCAAGCAGGACATTAAAGCGCTGCTGGTTATAGCCAACCCAGATGACTTGTCCCAGTCGTTTTCTCCGATCGACGTCACTCATGAACTCGACATCGCCCAGCGGGCCCTTTATCCGGTCCGGGCAACAACTCTCGCTGAACGTGGGAGCGCCACCCTGCAAGCTTTGATGGAAGGACTGCAGGACGGGGCCGATGTTCTGTACCTGATGTGTCACGGCATGATCGGGCCCAAAGGTCCAGCCTTGTGGCTCGAAGATGCCGGAGGCAGTGCCGATTTGGTGACTGGAGATGAGTTCGCTGCGCGTATCGCGGCGCTCAAGCGCCCCCCCAGCCTGATCGTGTTGTGCTCATGCCAGAGTGCGGGCGCAGGTACACCCGCACGCGATGCCCTTACCGCTATCGGACCGATGCTGGCAAAAGAAGGTGTTCCAGCTGTCCTGGCAATGCAAGGTAAGTTCTCTATAGAGACGGCCGGTGTCTTCTTGCCCACCTTCTTCAAAGAGTTGGCCGACCACGGGGAAGTTGACCGGGCAGCGGCCAATGCTAGGGCGCTGGTGATGCATAGCCCGGATTGGTGGATGCCCGTGGTATTCACCCGACTGGACAGTGCCCGCATTTGGTATCCCCCTGGTTTCGGTGCCTGCGACGATGGCCTAGATCCATGGGACTCGATCGTCGACAACTTGAACGAGGGGGACTGCACCCCCATCCTCGGTCCAACCATGAATGAAACGCTGTTTGGCTCCCGCAGAGACCTTGCAGCGCTGTGGGGCGAAATGTATCGCTACCCAATGAGTGGGCGCGATATAGAGGATCTACCCCAGGTTGCCCAGTATCTTGCAGTTACACGACAAGGCGCCTTCCCTCGGCGCGAGCTGTGTAAAAGTGTGTATAGGCGCATCATCGAGCGATTTCCGAATGACGTGCCCAGCGAACTGCGGGGTTTAGATTCCCGAGCCGTGAAGAACCTTAACAAGCTGATTTCCAGCGTGGGGCGTAATATTCGAGCACGCGATCCGAATGATCCCCATACAGTGCTTGCCAACTATAGATTGCCGCTGTACGTGACAACGGATCCCAGTGACCTGCTGATTGATGCTCTGAAGGAAACTGGCGCGATCCCGCGTGTTCGACTGCTGCGCTGGAACGAGAGCGCAGAGCGCTGTGATGAGCAAAATGTTCTCGAGTCGGATGTAGCAGCAAACCTTAAACCATCTGCAGAGTACCCCATCGTGGTGAAGCTCTTCGGCGATTTGAGCGAGCAAGGCTCGCTGGTGCTGACCGAAGATCAGTTCTTCGACTACCTCGCCAAGGCGACGTCGATGAAAGATGCTGTTCCTCCGGTCGTCCGCTCGAGACTTAGTGACAGTGCCCTGATGTTCGTCGGTTTTCAAGCCGACTCTTGGGAGTTTCGAGTCCTTTTCCGCAGTCTCTTACAGCAGATCGAAGGCCGAGACCTCCTGAAAGACTATGAACATCTCTCGGTTCAGATCGACCCGAACAGTATTCTTGATCCCGGTAGCGCACGACGTTACATCGAGAAGTACCTGCAAACCAAGGCAAAAAGGCTTCGCCTCTACTGGGGAGATGTACCCACATTTATCTGTGAGCTGAAAAGCCGCACCCAGAGGCGGTCATGAACAATCCCTACGTCGGTCCCGGTCCTTTCGGTAACAATCAACACCTGTTTGGCCGGGATGCGGAAATAGAAGAATTGCAGTGGCGGCTCATCGCTGACCGCATCATTGTGCTTTACTCACCGTCTGGGGCTGGCAAGACATCTTTGCTAATGGCAAAGAACGGCCTAATATCCAGGCTCACCGAGCGCTTTCATGTACTGCCAGTCCTGCGTACTGTACGCAAGGAAACCACTGCCCCTGTCACTGCACTGCTACTTCAACTGGAAGAAAGTGGCTTTGCAGTCAAAGAGCAGAATGACACCCTAATCAGTTACTTCAGTCGCCTCGAGATACCGCAAGCTCACCCGGCTAAACGGATCTTGCTCGTGCTAGACCAATTCGAGGAGATTTTCACCAGCGGCGCGTCCGCCGATGAACATCGAGAGTTTTTTAATCAGCTTGGCGATTTACTTTCAAAGAGTCCTATCTGGCTGATTGCAAGCATGCGTGAGGAATACTTCTCGTGGCTGGACTCATTCCGAGATGTCATTCCCACTCGGCTGTCCAATACTTTTCGTCTGACACAACTTACGACTGAACAGGCTGTGGAAGCCGTGAAGGGCCCCACCGATGATCTAGGCGTGCAATTTCCGGTGCAGGACGGACAGGACGCGGCAACATGGCTCGTCCGTGAATTGAGCAACGTGCGCGTTCGGACAGCCGCTGGTGTCGTTGAAAATCGTCAAGGCAGTTCGGTCGAGCCAGTGCTCTTACAGGTTATCTGTTCTGACCTGTGGGATCGCTTAAGTGCCAATGGCAAGAACGTAACCACCATCCACGTCGGTGATCTGGCGAATTACAATCCCGAGACCGCTCTTCAGGACTACTGCGACAAAGCACTTGAAATGACAGCGTCCAAACCGCAACGGGGAAGCAGGCTTCGAGACTGGATCGATAGGCGGCTGCTGACACACAGTGGACTTCGGGCGCCTGCCATGATTGATCCAACGGACAAAGATTGCCCGACGGTGCAGGAGTTGTCGTTACTCGAAGGTGTTCATCTAATACGCCGACAATGTCGAGACGACGGTGAATGGTACGAGTTAGCACATGATCGTCTGGCTAGCCCTATCCGTCGCAGTATTGAGAGCTGGCGTCTGAAAAACCTCGAGATCTGGCAACAACTGGCACACGCCTGGCATCTAGGTGGCGAGCAGTCGAGTTACTTTAAGACACTTCCCCGTCGCAGTACTCGCCATTTTCCGAAGCTGACTACGGACGACCAGTTCTCCGAGACTGAAACCCGCTTCCTCAATGCCTATCGGCAGTACCATTCGAGCAAATGGCGCTGGCATGGCGCATGGGCATTCGCCTTTGCAGCCATCGTCATTGGATTGTTTCTATCAATGCGACAGATCGAAACCCAAGCTAAACTCGTTGCGACGCGCAATACCAATGCAGTTCAGGCCGGAGTGCTTTCCATCTTGGGCGCGAAACCCGGAGTCGATCTTGGAGCGCTCGCTACCGTCGTAGGCACCCAACTGCAAGAAAAGGCCCCAGAATCCGTCGGACTGAACTTCAGAACACTGTTGAGTGATTACCTCAACAAGTCCCGTCAGATAGAGTCCATCGACTCGCTCGGAATCGGCAAGTCGAGAGTCGTTCTGGTGGACCAATCACGGCTGATACTGGCTGAGATCGGCAATGACCGATACTTCGTTGAAGTGCGCGAAGCTATGTCACCCAACCAAACCTGGCGCTTCGATACCGAAGTGCTCAGGCAAGCACACCCTAAAGGAATTCGGACGTTGGCAGTCCTGGGAGATGACCAATTGGCCACTGGCGATAGCGACGGAGTAATCCAGATCTGGAACCTATCGACACGCAAGCCCATTGGCAAAGCCATTGTCAAGGCCGGCGATCTTAACACTTTGAGGATGCAGAGTCCGGTGCGCTCCATGGTCTCAGCAGGCGGGATATTATATGCCGGCTTCGATAAAGGAGCGATCGCGGCTTGGCGCCTGAGTCAGTCTAAGGACACAGATGCCGAGCCATTATGGAGTGCCAGGCTACCCTCTAGGGCATCAGCGCTAGCAACATTCAACGCCGGTACAGCAGTAGCGGTGGCGGATATCTCGAGCAACGAACAAGTGACCCTATTCAATTACGTGAACAACAAACTGGAAAGAGTCAGTCTCAGCGCCTCTCCAAAAGAAGGTAACTTCAAGGGCGCATTCTACAGCATCGCCACTAGTGCTGATGGACAGTTCGTTGCCGCCGGCAATCGAGCGGGCCGCATCTATGTCTGGAATATGCAAACACGTAAACTGCTCTTGCGAATTGACGCCCACGATCGTAGCGTCGTTCAGTTGAAGTACTTACAAGATGGTTCGCTACTCTCAGGCGGTTGGGACGGCCGTCTAAAACGCTGGGGGTTCACACCCGATGCCCAGGCGCTACTGCGCACCAGAACAGTTGTGGAGTTTCCACGCCAATTGGTAAGTATCGCACCGCTGACGGAAGGGCGTGCGGTCTTCATTACTACCGAGAAAGGAGATTTGGTTAAGGTTGCTTTGGACGTCGACAAGCATCCTTTTGGAAAACTACTGCCCAATGAAGGCAGCTTCGCACGCATAATTAACGATAGCGATAATCTGCAAGTATTCACCGAAGGTCGACACCGCCTCACGGCATCCATTCTGGATCCGAAGACCGGAGCGTTCAATCAGATCCGGACTAATGAATTATCTGGCGTCGTGTCTATTGCCTCGGCACAATTGGCAAAGGCGTTGTTCGTAGCGCAACCACATCAGGTTTATATATTTCGTGATCAGCAGACCGAAGGTGAGGTGTTGGTCAATCTACCACTGCCCGCTTCGGACAATATCATGTCCATCAATGTGAACTCCTCGGGAACGCTGCTTCGTGTAGAGACCGCTTCTAGAAATCTTCTGTTGGCGCTGTCACCCTCCGGCGAAGTGCTTTGCGAGTTAAAGCCCCCCACATCCTTTCCTCACACCATACGTATCTTGGCGTTTCGTCCCAACAGCAGCGATTTCGCTACAGTCATAAGTGACAAACTGCTCTTCTGGACTGTGAATGACAGCCCATCCGGCTGTCCAGTTATACAGCCAGCCTCGTACACGATCAGCAAGGAGCGAGGCGATATTCTGGCGCTGACTTTTGATTCGAGCGGCCGCTTCCTATGGTTCGGCAACATTGTCGGGCAGCTGTATTCCGCGAAACTCGATGATGCCAAGCCAGTGGCGGAGCCGTACAAAGGCGCCTCGACAGTAGAGCCTGTAGCCCTAGCCGTAAGCGACAACGGCACCATCGCAATGGGCGACAGCAACGGTCGTCTGTATGTTTTCCAACCAGGATCGTCGCTGCCAATGGAAGTCGGGCAAGACTTCCACGATTCGGACATTAATAACTTAGCGCTGTCCAGGGATGGCCAGTGGCTGGTCTCCTCATCCAAATCCGGTACAGCGATATGGGACCTCAGGCTTCAGACCTGGATTAAAAGGGCCTGTGATTTGGCGACCGACCGTGATTTCACTGATGAGGAAATCGAACAGTACTTCAAACCCGTCGCAGAAAGACTGAGCCCTTGCACCCAACCACAATAAGCATGGCTATCGAAGGAGAGCATCATGCCTTATCGCAAAATCCCCGGCATAGAGGAAAGCTACTTCATGCTGGCCGTCGACGAAAATGGTATCGAAGCTGCCAATGATCCGGATGCTTCTATGGGCCGCATCAGCGATGATCTTAAACAGGCATTATCTCAAGAAAAAGCGACTGACCTGTTCATTTGGATTCACGGCTGGAAAGGCGGTGTCAGTGAGGCCTTTGACCAGTACGACCGCTGGATTACAGCATTCGCCGCCAGGTCTGAAGATCACGCCATGATGATGGCGAAGCAGCCTGGTTACAAGGCTATTCACCTCGGCTTTCATTGGCCCAGCCTGGCTTGGGGCGAGGGGCAGCTGGCCGCAGGCGACAGCTTTTCCCCAGCGTCCACTCTACCCCTTGATCAACTGGTGGAGCACTTCTCCGGTCAGTTAGGCGACTCTCCTCCCGTACGTGCCGCGCTGCGCAAGCTGTTTGGTGAGTTGCGCCAGAATGCTGCTGACGATACGTTGACCAAACAGGCGCAAGAGGCCTATTTGGAATTGAACGCAGCCCTAGCGCTGGGCGATAGTGGCCGTCCCGGGGACGGTGCCTCGGATCGACACCCCTTCGATCCAGACCTTTCTCTGCCAGCCCACCAGAACCTCGCATTTGGTGCAGCGGAGCTGGGCAGTCGCCTGCTGTCGCCTCTGCGACAACTGACCTTTTGGACTATGAAAAAGCGCGCCATGACAGTGGGACAACAGGGGTTACACTCTCTGCTCAAACGCCTTCAAAGCGCATCGCCATCGCTTCATATCCATCTGATGGGACACAGTTTCGGTAGCATTGTCGTCAGCTCCGCCATCGTCGGCCCGGATGCCTCCTCCGATCTGCACAGGGAAATTGATTCCTGCGTGCTAATACAGGGAGCCATGTCCCTCTGGGCATTCGCATCGTCTATTCCGAACCACCAAGAAATCTGTGGCTACTTCAACAAAATCGTCAGCGAAGGTAAGGTCAAAGGCGCTCTAATCGCTACCCGCTCCAAGCATGATTATGCAGTGGGTAACATTTACCCCTGGGCAGCTGGCGTAGCCAACCAGATCTCATTCGGACTCCCTCTGTATGGCGCCATCGGTACCTTTGGGATTTGTGGAACAAACAATACTGAAAATCTGGAAATGAAGGGAGTCCACGAGACGTACGCGCTTGAGCCTGGGAAGGTCTATAACGTTGATGGCAGCGACTTTATCAGCAAGATCGACGGTGTTTCTGGCGCGCATAGTGATATCGGGGGACCTGAAGTCGCACACTTGATATGGCAAGCGGCTATGCTTGGAGGAGTCAAGTCATGAACGATGAAACCGAAGGCCCTTACGTATTTGGAGTAAATGCTTCCACAGGGCAGCCGCTCTCAAGCGAAGCGTCAGGCAGCATCGCCGAGCAACTCGAACAGGAGTCAAAAGCTTCCCTTGCTGTCGGCGCCCCGATTCCTGAACGAGACACGTTTGGTGTACCTTTCGGATTCGATCTTGACAATCTGTCGGAGGTTGGCTGGGGCATTATCTTCGAGTCAACAGCCGACCCTCTTCCTTATCTGGACGCGTTGTCAAAGCTGGTCGAACTCAGACGTCAGCAGGCCGGTAACAGATTCCGCATTTTCTCCGGCATTGATGGCTACCGCAAAGGGGAAAGCGCAAGCAAGTGGCTCAACCGCCACGGCGCTACACTCAATCTGATTGATCCTTGCAACGATGTCCCTTTCTACCTAACCCTCGTAGGGCCTCCAACCTACATTCCATTTGAGTTCCAGTATTCTTTGGACATCGTCGCGGGCGTCGGCCGCCTGGACTTTCCCACCCTTGATGAATTCAGCGCATACGCACAGAGCGTGGTCAATTTCGAACTGGACGATAGCCGCTCGACACGGCGGGACATCGATCTGTTTGCGACCTGCCACGACTTCGACCGTGCAACGCAACTGTTCAACAAGTGTGTCGCCCGTCCATTGAGCCAGGGAGATGAAAAGCGCGATCCGCTGGGCAAGAAGTATGGATTTAATATTAACGCCTTTTTGGATGATCAATCGACCAAGGCGACACTAAGCAAGATCATGAGCAATCCTCACCAGGCTCCCTCGATCTTGTTCACCGGTACCCACGGAATGGCCTTCGATTTCACAGATCCTCGTCAATTGGACAACCAAGGTGCACTCGTCTGCCAGGATTGGCCCGGTTACGGCAACATCTCCAGTGACCATTGGTTCGCGGCGAAGGATGTTCCTGTAAACGCCAATGTCCATGGGCTAATTCATTTCTTTTTCGCCTGTTATGGTGCCGGCACACCGGAATTCGACAATTTCCATTTCGATACACCCTCTCCCCCCAGGCTTTCGACGAACCCGATGACTGCTCGCCTGCCGCAACGCCTTATGACCCTATCGCAAGGAGGTGCCTTAGCTTCGCTTGGCCATATCGACCGTGCTTGGGCGTCGAGCTTTCGCGCCAATACTGGCCATAACCAAACCCAAGGTTTCCGAGATGTGATGGAACGCTTGATGGTAGGACAGCGCGTCGGACAAGCCACAGACACATTCAACGCGCAGTGGGGGGTACTGAGTACCGAGCTTGTGACGATACTCAATGAGAAGGCTTACGGAAAACTGATAAACGATAATGACTTGCTGGCATTGAGAAACAGTCGTGATGATCTGCGCAATTATGTCGTACTAGGCGACCCTGCAGTAAAGCTCAAGCCTCACCCTGATCCCGTCTAATCCGAGTAGTCATCAGCAAAAACGGGCATACGTACCGCTACAGATCAAGCTTTCGTGGCGGGCGTGCTGGATGTGTCGAACGCAAACAGAATTAGCCTATCCGCCTATTGCCGCGACAAATCGCCATGAGATGTCATTTGCTGACATCCCAGCACCCTGTAAATCTCCGAAACCACCTGCATCGTTGCCTCTTCCACCGTCCCTTCATTACGGCACAACACCCACCCCTGCTCCGCCACCGCCCGCTCGAATGCCTCGGTACTGGCCACCTGTTCCCCCAGGTTGAACATCACCGTGCTCCCCAACCCACGCGAGCGCGCCGCAGCCCTCGCCCATGAAACCTCAGGGTCGGTGACCACGCCGACATGCAGGTCTGGCACGCGCACGTTTCGCTCAATGTTCAACCGTAGAATCTCCGCAAACGGCACTGTCCGCCGAAACGCGGCATCAGAGGGGTACCAGCGATCGATCAGGATGATGCTGCCAGGCGGCTGCTTGGGCAGCACATGCTGTGAGATCCAGCTTCGGCTATCGGCCAAGCGCTCACAAACCCCCAACTCCAGTTCCCGGCAGGGGTTTCTGGCGAGTTGGTTGACCAAGGCCATGGTTTCTCCCCTGTTGGGGTCGTTATTGCGCTCGCAAAGCCGGATTACCTTGTTGTTGCCTGCCCTCAGCACTTGGGTAATGGCCTCCAGCAAGGTGGTCTTGCCGGTGCCTTTGGGCCCATCCAGAGAAACGAACAGCGGACGATTCATACGGCCGGTATCACTCACATAAGACAATAGAACTCGCTCACCTCTGCAACCTTCTGCCCTTGGGCATCGTATAACCGCGCCTCCGGCGTCAAGGCCATCGAGCGCGCCTCCAGCACGTAGCGCTGGCCCGCCTTGAAGTGCGGGTAGTTGAGGGTCAGGTAGCATTCGCGAACGGTACTGCCCCCCATCATGCTCATGCCTGAGCCACCGCTGGCCTCGAAGTCGAAACGAACAATCAGCTCATGGCTGCCAGGGCTGACCTGAAAAAAGCGACCGTCGCGCAGGCGCTGATTGTCGAGACGTTCAGCCATCAGCACCCTGTCGTTGGGGAACGGCACTGAGAAATCGACCCAGGCCATCTGCGGGTTGGCGGCCGGCATGGGCGCCTGGCAACCTGCGATTGCTGTGATGGCGAGCAACATCATCAATCGGCGCATGATAGAGCCCTCATGGGATCATCAATCCGCACGGTTCAAACCCACTGAGCTTGCGTGGCCAACCCGAACAGCTCGCGCAACCCATTGATACCCAGTTTACGGTAAAGTCGCTTCACATAGGTGGCCGCGCTGACAGGCCGAACGCCCAGTTGCTCTGCAATCTCTTCCACCGCAAGGCCGCTGAGCATCAGGCGTAGCAGGTCCTGCTCACGCAAGGTCAGCGCCACAGGCTGCTGCTTCATCACCCGCTCGGCCATCAACAACGGCATCTCGCTGGCTTGCAGGTGGGCGTGATAATGCAGGCGTACAGCCTGAATAAGCAGCGGCGCCAGGGCTTCCAAGTAGTGAATCTCCCGCTGAGAGAACCGCCCATGCTCGCGGCCACGGTAGAAGTTAACCGACAACCACCTGTTGCTTTCGCACAGCGTCAGCAAGGCAACGCGTTCAGAAATCTGTGGCTGCTCGTAGCAAATGCGCCGGTACTCCGGGTGCGTGATGTCCTCGATGGACTGGCGCTGCACAAGGGTGTTGGCGAGGCAGCTGTTTTGGCTCATAGCGAGCTGATTGCCGTCCAGGCCAAAGAAGCGCTGCACATACTTGTTGGAAATCACGGGCAGCGAGACCTCTCGCGCCCGGTCCGCAAAGGAGAACACCTCGGCATTGCGCCGCTTCGGATAAGCAAAGATCGTGCATTGTGCCAATGGCACGCCTGTGCCGATCACTTGCAGCAAATCTGCTGCGAGGAAACGGCTGCGGTTCTGGCCAACCCTGGCAAACAGGTTGGCGGTGTGAGCAATGTTGAGGCTGTGCTCACCACTGCCGGGGCGCAAGGGCCAGTATTGCATGGCGGACTCTCTAAACGTGTCAGGCGCAGGGTTGATGCCAACTACGTACCTGACACTTTATCACCCTTCAAGGCTGGTGCTCTGGCGTCGAGATCGGCAGGCGCAGGGCCAGCAGTGCCCCCAGTATCATCAAGGTAGCGGCATAGGCAAAGCCTGAGCTGAAACTCAAGGTCAGGTCTTTTAGCCAACCGATGACCAACGGGTTGACGGCCGAGCCGATATTGCCCACAGCGTTGATCACCGCAATCCCCACCGCACGGGCATTGAAACTCAACGCCTGGTCAGGCGTGGTCCAGAAGATCGACATGGCGCTGTAGGAACCGCTGGCCGCCATGCATACCCCCAGCAATTGCATCGCGGGGTAGCTCGACACTGCTGTGAGGATCCAGCCTATCGCAGCCATTAGCATGGGCAGCACCAGGTGCCAGCGGCGCTCGCGTGTGCGGTCCGAGTGCAGACCCCAGACGATCATCAGGATGATGGTGCAGACTTGAGGGATAGCGGCCAGTAAACCAATCGACTGATTACTGCTGACACTGTTGAAGCTTTTGACGATCAACGGCGTCCACACGGCAATCATTGCCAATGTATTGACGAGGCAGAAATAAACCAGACAAAACAGCAGGATCCGCGGAGAGGCCAGTTCGCGCCACACACTCCGAGCATCTTGTGTGGCGGCTGCTGAGCCAGAGGCCCGGTCCGCAGACAGGGCGTGGTGCAGCAACGCCTGTTCCTCGCTATCCAGCCACTTCGCCTGCTGCGGGCGGTCATCCAGATAACTGAACACAACGCACCCCATTACCACTGAAGGCAGGCCTTCGAGCAAGAACAGCCACTGCCAGCCCTTCAGGCCCCAGATACCGTCCAAGCCCAGAATGAGCCCGGACAAAGCAGAGCTGAACCCGGCGGTAAACGGCATGGCGATCATGAACAGTGCATTGGCGCGGGCCCGATAGGCCGATGGGAACCAAAAGGTCAGGTAAAGCAATACGCCAGGCAGAAACCCAGCCTCAGTCACCCCCACGAGCATGCGCAACAGGTAAAGCGAGGTGGCATCAGTGGCAAACAGCGTGCACGTGGACGCCAGCCCCCAGGCAATCATCAGGCTGCCAATCCAGCGACGGGCGCCGATACGCGCCAGAGCGATGTTGCTGGGGATACCACAGGCAATGTAAGCGATGTAGAAAAACGTGCTGGCCAGGCCAAATTGAGTACCCGTCAGGCCCAGATCGCCCATCATGGTCAGGCCGGCGAAACCGATGTTGATGCGGTCCAGAAACGACAGCACGAAGCAGACAAACAAGAAGCCGATCAGCCTTTTCGAGATTTTTTTACACACGTGCTGGTAGCGGTCTTCAGCAGCGGCCGTCGAGGTGGCCGCGTTTGCAATATGACAACGCGTCATTGGGGGGCTTCCTGATTATTGTTATAGGAAGGCTCACCGGTTTGAACAGACAAACCGGTGGCAACTGCAAGGGGCGAGCCTGCTAGTTACAGGTCCAGCAATGCTGTGTGCGTCAGCGCCTGGAATTGCTCAGCGTCGCCAAGGGCATGGGCACTGAGCAGCGCCAGTTTCACCAGAAACAGTTCGCGTTTTGCCGCTGAGATTTGATCGAGGGCCCCCGCGAGCTGGTCGTACAGGTGTTCAATGTCGCTAATGGTCAGTTGCTTGTGTTCCATGATGTTCTCACTCCTTGCCCAAGGCGGTTTCGACGGCATCACGCAAGGCGGGCCCAGTGAGGTGCTGCCAGCGGGCGCATACGTGCTGATCTGGGCGCACCAGGTAGGCACCGCCTGCCGCAGCGCCATAACGGGTGCGCAGATGGCCGTTGTGGTCGTCTATCAAGCCGTCAGCGCCACTTACCTCGCGTTGTCGATTACTGGCGATCGCCAGCAACTGCAGGGGGACGCCGTTCTCGCGAAGGGATTGAATCTGTGCCTGAATCTCGCCTGGCACTTCACCCGCATCGGTGAAATACAACAAGTAGAATGCTGCCCCCAGCCTGTCGAACAGGAACTGATCATCGCCTAGGCGAATATTCAGCAGAGGCGCTCCCTGGTGAGGCCCGCAGGTGAAAAGTGAGTTGTCGTCGTGCCTGTAGTTGAGCGCGGAGTCCACATAATCATGCGGTCGAGAGGTACGCCAATGATACAGCGGGCGCACGAAAGCCTGGGTCAGCGACAGCGACAACACGGCATCGCGCAACAGGCGATAGCCCGAAGTGGGTGGCGTCATGAAGCGGGTACTCTTCCCTGCTTCGGCAATGATCTCGCGCGCGGCCCCCACCCGCTCCGCGCTATATGAGGCAAGCAGGCCCGGGCCGGCGACGCCCTTGATGGTCAACGCCAGCTTCCAGCCCAGGTCGTGGCAGTCTTGGAAGCCGGTGTTGGCGCCACGCACACCGAAAATGGGCAACAGGTGCGCAGCATCGCCGGTGAAAATGACCCGATCATGCAGGTAATTCGGCAGTGTCAGTGCGCGCGCCGAGTAAACGGAACACCAGTCCAGTTCCCACTGCGGGTTCTCTACCCCTAGGATGCCCAACTGTGCATTGATGCGCGTGCGCAGGGAGTCGGCAGACAAGGCCTGTTCCGGCGTTTCATCGCGCGCCAACTGATAATCGATGCGCCAGATATTGCCTGGCTCGCGGTGCATGAGCACGGTATTGCCCGGGTTCCAATGCGGGTCGAAAAACGCCAGGCGTTCGGTCGGCAGGTCGAGCTCAATCTTGATGTCGGCAATCACAAAGCGCCCTTCGTACGAAGCGCCTTCCAGTTGCAAGCCCAGCAAGCTTCGAATCGCCGAGCGGGCGCCATCGGCCGCAATTACCCAATTGGCTTGCAGGCTGTACTCGCCTGCCGGGGTATCGACCATGAGTGTCGCGTGATCGTCAGCCTGGGTCAGCGCTTTGACCTGGTTGCCCCAGCGCAGCTCGATCATCGGATTGGCCTGGCAGGCGTCGACCAGAAAATGCTCCAGGCAAGGCTGCTGCAGGTTGGTCATGGGCGCGAAGCGGTCGTCCGTGCCGTGCGGCGCCTCCATGCGAAACACCCGTTGATTACGGTAGTAGGAATTGCCAAAGCGCCAGGCCAGGCCCGCCGAAGTGACGCGTTCAGAGAGGCCGACTTGCTGCAGAATTTCCAGCGATCGACGGGTGAAGACGATGGCTCTGCTGCCTTCGCTGACCTGCTGTTCAGACTCCAGAACGACCGACGGTATACCGTAGCGAGCCAGGTCCAGCGCGGTGGTCAGGCCAATGGGGCCAGCACCGACAATCACCACAGGGTATCGCTGCGCCGGGGTGGTATTCACGCTGACGGTGTGTGCAGGAAAAACCTGGTAATCGAAGTAAAGTGAGCGACGAGGCTCGGCTAGGGGGGTGTGCATCGCACTGCATCTCCGGATTGTTATGCTTGTTGGCCTGGGCCATTTCGGATTTGCATAGGACTTTAAGCGGTGTGCGGCAAATGCATGTCCCCTTGAGGAGACAACTTCACGCAAGACTGACCTTGCTCTGCCTCACGCCCCAACACCGCCTTGAGCAACGCATCATTCAAATAGGCCACGTTCAAGCGCGTCCAAGGGTTAACCCGCGCCTGCTCCGGCGCAAAGATATGCCCCGGGGCAATCATGAAGCCCTTGGGCAGTAATTGCCGGGTCAGCTCCCTGGCGTCGTCGACATCGGCAAACCTGGCCCACAGGTACAGGCTTTGCTCGGGCCGCGCGAATACCTCGGCGCCGATCCCGTCGAGCATCTGCAAGCCCGCGCTGGTAGCGGCTTTCAAGCGCTCTTGAAGGCGGATCACGTGGCGCAGGAAGTGCCCTTCGGTGAGGATGACGTCGACCGTGCGCTCGCACAGCTCCGAGGTGCTGGTGTGCAGCAGCATCTTCAGGTCGCCCAGTTCATCGATCACCTCTTTGCTGCCGGCGATAAAGCCCACTCTCAAGGCCGCTGACACCGACTTGGAGAAGCTGCCGACATACAGTGAGCGCTGCAATTGGTCCAGTGCCGACACCTTGATCGCCGCAGCCGGTTTGAAATCGGCCATCGCATCATCGTCCACCAGCAGGAAGTTGTGTTCTTCAGCAAGTTGCACCAACCGATGCGCCTTGCTGGGGGAAATATCAGACCCCGTCGGGTTGTGGCCGACAGACTGGATGAAGAAAAGCTTGGGTTTATGCAGGCGCAGGTGCTGCTCCAGCACCTCGATATCCGGCCCATCTGCCAGCCGAGGTACCGAGAGCATGCGTGCGCCTTGCAACTGCAGCTTGCCAAACAGCGGGTAGTAGCCAGGGTCTTCCACCAACACGCTGTCGCCTGGGGCGATGAAGCGGCGAATGATCAGGTCCAGCGCATGGTTGGCGCCGTGGGTGGTGACGATTTGCCTGGGGCTGGCGGTGATTGCATAGCTGGCGAGCTTTTGCACCAGGTGTTGACGCAGGCTGGCGTTACCCAGGCGGTTGCCATAACGAAACAGCGTGGTGACGCCGGTGCGCATGATTTGCCGGGTGAACTTGTCCAGGCGCATGTCCATTAACCACTCCACCGGCGGGAAGCCCTCGCCCAATGGGGAATGACCAGGCTCGCGGACGAACTGCTGACGCATCAGCCAAATGGTGTCCATCGCCCGGGTGTAGGGCAGTGGCTCCTCTGGCTCGTTGCTGCGTGGCGCGCCCTGCTTGACGAAAAAACCTTGCCCGTGGCGCGCTTCGACCAGGCCTTGCGAGGCCAGCGACTCATAGGCATTGATCACGGTGTTTTTCGAATGGCCGAACAAACGCATGCACTCGCGCAGGGACGGCAGGCGTTCGCCAATGCGGTACGTGCCGTTGCCGATCTGCACTGCCAAGGATGCTGCCAGTTGCTCTGCGAGTGTCTGCCGCGCCATCGCCAGGTGTCCCGAATACCTTGCCTGAACAAAGGGTACAGCTTAGGTACTGTCTGGCCAAACTGTACCTTCTTTCACCAGACAGATCGGACTACGGTGGGGCCAACTCACAACAATAACTGCAAGAGACTCCTCCCCATGAGCATCGACTCCCGCCTGCCCATGTTCCGCGCCATGTCACCCGCTGAACGCCTCAGCCACTTGCAGGACGCACTCGAACTGCCCCAGGCAGACGTCGCCCTGCTGCGTGACGCCGGCGCTTTGCCGTTGGACATCGCCGACGGCATGATCGAGAACGTGATCGGCACCTTCGAGCTGCCCTACGCCGTGGCCAGCAACTTCCAGATCAACGGCCGCGATGTGATTGTGCCATTGGTGGTGGAAGAGCCCTCGGTGGTCGCTGCGGCGTCGTTCATGGCCAAGCTGGCACGCGAGGCCGGCGGCTTCAAGACGTCGAGTTCGCTGCCATTGATGCGTGCCCAGGTACAGATCGTCGAGGTCGCCGACCCCTTCAATGCACGCTTGAGCCTGTTGCGCCACAAAGACGAAATCATCGAACTGGCCAACCGCAAGGACCAGTTGCTCAACAGCCTAGGGGGCGGTTGCCGTGACATCGAGGTGCATACCTTCGCCCAGAGCCCGCGCGGGCCGATGCTGGTGGCCCACCTGATCGTCGACGTACGCGATGCCATGGGCGCCAACACGGTCAACACCATGGCAGAGGCCGTGGCGCCCTTGCTGGAAGAAATTACCGGCGGCAAGGTCCGCCTGCGTATCCTCTCCAACCTGGCCGACCTGCGCCTGGCCCGCGCGCAGGTGCGTATTGCCCCAGAGCTGCTAAGTACCGGCGCCTACACAGGTGAAGCGGTCATCGAAGGCATCCTCGATGCCTACAACTTTGCCGTGGTTGACCCGTACCGCGCCGCCACCCACAACAAGGGCATCATGAATGGCATCGACCCGTTGATCGTCGCCACCGGCAATGACTGGCGTGCGGTCGAGGCCGGTGCCCATGCCTATGCGTGCCGCAATGGGCACTACGGTTCGCTGACCACCTGGGAGAAGGACAGCCAGGGCCATCTGGTCGGCACCCTGGAGATGCCCATGCCGGTCGGCCTGGTCGGCGGCGCCACCAAGACGCACCCCCTGGCGCAGCTGTCACTGCGCATCCTGGGGGTTAAAACCGCACAGGAGCTGGCCGAAATCGCAGTTGCCGTCGGCCTTGCACAAAACCTTGGCGCGCTACGGGCACTGTCGACCGAAGGCATCCAGCGCGGCCATATGGCCTTGCACGCGCGCAACATTGCGCTGTCGGCGGGGGCACGCGGCGACGAGCTGAACTGGCTGGTCAAGCAGATGGTTGAGGCCCGCGACGTGCGTGCTGACAAAGCGGCAGAACTGCTCAAGCACAAGCGGGCGCCGTAATGGAGGCGGTACGGCTGGTCGAGGTGGGTGCGCGGGACGGCCTGGGGTAGCGCGCGCCCTACTCGCCCAGCGCACAATGGCTTAAACGTCCTCTCTTCACGTTCATAACAATAAAAGCCCGCAAGGGCAGTGGGAGATTCTTCATGAAGTCCGAACTGTACGAAGTCTGGGGCGACACCGTAGACGGTCGCCACCTGGTCTACGCCATCGCCATTGGCGCCGTGGTCAGCCTCGGCGCGTTCTTTACCGCGCAACAGCTGCTGGTGGGTTGGGTGGCGTCGGCGCAAATGGCACGGGCCTACGCAATGCTGATCGGCATTGTCGGCTGCCTGGTCGGTGGCGGCATCAGTGCCGCGCTGTTCAAGCCCAAGCGCAATGTCGTCGAGCACCTGGCCGACCCTGCCTGGCGGGCCAAGATCCTGGTCGAATTGCAGAACGAGTTCGGTCCGCTGGGCAGCCTCGCCGACCTGCCTGCGGCGACCCTTGCAGAGCTGAAGGAAATGGACCTGTACGACCTGTTCGCAGAGTACGAAAAAGGCCTGCCTGCGCTGCAGAACGACCCGAGCGCCCCCGCTGCCGCGCCTGTACATGCCGCCCCTGCCCACGGAGGCCGGCCATGATCGCCTTGGTGATGGATCAGTTCCTCATAGCCCTGGGCATGGGCATCCTCGGTGCGGTGATCTTTGCCGGCATCGGTCTGATTTCCGGCAGCGACGAAACCACTACCCTCGCCCCCTTGACCTTGCTGGTGGTGCTGCTGGGCGTGCCGGCGGCCGGGGTGCTGACGTTTTTCCTAGCCGGTGCCGTGGCCAAGCACATGACCCACGCGGTACCGACCGCGCTGTTGGGTATCCCCGGCGACACCATGGCAACGCCACTGATGCGCGAAGCCAACTTCCTGCGCAACCTTGGCGTGCCGCACATTGCCCTGCGCAAGATGATTTCCGGCGCTGTAATCGCAGCGTTGATCGCGGTACCGATGGCGGTGCTGTTCGCCGTGATGCTGGCGCCGTTCGGCGACATGATCAAACAGGCCGCGCCTTGGGTCTTCCTGCTGGCGGCAGTGGCCATCGCCTGGTTCTCCAAGGGCCGCCTGGCAGCGGTGCTGACCTTGATCCCGTTCGTCATGGTGATTGTCGGCCTGCAAAGCCTGACCGCGCAGTACGGCGTCAAGCTCAGCGTCAGTTACTTCCTTGGCATCGCTATCGGCCCGTTGATTGCGGCGCTGTTCTGCCTGCTCGCGCCCGCCGAACGCGCCAGCATGCGCCGCCAGCAGGTGCGCACGTTCTCGTTGTCGCCCGATGTGAAGCGCTGGGGCGGGTTCTTCCCCAACCCGCTGCGCGTGCTGGACAGCAAGCAAACCCTGTGGACGGCGATCACAGCTGTTGTCTCCAGTGCCACATTCGTGTTCAGCCCGGTGGCGATGACCGTGATCATGGGCGAGGCCGTCGGTTCACGGGTCAAGCACGTCTACCATCGCCTGACCACGGTCATCACCGCGCGCAACGGCGTCACCGAATCGACTTACCTGGCCGAAGCCTTGATTCCGCTGATCGCCTTCGGCCTGCCGCTGAGCCCGGTCGCTGCTGGCCCCGCCGCACCGCTGTTCAACGCCCCGCCACGCTTCAGCGTCGATGCCGCAAGCGGTGAGGTGAACAACCTGCATTCGTTGCTCAGTACCTGGGAGTTTCTGGGCTACGGCATGTTGGCGGTCGTGGTCGCGATCCTGATCGCCTACCCCTTCACCATGAATTACGCGCACCGAGCTGCTGCCTATGTGTCGCGCAAGATCAGCCATGAAGCGGTGATCGCGACCTTTGTTGGCCTGATCCTGGTGATTGGTATCTGGGAAGGCGGCCTGTTGGGGTTGCTGGTGATTGTCACCATTGGCCTACTGGGCGGCTTTCTCTCACGCTTTCTCGGTTTCAACATCGGCGTGCAGTTCATGGGTTACTACACCGCGGTGTTGACCGTGCCGGCGATGATTGCCCTGTTGGGGGTATAAGATCGAGCGCCGCGCAGGCGGCGCTCGATCTACGCACCATTTCCCCAACCCATTTCACCCAATTCCCCAACCAACAAATCACACCCAATCCTGCCCATCATTGCGCCCATAGGAAAAAAACGCAGGATGTTGTGCGCAGAATTCGCTTGAGATGCACGGCCGCTTTGCCCATGGTGGCCAGCCTGACAGCTATTGCCTGAATAAAAGGCTGCAGGGCGTGGACGCAGGCGCACGACGATGCCTGTGGGTGGGGCAGACAATGTCTGCAGTGGCAAACCTTGCACTGCAGCATCATTGCCGACGCCTCCCAGATAATAAGAGAGGACAAGGAAATGCAATCCAACAGTCTGAAGCAAAGCCTGAAACAACGGCACATCACCATGATCGCGCTGGGCGGGGTGATCGGCGCGGGGCTGTTCATGGGGTCGGGCAAGTTGATTGCCTCGGCAGGGCCTGCCGCGATCCTGTCGTACTTTATCGGCGGCATTGTGGTCACCCTGGTGATGTTCATGCTCGGCGAGATGGCCTGCCGCAACCCGGATGCAGGCTCGTTTTCAACCTATGCCAACAGCTACCTCGGCGAATGGGCAGGGTTTACCGTCGGCTGGCTGTACTGGCTAAAGTCGATGCTGACCATCACCTTGGAGGCGGTGCTGCTGGGCGCCATCCTCAACGATTTTCTGCCTTGGCTGCCCATCTGGGCCGGCGCGTTCATCATGCTGGTGACACTGATGGCGAGCAACGCCTACTCGGTTAAATCCTTCGCTGAAGTGGAGTACTGGCTGGCCGCGATGAAGGTCGCCACGATTCTGATCTTCATGGTGCTGGGGCTCTCGATTCTGCTCGGCCTGCACAGCAACATCCCTTCCCCTGGCTGGGTCAACCTGATCGCGCACGATGGCTTCATGCCCAATGGCCTGTCGCCGGTCATGGCGGGTGTGGTGGTGGTGATCTTCTCGCTGGGCGGGAGTGAGATCGCTGCCGTTGCCGCCGGTGAATCAGAGAACCCACGCAAGAACGTCATCCGGGCCATCAAGAGCGTCATTCTGCGAGTGATGTTGTTCTATGTCGGCTCGGTGTCGATCCTGATCCTCTGCCTGCCGTGGACAGACACAGAGAACCTGGCGTCCCCGTATGTGTCGCTGTTCAGCCTGGCCGGGTTCAGTGGCGCCGCAGTGGCCATGAAGATCGTGTTGTTCATCTCGTTCATGTCGGTGATGAACTCCTTCATGTTCTCCAACTCGCGCATGCTGTTCTCGCTGAGCCAGCGTGGGCATGCGCCGAAGCTGTTCTCTCGCACCACGTCCAAAGGGGTACCGCTCAATGCGCTGCTGCTGAGCCTGAGCATCTGCCTGTTGATCCTGACCGTGCACTTTGTCAGCGGCGGCGACCTGTTCATGACCCTGGCCAAGAGCAGCGGCACGTTCGTGATGATCGTGTGGATCTTCATCATCGTCGCCCACTTCGCCATGCGCTGGAAAACCCGGCATGAAGCGGTCGACCCTACGGCGTTCCGGGCGTGGTTCTTCCCTTACGCCAACATCGTTGCGCTGTTCGCACTGCTGGCGGTGATTATCACCCAGGCATTCGACCCGGCTTCGCGGTTCCAGTTCTGGTTCACCTCGGTGACCTCACTGGTTGTGCTGGGGGCGTACTGGGTGATGCGTAATCGGCTGGCGGGGAAGACAGTTGGCTACGTAGGCAGCTGATGGTCAGCCTGATCCCAGCCCATAGGGCTGGGACAGGCACTACACAACCCGCCGTGCATCCCTGCGCACGGCCTGCGGCGGCACGCCAAACCCGCGCATGAATACCTCACGCATATGGCGGCGATCCCTGAACCCCGTTTCCCTGGCCACCGTATCCAGGCTGTGGCGGCTTTGCTCGATCATCAACCGGGCGGCCTCCAGGCGCAGGCTTTCCACCGCCTTGGCCGGTGATTGCCCCGTCTCCGCGGTAAACACACGGGTGAATTGCCTGGGGCTGAGGTGCACTACATCCGCCAGTTCCTCAACACTGAGCGGGCGGTTAAGGTGCTTGCGCGCATAGTCCAGCGCGCTCTGGATGCGGTCTGACTTGGGCGCCAGCGACAGCAATTCCGAATGCTGCGACTGGCCGCCAGAGCGGCGTTGATGCATCACCAACTTGTGCGCAATAGAACGGGCAAGCTCGGCCCCCAAGTCCTTTTCCACCATCGCCAGCGCCATGTCCAACGCCGCGGTCATCCCCGCCGAGGTCCACACAGGGCCGTCAACGATGAAGATACGGTCGTCCTCGACCGTGATTCGCGGGTGCATGCGCTGCAAGGCTTTGGCGTAGGCCCAGTGCGTGGTGGCGCGACGGCCCTCCAGTACACCCGCTTGGGCGAGCACGAATGTACCGGTGCACAACCCAGCAGTGCGACGCGCACCTTCGACAAACCCCCGCACGCTTTTCAGCACGTCGTCGGAAGGCGGCGTCAACGGGGTCAGTGTACCGGTGACCATCCAGCTGTCAGCAAGGCCCGGCGCCCCTAAGGGCAACGTATCGATGTGCATCCCTAAAGAAGAACGCACAGTCCCCCCGCCGATTGAGTAGTTCTGAATCCTATAAACCGCTTCGCCTGCCACAAGGTTGGCGAACTCGAACACGGTCTGCGTTGCCAGGGACATGACCTGGAAGCCCTCCGTGATCAGATAGCCGACTCGATGCATTGCTGTGCTCCTTAACGCCATGTCCTGAATCAGCACTCTATGCGTTATTCAAGCCGCGGGCAATCTGACGCGAAACCCCGCCCTGCGCTGGCGCTCTGGCGCCCCTGATGACGAAGCGTAACGCGCCCGCTAGAATCAAACGCTGAATGTGACCGTAAACACTTCGTTTGCCTGAAACTGTTCGGCGGTCATGCAGGCAGCCGGTGTCTGGTAAACCGGGAGGGGCCGCCTATGACTTTGCAACCTCCCGTCAATCTGACCAACTGCGATCGCGAACCCATCCAGATTCCGGGCAGCATCCAGCCGCACGGTTGCCTGTTGGCCTGCAATGCATCAGCAAGCGTGGTGCTGCGTCACTCCGCCAATACCCCAGGCATGCTGGGCGTTGCCGGGGACATCAACGGTCAACGCCTCGAAGCAATTATCGGCACCGAGGCTGCGCATACCCTTCGCAACGCACTGGCACGGGTCAAAGAGGGCACTCGCCCGGCACTGTCGTTTGCCGTGAGCCTGCCGTCCGGTCAGGCGTTCGATATTGCCGCGCATATTTACAAAGGCACCGCCATCCTCGAGTTCGAGCCCTGCGGTGCAAGCATCGCCGAGCCGATTGAGCTGGTCCGCACCGTCATCGCCCAACTGCGCGAGATCGACCGCTCCGAGAAGCTATTCGCCGACACTGCCCGACGTGTGCGAGCGTTGCTGGGTTACGACCGGGTGATGATCTACCAGCTTGGCGTTGACGGCGCTGGCAAGGTGATTGCCGAGGCCAAGCGCAGCGGCCTGGAAAGCTTTTTGGGGCAGTACTTCCCCGCATCCGACATTCCGCAGCAGGCGCGCGCCCTGTATTTGCGCAATCCGGTCCGCATCATTTCCGATGCCCAGTTCAAGAGCGTGCCCATCACCCCTGTGCTGGACCTGAATGGTGAACCGCTCGACCTGTCCTACGCGCACCTGCGCAGCGTCTCGCCCATTCACTGCGAGTACCTGAGCAATATGGGCGTGGGCGCGTCCATGTCCATTTCGATCATCGTCGACGGCGCGCTCTGGGGGCTGATTGCCTGCCACCATTACGCACCCCGCACGCTGTCCATGGGCCAACGCGTGGCGGCAGAAATGTTCGGCGAATTTTTCTCGCTGCATATCCAGACCCTGCGCGCCAAGCAAAGCCTGGAGGCCGCCGCCTACGCACGCGAAGTGCTCGACAACCTGCTGCGTGACGCACACCGCACCGCTGACTTCGAAGAGCTGCTGCGTGCTCGCATGACGGACTTCAAGGCGCTCATCCCCTGCGACGGCATCGGCATGTCGCTGCAAGGCCGCTGGACCGCTGAGGCACTGACACCGCCAAACGTGGCGTTGCCCAGCTTGTTGAGGTTCGCCGAAGGTGTCGCCGAGGGCCGTACCTGGGCGTCGAACTGCCTCTCGATGGCGCACCCGCCTGCCCAGGATTACGCCGTCGACGTTTCGGGCATGTTGGTCATTCCGATGTCACAGCAGCCCCGGGATTACCTGATGCTGTTTCGCAAAGAGGTGATCGAGACCCTGGATTGGGCCGGCGACCCCAACAAGACCTACGACAGCGGCCCGCTAGGTGAACGCCTGACGCCACGCAAGAGCTTCGCGGTGTGGAAACAGACCGTTCACCACCACTCACAGCCTTGGTCCGAGCAAGACCGCCAGTTTGGCGAGGCCATCCGCGCCGCGATAGTCGAGGTGGTGCTGCATAACAGTGAGCTCATGGCCGACGAGCGCTCCAAGGCAGACGTCCGCCAACGGATGCTCAACGAAGAGCTCAACCACCGGGTGAAGAACATTCTTTCGCTGATCGGTGCGCTGGTGGCCCACCCCACCGCCGAAAACCAGACCCTCAACAGCTACGTGGCAACGCTCAAGGGCCGCATTCAGGCGCTTTCCCTGGCGCATGACCAGGTCGTGCGAGGTGATGGCGGTGGGCGCTTCTCCACGCTTCTGGAAGCCGAGCTGTCGCCCTACCGCACCTCGGCCGATGTCATCGAGCTGAACGGCCCCAGCCTGCTGCTTGATGCCCGCGCCTACTCGGTGCTGGCCTTGGTGCTCCACGAACTGGCGACCAACGCCGCCAAGTACGGCGCGCTGTCTCGGGCAGGTGGCAAGCTGGCCGTGAGTTGGCAGGTCGATGTGAGTGGGGCGTGCGACATCACGTGGCGCGAAAGCGGTGGGCCAACGGTTCGCCCACCCAGCCGAAGTGGTTTCGGTTCGGTGCTGATCGAACGCAGCATCCCCTTCGACCTCGGCGGCACCAGCACGCTCGAATACAGGCCAGAAGGGCTGCAGGGATATTTCAAGATCCCTGCCAAACACCTGACCCAGGTCGAAACGGTCGATGCCGTTGCGCCAATGGCGCCACCGGCTGCGCCTCATGTCAGCGGCTCGGGCCTGGTCAAATCCTGCGTGCTGATTCTCGAAGACCAACTGGTTATTGCAGTAGGCCTCGAACAGATTCTGGCCGATGCGCTGGTCGAAGACGTGATCACCGCAAGCTCCGAAGCCGAGACGATGAAGCTGCTCGCCAGCCGCAGGCCAGATGTCGCTGTGCTGGATATCAACCTGGGGACGGGCACGTCGATTGCCGTCGCCGAAGAACTCACGCGCAAAAACATCCCCTTCCTGTTCGCCACCGGCTATGGCGACAGCATCAGCATTCCTGCGCATTTGAAGCACGTCCCTGTTGTGCGCAAGCCCTACGATGCCCTGTCGATTCTGACGAATCTGGAAAGCCTGATCGACAGCGGGCAGTAGGCAGCGGGAACACACGATCGTCCGCTGCCTACCCTGCCCAGGCTCACGCTCTAGATCTGAGCCTGACCGCCATCGACAAACAGCTCGGCGCCATTGACGAAACTTGAGTCATCGCTCGCCAGGAAGACGGCGGCATTGGCAATTTCCACAGGCTCACCCACACGTCCCAGCGGCACCTGGGCGGCCAGGTAGTCCAGCAACCCCTGCTGTTGCTCTGCATCGGGGCCAGCCAGGTCAACAAGGCCTGGGGTTCGCGTGGCACCTGGGCTGAGGGTGTTGACCCTGACCCCGCGGTCCTTCAGGTCGAGGATCCAGCTGCGTGCGAATGCTCGAACAGCGGCCTTGGACGCCGAGTACACGCTGAATGCCGCAGTGCCGGAGCTACCGGCGGTAGAGCCCGTAAGAATGATGGAGGCGTTCGGCGCCAGCAACGGCAACGCTTTCTGCACTGTGAACAGCACACCTTTGACGTTGCGGTCGAACGTATCGTCGTAGTGGGCCTCGGTGATGTCTCCCAAGGGGAGCATCGAGCCGCCACCCGCGTTGGCGAACAGCACATCCAGACGCCCCTGTTGCTGGCCGATTTGGGCATACAGAGCGTCCAACTGGTCCAGCCGGGTCGAATCGACGGCGATGCCGGTGGCGTTACCGACCAACGCTACGGCCTTGTCCAGCTCGCTCTGGCGGCGGCCGGTGATGTACACATAGGCGCCCTCCTCTGCAAAACGTTTGGCGGTGGCCAGGCCGATACCGGTGGTGCCGCCGGTTACCAGTGCGATCTTGCCTTCAAGTTTGTTGCTCATGGTGTTTCTCCCGAGGGGTAGTGTTGGGGTGTGGGAGAAGCTTATCGACGCACCAGTATTTTCAAAATAGAATCATTTGAAACTCATCATTGCAGAAATGAAATGGCAAGAATTCCCGATTTTGAAGGGCTGGCAATGTTCGCCAAAGTGGCGGAAGAAGGTTCCTACGCAGCGGCAGCGCGCGCCATGGGCGTGTCGGTACCGACGGTATCGCGTGCGGTGGCGCGTCTGGAGGCACGCTTGGGCGGTCGTCTGTTCAATCGCACGTCACGCCAGCTTTGCGTCACCGAGTTCGGCCAGCGCATGGTCGAACAGGCCAGCGCGTTGTACCGCCAGGCAGAAGAGATGGAAAGCGCCGCCCAGGAGATGTCGGTGCAGCCACGGGGCTTGGTGCGCCTGGCGGTGCCTATGTCATTCGGCTTGCGCTGGGTAGCGCCGCTGCTGCCCGCGTTGATGGCCAGGTACCCCCAGTTGGAGCTCGACCTTCACTTGTCAGATTCGACAGTAGATCTGGTGGCCGAGGGGTTCGATGCGGCATTGCGTATTGCCGCACTGCCGGATTCGTCCTTGGTGGCGAGACGTATCTGTGCGGTCACGCAATACCTGGTAGCCGCGCCGTCATACCTTGCGCGTCATGGGCGCCCTGAGCACCCGCGCGACCTGGTTGACCATGCCTGCATGAGCTACGCCTACCGCGCCCGCAGCCAGGTTTGGCGGTTCACCCACAGTGACGGTACCGAACAAGACGTCGTGCCGCGGGGGCCCCTGCGTGTGACCAATTCGGATGCGTTGGTGGCGCCCTTGCTGGAGGGCTTGGCGATCGCCGAATTACCGGATTTCATCGCCTCCGAATACTTGGCGGACGGCCGCCTTGAGCACCTGCTGCCAACGTGGAGCATGACCCAAGGCGGCTTGTATTTCGTCACACCTTCAGCCCGAAGCCGGCCGAGAAAGGTGCAGGCCTTGGCTGATTTTTTCATCGAGCGGCTGGCCGGGTCACAATGGCTGACGCCAAACGTGACCTGACGGTGGCTCAATTATCCAGTTCATCCTTGGTGATGTTGCCGGAGTGGGGGTCAACGTGGAATTCGTACTGCTTGCCATCGGCCTTGATGCCCTCGCCTTCCCAGTGGCCGTCATCCGCTTCGATCTTGGTGATCTGGGTGTAGCCGGCGCCTTTAAGCACCGTCTCTGCCTGGTCTTTGTTCACCTTCCAATCTGCACCTGGTTGGTCAGCCCACGCGGCACTAGCGCCCAGTGCGCCAACCAGTGCCAACCCCGTCAATACGCGCGTCATGGTTTTCATCGTCAACATCCTTTTTGCCTGAGTTAAAGGATGCGACCTGGGCGCTGTCGTTTCGGTTCAATCATCGTTACGCTTGCAGCCACGTTCATTACACAAAGGGTTGACGGTGCACTCCTCCGAACGTTTGAAGGGCATTGACGTTTTTGTCTGCGTGGCAGACCTCGGCAGTTTTGCCGCGGCGGCGCAGCGCCTGAACCTGACCAGCTCGGCTGTCAGCAAAGGTGTCGCGCGGCTGGAAGCTCGCCTGGGCTTACGCCTGTTCGAGCGCACGACCCGTCGGCTTGCCCTGACCGATGCGGGGCAAACGTTCTACAAGACCTGCTCACGCGTGCTGGCCGACCTCGAAGCATCGGAATTGGCCCTGCATGAAGACTACTTCGAGCCACGGGGTCGGGTGCGCATCGACCTGCCCGCAGCGTATGGGCGGCTGCACGTCTTGCCGGTCATTCTCGACTACCTCAAACGCCATCCCCAGTTGCAGCCACACGTGTCCTTTACCGACAGCTTCGTCAACCCGACCGAGCAGGGTATCGATATCGTGGTACGTATCGGCGGCCCGGACGTTTGGCCGGAGGACCTGGGGCACCAGTTCATCGGTGCTCAACGGTTCATCTTCTGTGCCTCACCGGGCTACTTGCAAGCCCGTGGCACACCGCTCGATGAGGCGGACCTGCAAGCCCATGACTGTGTGGTTTACGGGCAGCCCGACGGGGTGGGCAGCCCCTGGCACATGACCGGTATGCAACCGGGTGAAATGGAGCGGCGCTTCATGCCGGCGCGGCTTGCCATCGGCGATGGCGAAGGGGTGGTACAGGCAGTCGTGCAGGGTTTGGGGGTCACTCAGGTGCCCACCTGGCTGGTCAATCAACAGCTGGAAAGTGGCGCGTTGATTGAAGTGTTGCCGCACTTGGCAACAGATGGGCTGCCGATGAACGTAGTGTGGCTCAAAAAACGCGAGGCCCTCCCCCGCGTCAGGGCGCTGCTGGATGTGCTGCTGTACGCACTGCGAACAGACGGCCACCGCCTCGCGCCCTACGATTAGTGAATAAAATTCGCGCGCCATCTGAAATATTGCCCGTAATAGGCTTTTTAAGAATCAATACAATGGCAGCCCCTGATTGAGGAACTGCCTGCATGACTGCTGTTGAACGCCCACCCGTGGGCTTTGCGACCGACCGACGCGCGACCTTGGGGACTTTGGTCCTCGCCGCCTCCGCCTTTTTAATTGTCACTACCGAGTTCTTGATGGTCGGCCTGCTGCCCGGGCTGGCACGCGACCTTGATGTCTCGATTTCGACTGCCGGGCAGTTGATAACGCTGTTTGCCTTCACTGTCATGCTGGCGGGCCCGCCGTTGACGGCGGCACTTGCTCACCTGGACAGGCGCAAACTGTTCGCAGCCATCCTCGCCTTGTTCGCGGCGTCCAGTGCGCTGGCGGCCCTTGCGCCAAACATCGGGGTCTTGGCAGTGGCGCGTTTCCTGCCCGCCCTGGCACTGCCTGTCTTTTGGGGTACAGCCAGCGAAACGGCCGCCAGCATGGTCAGCCCTGATCGCCAAGGGCAGGCCGTCGCGCGGGTCTACCTCGGCATCTCAGCTGCGCTGTTGCTGGGCATCCCGTTGGGGACGTTGGCGGCTGACGCCATAGGCTGGCGCGGCGCTTTCTGGATATTGTCAGCTGCATCGGCGGCCATGGCCTTTGCCGTGCTCACCTGGATGCCAGCGGTTGCGCGCCTGCCCAGGGTCGACTTGCGCCACCAGGCGCGGATCTTCCGTGAACCCAACTTCCTCGCCAATGTGGCGCTGTCGGTCATGGTGTTCACCGCCATGTTCATTGCCTACACCTACCTGGCCGACATGCTCGAGCGCACCGCAGGTGTTGCAACTGCGGATGTCGGCTGGTGGCTGATGGGCTTCGGTGCCATTGGTTTGCTGGGCAACTGGCTGGGGGGGCGAGCTGTCAGGCATTCGCCGATCAAGGCCACTGCGCTGTTTCTTGTGTTGCTGGCGATGGGCATGGCGGCCTTCAGCCCACTGGCCTCTGCGCCTGTAACGCTCTGGGGCGCACTGGCACTGTGGGGCATCGCCAATACGGCGCTCTACCCCATCTGCCAGGTGCGCGTGATGCATTCGGTGGCGCACTCTCAGGCACTGGCTGGCACCACCAACGTGTCTGCCGCCAATGCCGGTATTGGCTTGGGCGCGCTGTTGGGTGGGCTGGTCATCCCAACATTCGGGGTGTCGACGCTGGGCTATGTGGCCGCAGGGGTGGCGCTGCTGGCGTTGCTGTGTGTGCCCGCCGTGGCGCGGCTGCAGCGTCAGGCACCCAGCGCTTAAAGCATGTGCCCCGCCCAGATGCCCTGCGCTACCAGCTCTGAAGCAAGCTCGACGAAGGTTTCACCCACATAGCGCGTGGCTGGGCTGACATGCCTGTCCGCAGGCGACACCATGACCAGCTTGCGCATCGGTGTCGGCTCGATCAGTGGCGCCGCACACAAGGTGCCATTCTGCAGGTGGGTGTAGATCGAGGCCAAGGGCAGCGCAGTCAAGCCGAAGCCATGACGCACCAGGTCAATCATCGCCCCGAACGAATCGGCCTCGACATTGGCGGCAATCTTGAAGCCGACGTCCGCGGCGCAGTGGTCCATGATCTTGCGCAAGCCATGGCGCGGGCTGGGCAGCACCAACTGCTGCTGGGCCAGGGTTGCGAAGTTGACCGGGGTGTCCCACGCCAAGCCTGCGCTAGGCGGCCCGACCAATACCAGGTTCTCCATCATCACCGGCACGATGCGCAAGGTGTGCAGCGGCTCCAGGTCATAAGAGATCGCCAGCTCCAGTTCGCCACGCTGAATCCAGTCCACCAGGTAACCGCTGAAGGCCGACGAGAAACGGATCGACAAGTCCGGGTGGGCTTCGCGGATCCGGGTCACCAGGGGCACGGTGACGATTTCTGCGATGGTCGGTGTGGTGCCGATCGCCACGGCCCCGCGAAACGATGCATGCCCGCCCACCACCGAACTGCGAATGGCCTCCAGTTCATCCATGATCCGCGTGGCGTGCTGCAGCACTTCGCTGCCGGCGTCGGTGATGATCATGCCGCGGCCATGGCGCTCGAACAGGTAGACCCCAAGCTCCTTTTCCAGTTGCCGGATCTGCCGGCTCAAGGCGGGCTGTGCAATGTGCAGCCTGTCGGACGCCTTACTGAGGCTGCCAAGCTCGGCAACATGGATCAGGGTTTTGAGTTGAACAACATCCATCGGCAGGCCCGTGTCGAGGCAGAAGGTAACTGGCAGTCTAAACAGCACACCTGTCAGCAGCTATAGAATTTCAGCATATCAGTTAGTCAGCTAGTCCCCTTATTGACGGGCCCACTCTGGAGTAGCGTGAAAACAGGGTCGATCACCGATCGGACGCCCGCTACAAGAATAAGACCAGAGGCTGACTACCATGCCAACTCCCCGCTCCAGCACCACCCTCGTTGAAGATGCCCCCGCCCGCCAACCCAATCGTGTCAGAGCGATCATGGGGGCCTGCTCTGGCAACCTGGTCGAGTGGTATGACTTTTTCATCTACGCCTACACGGCAATCTACTTCGCGGCGTCGTTCTTCCCCAAAGGCGATACCACCACGCAGTTGCTGGCCACCGCGGGTGTGTTCGCCGTCGGTTTCTTCATGCGGCCCCTGGGTGGGTGGATTTTCGGCTGGCTGGCCGACACCCGTGGGCGCAAGGTGTCGATGATTATCTCGGTGTTCATGATGTGCGCCGGGTCGCTGCTGATCGCGGTGATGCCGACCTATGAAACGGTGGGTATCGCCGCACCGATCATGCTAGTCGTTGCACGGCTGATACAGGGGCTCTCGGTGGGTGCCGAATACGGCACCGGCGCAACCTATATCAGCGAAATAGCAACACCAGGCCGGCGTTGTTTCTATGGCTCGTTCCAGTACTTCACCATCATCGCCGGGCAATTGCTGGCCCTGTTCACCGTGGTCATCCTGCAGCAAACCCTCAGCGATGAGCAGTTGCGTGAATGGGGCTGGCGGATTCCGTTTTTCATTGGCGCCATCAGCGCCGTGGTTGTCGTGTACCTGCGCCGCTCGATGCACGAAACCGCCTCGAAGAAGGACATGCACCGCGAGGGTGCCGGGTCGTTGCGCGGCATGTTCAAGCACAAGCGTGCTGTCGGGCTGGTGATCGCCTTTACCATCGGTGGGTCGCTGTACTTCTATACCTTCACCACCTACATGCAGAAGTTTTTGGTGATATCGGCAGGCTTCGACGCGGCCACGGTGAGTTTCATCATGACCTCGGCGCTGATCGGCTTCATGCTTTGCCAGCCGCTGTTCGGCCTGATGGCAGACCGGCTCGGGATCAGGACGCACATGCTGATGTTCTCGAGCCTGGGCGTGTTGCTGGTGATCCCGCTGCTGTTCGCCATCAAGCATACCCACAACCCCTTCATGGCCTTTGCGCTGGTCTTCGGCGGGCTGGTCATCGCCTCGCTCTACACCCCGATCGCAGGCATCGTAAAAGCCGAATTATTCCCCCCTGCAGTGCGTGCGCTGGGGGTCGGGTTCCCGTATGCCATCGGTAACGCGGCGTTTGGCGGGACCGCTGAATATGTCGCGCTGTCGTTCAGGGCCGAAGGGGTCGAGGACTACTTCTTTTTCTACGTGGCCGCCGTCCTGTGCGTGACCTTCATCGCATCGATGCTGATGCCCAACCTGACGCGGCATGGGTACATCAGTGGCGATGGCAGGGTCGAGGAGAATACCGGCATGCCGGCCAGCAAGGTGCAGACCGCCAAGGCCTGACCTCGCCAACATTGACCCTTTATTGACCCGAGCGGCCCTGATGGCTTCCCCAAGAAAGCCACCAGGGCCGCTTCGTTTCGCTTGGCCGGCCACCCCATGAGCTATGCCACACCGGCATATCTCAAAGAGAAAAACGGTAGTCGTCGGCACCCCGCCTTGCCTGCATGATGAGGCAAAACAAGAGCAGCACTGGAGACAACCATGTCATCGCAAGAAGCTGAACAAAGCTGGCAAGAAGACGTTTTCCGCGTCCTCAAGGCCCACGACGTCAAGCATGTCGTGTTCGTTCCGGACGCCGGCCATTCGGCCGCGATCCGCATGTCGTACCAGGACCCTGATATCAAGGCCGTCGTCCTCACCACCGAAGAAGAAGGCATTGGTTATCTGGCCGGCGCCTGGCTGGGCGGTGAACGCGGTGCACTGTTGATGCAGTCCAGCGGCGTCGGTAACTGCATCAACACCCTGGCCCTGCAGAACTGCGCGGGTTTCCCCCTGCTGATGGTGGTGACCATGCGCGGTGACTGGGCCGAGTTCAACGCCTGGCAAAACCCCATGGGCCAGGCCACCGAGGCCTCGCTGCAACTGATGAAGGTCATGACCTGGCGTGCCGATGTGCCCGAAGACGTCGCGCCACTGCTGCATGGCGCCGCCACCATGGCCTTCAATGGTGATTCCGCCACTGCCTTGCTGCTCGGCCAGCGCCTGATCGGAGAAAAGAAATGGGTCAAGTAAGCGCCAACCACACGCTGTGCCGCCGTGAGGTGGTGCGTGCCCTGCTCGCTGATCGCCAGGATGTTCTGGTCGTGACCGGCCTGGGCTCGGCGTCTTACGACGTCATGGCTGCCGGTGACCACGATGGTAACTATTACCTCTGGGCGGCCATGGGCAGCGCCATCACCGTAGGCCTGGGCCTGGCCAACGCGCAACCCGACAAGTCGGTGGTGGTCATCACCGGTGACGGCGAGTTGCTGATGGGCTTCGGCGCGCTGGCTACTGTCTCCCTGCAGAAGCCTGCCAACCTCACCATAGTGGTGCTGGACAACGGCCACTTCGGCGAGACCGGCATGCAGGTCAGCCACGCCGGTTTCGGCATCAAGCTCGACCAGGTTGCCCAAACCTGCGGCTTCAGCTGGACCCGCGAGGTTCGCGACATGGAAGGCGTGCATGAGCTGCGCGAACGCTTCGCCAGCCGCGAAGGTGTGAAGCTGGCTACTGTCAAGATCAAGGCCGAGAACCCACCGCGCGTGCTGCCGCCGCGTGACGGCCACTACATCAAGAACCGCTTCCGTGCTGCCCTGGGCTTCCAGCCTCTCTGACTGTGTCAGGCGCAGGTTGGCAACCGAGCCACGACAAGGCTGCCAGCCTGCGCCGCCTGGAGAACAATAATGAGCGACTACGACAACGAAGAACTCAACGCCATCCGCGAGGGCGTGCGTGCCCTGTGTGGTGATTTCCCTGCCGAATACTGGCGCAAGATCGACGAAGAAAAGGGCTTTCCGGAGGCCTTCGTCAAGGCCATGACCGATGCGGGCTGGCTTTCGGCGATGATTCCGGAAGAGTACGGTGGCTCCGGCCTGGGCCTGGCCGAGGCCTCGGTGATTCTTGAGGAAGTCAACCGTTGCGGCGGTAACTCCGGCACCATTCACGGCCAGATGTACAACATGTTCACGCTGCTGCGTAACGGCAGCGAAGAACAAAAAGGCTATTACCTGCCAAAACTCGCCAGTGGCGAACTGCGCCTGCAGTCGATGGGTGTCACCGAGCCCACCACCGGCACCGACACCACCAAGATCAAGACCACTGCCGTGCGCAAGGGCGACAAGTACATCATCAACGGTCAGAAGGTCTGGATTTCGCGCATCCAGCACTCCGACCTGATGATCCTGCTGGCCCGCACCACGCCACTGGCAGAGGTGAAGAAAAAATCCGAAGGCATGTCGATTTTCCTCGTCGACCTGCGCGAAGCCATCGGCAACGGCCTGACCGTGCAGCCCATCGCCAACATGGTCAACCATGAGACCAACGAGCTGTTCTTCGACAACTTGGAAATCCCTGCCAGCAGCCTGATTGGCGAAGAAGGCAAAGGCTTCCGCTACATCCTCGACGGCCTCAACGCCGAGCGCACGCTGATCGCCGCCGAGTGCATCGGCGATGGCCGCTGGTTCATCGAAAAGTCCAGCCAGTACGCCCGCGACCGCGTGGTGTTCGGCCGCCCAATCGGGCAGAACCAGGGCGTGCAGTTCCCGATCGCCGAGGCGCACATCGAGATCGAAGCAGCCGACCTGATGCGCTGGCGTGCCTGTGCCGAATACGACAGCGGCAAGAACGCCGGCGCCGCGGCCAACATGGCCAAGTACCTGGCGGCCAAGGCCAGTTGGGAAGCCGCCAATGCCTGCCTGCAAACCCACGGCGGTTTCGGCTTTGCCAACGAATACGATGTCGAGCGCAAGTTCCGTGAGACGCGCCTGTACCAGGTGGCCCCGATCTCGACCAACCTGATCCTGTCGTACGTCGCCGAGCACCTGCTGGAATTGCCACGCTCGTTCTGACCGATGCCGCCCCTGGTCGCCAAGGCGCCAAGGGGCCCTGCCATGACAAGAGAGATAACCATCATGAGCCAGCCTACGGCAATCCGCCCGCTAGACGGCATCACCGTCATCAGCCTTGAACATGCCATTGCTGCGCCCTTCTGCACCCGCCAACTGGCCGACCTTGGCGCGCGCGTGATCAAGGTCGAACGGCCGGGGGTCGGTGACTTTGCGCGGGGCTACGATCAACGGGTCAACGGCCTGGCTTCGCACTTCGTCTGGACCAACCGCTCGAAAGAAAGCCTTGCTCTTGACCTCAAGCAGGACATCGCCGGCGACATTCTCGACAAGCTTCTGGAGCAGGCCGACGTGTTGGTGCAAAACCTGGCGCCGGGCGCCGCTGCGCGCCTGGGGCTGTCGTTTGAGGCGCTGCATGCACGGTTCCCCACGCTTATCGTCTGCGACATTTCGGGCTACGGCGCGGGCGGCCCTTTTGAACAGAAAAAGGCCTACGACCTGCTGATTCAGAGCGAAGGCGGCTTTTTATCGGTAACCGGCGGCCCGGGTGACGAGCAGATGGCCAAGGCGGGCAACTCGATTGCCGACATCGCGGCCGGCATGTACGCCTACACCGGCGTGTTGTCGGCCCTGCTGCTGCGTGGCCGCACCGGCGAAGGCAGCCATGTGGAGGTGTCGATGCTGGAAAGCCTGGTGGAGTGGATGAACTACCCGCTGTACTACGCCTACGAAGGCGCCGCGCCGCCGCCACGCGCCGGCGCGGCGCACGCGACCATCTACCCGTACGGCCCCTTCCCCACCGGCGATGGCAATACCGTGATGCTCGGTTTACAGAACGAGCGCGAATGGCGCCTGTTCTGTGAACAGGTGCTGCTGCAACCCGCGCTGGCCGACGATGCGCAGTTCTCTGCCAACTACCTGCGGGTGGCCAACCGTGAGGCTTTGCGTGCACTGATCATCGAGGCGTTCGCCGCCCTGGACTTGGACACGGTGGTTGCGCGCCTTGATAGCGCCAGCATTGCCAACGCACGGGTCAACGACATGCAGGGGGTGTGGCAGCACCCGCAGTTACAAGCCCGCGACCGTTGGCGCCAGGTAGCCACGGCAAACGGCAGCATACCCAGCCTGCTGCCCCCGGCCAGCAGCAATGCCTACCGCCCACGCATGGACCCAGTGCCAGCCTTGGGGGAGCACAGCGAATGCATCCTCGCCCAGCTTGGGCTGTCTGCCGAACGTATACAGGAACTGCGCCGCGATGGGGTCATCTGACCCCTTCAGGCTCAGCGTTGAATGATCGAGGACCACGACAATGACAACACACGACCTCAGCCGCTGGATTGGCCGTAGCGAAACCAGCCACGATCGCATCACCCACAACCTGGTCAAGCGCCTCGCGGCGACCCTCAGCGAGCCCGCACCCTCGGCGGGAGAACCCCTGCCCCTGCTCTGGCACTGG
>Ga0213822_1000360_pt1 | contig 37584 bp, 36 predicted proteins | sample MC6MC0908MG_FD_179872 | JGI IMG/M metagenome (GOLD analysis project Ga0213822, IMG submission 179872) | Enriched soil aggregate microbial communities from Iowa State University, Ames, United States - MC6-MC0908-MG | ecosystem: Environmental > Terrestrial > Soil > Unclassified | place: USA: Iowa... | reverse complement strand
CCCTTGATATTGATGGATACGCTCCATTAGCAGCGGCTCATCACCATGGAGGACAGCTAGACCGCCATCACGAAGCCCTTGGAGAATTTCCAGCTTCGCTTCCGCAATGCCTTCCCTTGAACCAAGGTCAAGAAGGTGTGATTCCCCAATATTGGTAATTATAACAGCATCAGGACAGGCAAGTTTTGTCAGGAATTCAATTTCCCCCCTGCCGCTCATCCCCATCTCAAGGACAGCAATTTCAGTGTCTTCATTCAAGCCTAAAACCGTTAATGGCAGGCCGATATGGTTATTATAATTCCCTTCTGTCTTTTGCACTTTATATTGGGTCGATAAAAGACCCGCAGTCATATCCTTTGTTGTCGTCTTTCCATTACTTCCCGTAATCCCGACCACTCTAACAGGTAATTCCTTCCTGTATTTACGTGCTAATTCCTGTAAGGCAACAAGACAATTATCGACCATAACAATCGGCAAATGGACAGGTGGATTGGGGACATCTGTTTGCCATAGGGCAGCCGCCGCCCCTTTTTGAATCGCTTCCTCTACATACTTATGGCCATCTGCCTGCTCCCCTTTAAAAGGAATAAACAGGTTTCCCGCTTGTATCTTTCGGGAATCAATCGTCACTCCCTCAATCATCACATCAGCAAAAGAGGTTATGTCATTTGAGGCTGAAACCATTTCTGCAATTTGCTTTAATGAGCGTTTTATCAAGTTGATACCCTCCTTTATCAATATTAAATAACAAAAAAGTTTATTTTACTTCGATAACTGTCTAGCTCCATCGCCCAGCGGCTAGTGTACTTCGCTAAGCGGGCGCTTCCGCTTTTCTAAACAAATGGACACGGCGCTTCAGCCGTGTCTCCGTTGTCTTACTCTCTCGTCGGTTAAAAAGTATATTTTATATTTTGTTTCTCCGCATGTCTTTCTTTCGCAAGATTCACCAGACGCTCGATTAATTGTGGATACTCCAGCCCAGTGTGCTTCCATAAAAGCGGGAACATACTAAACGGCGTAAAGCCCGGCATCGTATTCACTTCATTAATTAATGCCCTTCCATCTTTTGTTAAGAAGAAATCAGCGCGAACAAGTCCGGAGCAATCCAAGGCTTTAAATGCTTGAATCGCCATTGCTTTCAGCTGCTCGTATTCTTCTTCTATTACATCAGCAGGAATAATCAGCGCTGTATCGCCATCTTCATATTTTGCTTTATAATCGTAAAAATCCGTTTTTGGAACAATCTCACCAGCAACGGAGCATTCCGGCTTATCGTTACCAAGGACAGCAATCTCGATTTCACGGGCAGTAACCCCTTCTTCAATAATCACCTTACGATCAAATTGGAAGGCTTCTCCAAAGGCTTCATCTAATTCAGCACGATTCGTACATTTACTGATCCCAACACTTGATCCAAGATTCGCAGGCTTCACAAAGCATGGATAGCCGAGTTCAGCTTCTACCTTGGCATATGCCTCTTCCTTCATAAGCTCCCATTCGCTCTTAATAAATGCAACATAGTTTACTTGCGCGAGCCCGGCTTGTGCAAAGACATTCTTCATCATCACTTTATCCATTCCCGCGGCTGAAGCAAGAACGCCATTCCCAACGTAAGGCAAGTTTAGTAATTCTAATAAGCCCTGCACGGTCCCATCTTCGCCGTTTGGCCCATGAAGCAATGGAAAAATAACATCAAGCGGAGCTGCTTCCTCCTGCTCCTTTTGTTGAAACGATGGCGCAAGTGACAGCGGCGATAGTAAATGTCCTTGTGAAAATTCAAGTGCCTTGACGCTTTCGATCGGCTCATTTAACTGCGGTCCTTTTATCCACTCGCCTTCAACATTTATGTAAATAGGATGAATTTCAAATTTCTCAAGGTCTAATGCATTAATAACAGATAGTGCTGTCTGTAAAGATACTTTATGCTCGGCAGATTTCCCTCCGTATAACAATCCTAGTTTTGTTTTCATACCCAAAACCTCCATATTCTCTTTCACCGTTTTATTTTAACATTTTATTAAATAAGAAAGGAAATGCGGCAGACCTGTTTTTAAATGTTTTTTTCTCTTCATTAGTTTATGATACAATTGGCTTGCTTCAAAACAGACATTTGGTCTACTATATAGAAAAATCTCCCCAATATGGAGAGATTTAGATAACATTTAGCTTCCATTCTTTTGTTTTTTTATCAAAGATGATTTTCGCATGGAATGGTTTTGTGGAGATTTGTTCATATTCTTCTACCATATCATCCATATTGGCGAAATCGCCAATCACCCAGATGGGAATTTCAATCCGGCCTCGCTGATGGTCAGCGTCTCTTAAAGAGATACAAATCCCTTCCTTGATAAAGGGTGTTAACGATAGAAGAATTTCTTTATTTACTTGCGGATAGTCGCGTTTTTTTCGAATTCCAAAGATTGATTTTTCCAGCTTCATCTCCCCAAGTTTGCCAGCGAGTACTTCACTAAGTAGATGAAAAAAATCCTTGAAGCTGCGATAATAGATTTTGTTATACCAGCCATCATCATGGGCCAAATAAACAAAACGGTTTCCCAGCTTATTATAAAAAGGCAATTTTAAATGCTGCTTTTGATGGCCTAAATATAATAATTCAGCTAATTCCTGACCTGAAAGTTCATTCAATACTTCTTCTTCCATAAAGTCGACCCAGCAGAAGTTTCCGTAACTGTATACATCGTCCTCAGCTAACTTGTTAATTCTCTCTTCCGGACAATATTCGAGCAGTGTATGCATATTAAAATCAGCATCATCAAAGCGGTGCTTTAGTAAAAGCAGATGATTTAATGAACCTGAAAAAGCAGCAGCAAATTCAGCGAATTCGATACCGTAGGACAGTACATACTGGTCTGATTGATTTAAATGAATATAGATGAGATCCCGTATGTCTTGATGATGCTTTTTCAAAGCCAAACTCCTCCGTTCAACTACATTTATATAAGTTTTTTGGTCAATTCCCATGAAACTTCCAAATGCTTTTGTAAATACTTCCTTATTTTATCAAATAATAGGTCAAATAGCATATTTCATTTCGTTTACAAAAAACTATCAAGTGTTACACATACTACTTTTAAATTCACTTGAATATTATTGGTTCTTTTGCCTAATTATAGACAAATTGTCTAGTACCTCAAGAAAGGAGTGTAATAAAGATGATTAAAGATATGACTCCAGCTGAAATAAGTCTTTATATTATAAAAACCTTAAAGGAAAACAAAAAATCGGAATTTGAACTGATGTTGGATGAACTCCAGCCCTATGATGTGGCGAAAATTTATAAGGAATTACCGGAAAAGCATAAAGGCAGGTTTCTATTATTTTTAAAATTTGACGTCCTTGCTGACTTGATGGAGGAGCTAGATAAAGAGGACCAGCTCGGTTTATTAAACATTCTAGGCATCGAAAAGTCCAGTAAGGTGCTAGATTTAATGGACAATGACGACCTGGCATTATTATTAAATGAACTGTCCCCTGAGAAGAAGGATTCGCTTCTTTCAGGTATGAAAATAGAAGAATCCAATGCCGTTAAAGACATTATGAATTACCCGCCTGAAACAGCTGGAAGAATTATGACAAACCGCTTTGTCTGGATCCGTGATTATTTCACCGTCAGAGAAGCGGTCGATAAGTTTAAAATATTTGCGGAGTTTGCTGAGTCCATTAACTATTTGTATGTCATTGATGAAGCACGAAAGCTTGTTGGGGTTGTTTCTTATCGAGATTTGCTGTTAGCGGAACCGGAAGAAAAAATCGGGACGATCATGTATGAACGGGTCATTTCCGTTTCGGTTACCACTGACCAAGAGGTCGTTGCGCGGACAGCGGAACGCTATGATTTCTTAGCGATTCCAGTTGTCGATGAGGATGATGTGCTTGTCGGGATTGTGACGGTCGATGACATTATCGATGTCTTCATTAAAGAAGCAAATGAAGATATTGAAAAGTTATCGGCATCAGGGAAAGCGATTGACTTTGAAACGAAAACACTCGTCGCTGCAGCACGACGGCTTCCTTGGCTGATTTTACTCTTATTCATTGGCTTGATTTCAGGAAGAATCATCAGTGGTTTCGAAGACACACTTCAACAAGTCGTAGCCCTTGCCTTTTTTATGCCGATGATCGCCGGGATGACAGGAAACACTGGCACGCAATCGCTTGCGGTCGTTGTTAGAGGGCTGATTTCAAATGATATTAATAAACGAGTGGTTACCCGTCTAATCACAAGAGAACTTGGCGTTGGAATTACCATCGGCATTACCTGTGCCGTCCTAATTGCCATTATCGCTTATATCTGGCAGGGAAATTTAATATTGGGCGCCGTTGTCGGCTGTTCCTTATTTTTTACACTCATTATCGGTACGCTTGCGGGAACGATTATTCCCCTTATTCTTTACCGGTTAAAGATTGACCCTGCAGTCGCCTCAGGGCCGCTGATTACCACCTTAAACGATATTTTTTCCTTACTTACCTACTTTGGCATCGCCACAATGTTTTTAAAACATTTAATGTAATCAGAAAAGCGGAGGCGCCTTGATCAGGGGCGACAGGCATAAGACGAGAGCCAGCGAGAAGGTTGCTCTTTAACCTTCTTGACGGATTGGCTTAGACCTAAGAGCCCCTAGGCGCTGGAGCTGGACAGTTTTCGAAGTTTAAAACGATATTTATTAAATAAATGAAACCTTTCATTCGCCGAATCGTTATATATAGGGGGAAGATGTAATATTTTCCATGAATAAGCATTGTTAGCAAACCTTTTCTTTGCTAGCATGAAAGTAGATTATTATAGAAAAAATGGGTGTGGCCGATGGATAAATTCAGAAAAAAAGCCGATCGATTCGATTGGACTTTAACATTATTATTATTTCTTTTTTTCTTAGTCAGCTGTGCGGCCATTTACAGTGCACAAGCATCGGGGCAATATGGCGAGAAGAATTTTTTAATCATGCAGGTATTTTGGTATGTGATTGGGGCCGCCATCATCTCCGTTTCCATCTTTATCGACAGCTATCAATATAAGCGTCTTTCCTGGTATTTATATGGCTTCGGTCTGATTTTGCTTATTGCTGTTTACGTTGCACCAGAATCCATTGCCCCAATAAGAAACGGGGCAAAGAGCTGGTTTGTCATTAGAGGAATCGGGCAGATTCAGCCGTCGGAATTTGTGAAAATCTTTTTAATCCTAGCCTTAAGCCGTCTTATTACAAACCATCAGGAAAAAAATTTAGAAAAAACGCTAAAAACCGATTTTCTATTACTGTTAAAACTAGGCTTGACAACAGCGGTGCCGCTTGGGTTGATTATGCTCCAGCCCGATCTTGGGACAGGGCTCGTCATCCTATCCATTTTAACAGGGCTAATCTTGATTTCCGGAATTTCATGGAAAATCATTATCCCGATATATGGCTTGGGGGCGTCCCTTGGAGGCCTTATATTCTATCTTGTCTTAATTAAGCCTGAATTTCTTGAAAAATATCTCCATGTGCAAACCTATCAATTTAACCGAATTTATGCCTGGCTTGATCCAGAGAATCACGAAACCGATTCTAGCTTTCACTTGATGAGATCAATCAGAGCGATCGGCTCAGGACTTATAACCGGAAAAGGATTTGGCCATCGTGAGGTTTATATCCCGGAAGCCCATACTGATTTCATTTTTAGTGTAATTGGTGAAGAATATGGCTTCGTTGGCGGCAGTATCGTCGTTGGTCTCTTTTTCCTGCTAATATATCATTTAATCAAGACTTCTTTAGAAACCAATGATCCGTTTAATACCTATGTCTGTACAGGAATTATTAGTGTGATCACCTTTCATGTCTTTCAAAATATCGGTATGACCATTCAAGTACTGCCGATCACTGGAATTCCGCTGCCGTTTATCAGCTACGGAGGCAGCTCACTCATGGGTAATATGTTTGCGATGGGCCTTGTATACAGCATCCGCTACCACCATAAAACATATATGTTTTCTTCGAAGAATTCATTAAATGCTTAGTTGTAAAAGGGCGGCTGCTTGGTGCCTTTTTCTATTCATTAGGAATTTCTTATAGAAGAGTACCATATTAATTTGATAATAAGACAAATTAGTATAAACTTATTACTGTTGGACTCCATTATATACATAAGTGAAGGTGAACTATGGCACAGTTTATTAACTCTATTTTGGAATTTTTATCACAATTAGGATACCTCGGTATTGCTCTTGGATTAATGATAGAGATCATCCCAAGTGAAATCGTCTTGGGCTATGGCGGTTATATGATTTCACAAGGACATCTGAATTTTGTCGGCGCTGTTATTGCCGGTACAATCGGCGGCACGATTGCCCAGTTATTTTTATATTGGGCCGGTTATTATGGCGGCAGGCCCTTTTTAGAAAAATACGGGAAATATGTTCTTATTAAAAAGAGTCATATTGATGTTGCTGAACATTGGTTTGAAAAGTATGGAGCCGGTGTGATCTTCTCTGCAAGGTTCATACCCGTTGTTAGACACGCCATTTCCATTCCTGCCGGGATTGCCAAAATGTCAGCAACTAAATTTACCCTTTACACCGTAGCAGCCGTTTTGCCATGGTCCATTCTCTTCCTTTACTTAGGAAAGGTGTTGGGCAAGAACTGGTCACATGTGAAGGAATTTGCCCAGCCATATGTGCTGCCAATCATAATTGCCGCTGTTGTGCTGGGAGTGATCTATTTTTTAGTCAAAAAAACGAAAAAAACCACCGATTAATCTGTTGATTCGGTGGTTTTTTATTCCATTATATGTTAAAAAAGCAATAGTACAGGAAAAATGAGCCAATTGTCAGTTTCTCTGGCAATTGTTTGTACTTTTTAAAATGATTTTACCATTAAAGCATAACACCCGTTATCGCAGCGGTTAATAAGCTTACAAGTGTTGCGCCAAAAAGCAATTTAAGGCCAAACTTTGCGACAACATTTCCTTTCTTTTCATTCAAGCCTTTTACGGCACCGGTGATAATTCCAATCGATGAAAAGTTAGCAAAGGAAACAAGGAAGACAGAAATGATTCCAACGGTTCTGCTTGATAAAGAATCTGTGATTTTTCCTAAATCAATCATTGCAACGAACTCATTGGATAGCAATTTTGTCGCCATAATCGTTCCTGCATCAACAATTTCGGATGAAGGTATGCCAATAACAAAGGCTAGTGGTGCAAACACGTATCCAAGCGCCATTTGGAAGCTAATGCCGAAAATCGCCGCAAAGACATGATTAATCGCGCTGATTAAGGCCACAAAACCGATTAGCATCGCACCGACGATGATGGCCACTTTGAACCCATCTAAAATGTATTCTCCAAGCATTTCAAAAAAGGTTTGTTTTTCTGCCTGCTGAATTTCAATAATATCCTCTTGTTCTGTTACTTCATATGGATTAATGATATTTGCGATAATAAATCCACCAAATAGGTTCAACACTAGAGCCGTTATCACATATTTCGGATCTATCATCGTCATATACGCCCCTAAAATCGATGCCGACACCGTCGACATCGCCGAGGTGCACAAAGTATATAAGCGATGTTCAGGAAGGTATGGAAGCTGTCTTTTTACTGAAATAAACACCTCAGATTGACCAAATACAGCAGACGCTACCGCATTATAAGACTCTAATTTCCCAAGACCATTCACCTTACTTAAGACCATACCGAGGAAACGGATGATAATTGGAAGGACTTTTATGTACTGGGCAATTCCAATTAATACGGAAATAAAGACAATTGGCATCAAAACGTTTAGGAAGAAAGGCGCTACCCCTTTATTCGCCATTCCGCCGAAAACAAAATTAATCCCTTCTGCCGCGTATGCTAGAAGATGTTCAAATAACCCCGATACTCCTCTAATAATCACAAGTCCTACTTCTGTATTAAGCAGTATATAGGCAAATACAAGCTGTAAAATGATCATAATGCCAATCGGCTTGAATTTGATCCTTTTTTTATTGTTACTTACGATAAACGCAAGCAAAAAAATAACGATTAATGCCGCTAAAAACATAATAAATCTCAAAAATGCTCTCTCCTTTTTCTGATGATGTTATCTCTTTGGTGTAATCTATAAAAAGCAACTATTATTTTTCGACAAAAAACGACAGCGTTTTCAAACATAAATCTGATTATAGAATTGCTTATTATACGTGTCAACCTTTTACAAAGAAGTAGTAACATTCAGGTTATTTACTATCATCTAATTTTTACTTTCTCCTTTTTGTCATAAATCATCCGCCTTTTTCCACTCATGTTAAAAAGGCATGGAGACTAAAACTCCATACCTTTTCATCTTTCCTATTCATTTTGCACAACTTCTACCCTTGTTGTGCCACACTTACCCGCTCTTTATATAAAAAATAGAAATATAGCAGCATCGCAACGAAAATGGAAACAGCAGACGTTTTATAAATACTGCTATATCCGAGCATATGGCTAATCTGACCGAACACCATCGCCCCTAACCCAACCCCCAAATCGAAAAAGGAAAAGAAAGTTGCATTCGCCATACCTCTTCGATTCATTGGGACTTTTTCGATCGACCATGCCTGCAGGGCAGGTTGTACCATGCCAAAGCCTAGACCGTACAAAACAGCCGCCACAAAAAGAACCATGCTGTTTGGAAGCCAAGATAACAACATCATCGCTATCAAAATTAGCAATGTTCCGGGAATAAAGACAGCCTGATGTCCTTTTCGATCATATAGCTGACCCGCGAAAGCCCTGGTGGCCATCAAGGCAAGTGCATATAAGAGAAAGTACAATTGGATACCGGCAATATGCTTTTCAGCCGTATATAACGGGAGAAAAGCAGCAATCCCGCCAAATGTTACCGTGATGAAGAACATCAGCATCGAAGGCTTCAGGGCACTTTTCTCATAAAGGTCAAGCTTTGCATTGGTCTTTTTCTGCTTTGGTTCAACCATTTTGTAGGTAATTCTTGATGACAACAAAAGGGCAACCAATCCTAATCCCGCGCAAATTAAGAAAAATGGTTTAAACGAAATGGTGCCAGTTAAAATCAGCCCCAGGGAGGGTCCGAATGCCAATGCTAAATTGCCTGACAATCCATAATACCCCATTCCCTCTCCTCTCCTAGAAGCTGGAATTAAATCCGTGGCGATCGTTCCTGAGGCAGTAGTGGAAAACCCCCAGCCCACCCCTTGTACAACACGCATCGCAAAAAGGAAGACGATGCTTGTTAAAAATCCAAAGGATCCGACCGAGAGGACAAAGATAGCTAAACCAATCAGGTAGACAAATCCCCTGCCCTTTGTTTCAAGCGAACTTCCCGCATATGGTCGCAGCAATAAGGCCGAGAAGGTAAAAATCCCTACAACAAACCCGATTAATTGATCATTGCCGCCTAAATCCTCCACAAACAGAGGTATGGTCGGCAGTGTCATTTGAAAACCAAGAAAGATAAAAAAGTTAGCAAAACAGATAAGCACAAAGTCTTTTGTCCAGATCTTTTCTTTTGTCAGCTGTTTTTCCATAGAAGGTAAAAACTCCCTTTTCGAAATAAAAACGAAAAAACGTTTCTACAAGTCGTAGAAACGAATTTCAAGTCAAAATGTGTTACTTTGCATTTGCTGCTTCAACGACACGTTTCATTGCCTGTATTTGACCTAAATGAAGGGACTCATGAAAAATGGCAAAGTTGGCAAGCTCACCAAAGGTTTCCTGTCCTAGAAACGGAGTCTTCAGCTTTTCATTAAAGCTTTCCCCTGGAATTTCCCTGATTCTTTTCATTTGCTCTTTTAACTGTGCTGTTAATTCCTTAACGGATGGAACATCCACATGCCAGTCAGCCGGCTTAGTACCAGTAGCAAAAAATTCCATATAGTTTGCTGGGAGGCCCGCTGATTTTTTCGGAAAGCCAAACATAAATTGTTCCGCAACTGTTAGGACATGGCCGACATGCCAGTGAATTGTATTGTTAAATCCTTGTGGCTGGACATCCAGAATCACCTCATCTAAGCCCTCCACATTTTTAATTAAATAGTTCCTTGTTAACTCAAAGCCCTTAAATAATAGTTCACTCATTCTTTTAGCCTCCCTCTCAGTTCATAGCTCTATTCTATACCAAAATCAGGAAATTAGTAAGTGAAACGCTCTTACATTTCTTCCGGTGCTTCAATTCCTAACAGGCGCAAGCCTTCTTTAAGCACGACGGTTACACTGTAGACAAGGGCAAGGCGCGCCTCCCGCTCTTCACTCTCTTCTAATATTTTTACTTCGGCATAATATTTATTGAAGGCCTGGGCAAGGTCAACAATATATTTGGCCACTTGCGATGGATCGTAGTTCTCACATGCTCTTTTAATGGCAGGTGCAAATTCCATTAGCAAGCTTGCCACCTTCCATTCTTTGTCCCAGGAATTTGTATAGTTTTCTGGCTGTGAATCGGTCTGCCAATTCGCTTTTCGTAAAATTGAACACGCCCGGGCAAAGGTGTATTGGACATATGGACCTGTCTCCCCTTCAAAGCGAAGCATTTCTTCCAAGGAAAATTCAATATCATTCATCCGGTTGTTCTTTAAGTCATGAAAAATAACCGCGCCTACTCCCACCTGTTTTGCTACTTCATCCTTGTTGGCCAGATTTGGGTTTTTCTCCTCAATATTGTGGCGTGCCATCGCGATAGACTCATTTAGTACCTCTTCCAATAAAACAACCTTCCCTTTACGTGTCGACATCTTTTTGCCGTCTTTTAACATCATCCCAAATGGAACATGAACCATTTTCTCTGCCCACTCGTAACCCATTTTTCCTAAAACGGCAATTAATTGCTTAAAATGAAGGCTTTGTTCATGACCGACCACATATAAAGACTGGACAAAGTTATAGTTTTCTTTTCTGTAGTGGGCAGCAGCTAAATCACGGGTGGCGTAAAGTGTAGCGCCATCGGATTTCTTAATGAGGCATGGCGGAAGCTGTTCTTCTGTTAACTCGACTACCATGGCCTGATCGGATTCTACCAGCAGCTGTTTTTCCTCGAGCAGCTTAACGATCCGATCCATTTTGTCATTATAGAAGGCTTCGCCATTATAGGAATCAAATTGAACGTTCATCAACTCGTAAATTCTTGAAAACTCTTTAAGCGACTCATCGCGGAACCATTGCCACAAACTTAAAGCTTCTGCGTCACCATCCTCTAAACGTTTAAACCAGCTGCGGCCTTGATCTTCGAGTGATGGGTCGGATTCTGCCACATCATGAAACTTAATATATAGCGCGAGTAACTCCTTAATCGGGTTTTGTTTAACTTTTTCGGCATCACCCCACAGTTTATAGGCGGTAATTAACTTCCCGAACTGTGTGCCCCAGTCACCGAGATGATTTATTCTAATTGGGTTATAACCGCATTTCTCTGTAATCAAGGCGATAGAATTTCCGATTACGGTAGAACGCAAATGCCCCATCGAAAAAGGCTTGGCGATATTCGGCGACGACATGTCGATCGTGACATTGCCGGCATTTCCAAATATGTGCGAACCGAAATGGCCTTTTTGAGCAAAAATGCTGCTGACGAGCTGTTCTGACACCAGCTTTTTATTTAAAAAGATGTTGAGGTAAGCACCGACAACTTCCACTTTTTCAAATGTTGGCGATTGAATCTTTTCACTTAGTTCTTGCGCTATTAAATTAGGCGACTTTCTTTTTAGCTTCGCTAATGTAAAGCATGGGAAGGCTAGATCCCCATGTGCCGCGTTTTTTGGTTTTTCAATCATAAGTTCTAAATCCGTTGCTGCCATTTCCTGGTCAAGCAGCTCGAATAAAATGACTGCAAGCTCCTTTTTAAAATTCATTTTTATAGACCTCCTTTTTTTATAAAAACTATCATGAGTCACAACTCGCACCCCAGGTATGGAAATCAGGCTTAAAATGAGTAGCTGCACCAACATAATAAGGGCGGTGTGAGCAAAGCTAGGGTTCACTTGATTCATTGACCAAAAATGTATATCAAACACTAAACTTTGATATACTGATTCGCTTTTGCGGCACGGCATTTCGCCCCTTTTTCATACAAAACAAAAAACCCCCGTCTCTTATATAAAGAGACGAGAGTTTGATAATCCCGCGGTACCACTCTAATTGTTCAAAAAGAACCGGCTTTGCTTTGTAACGGAGGATTCTCCGGCATACCCTACTTAGTTCGGGTTAGCATCTCAAAAGTGCGCTTCATTATCTGCTTCGTATCAGGCTCACACCACCCCTGACTCGCTAAAACATCCTAGATAACTACTCTCTTTTTCATTGATTTTTTAGTTTGATTACCAGTTATTATACTGGAAAGATAAGGATTTATCCAGTCATGTTGATGAATTTTTTTATTAAGGAAATCCTACTATGAAAGGAGGGATTTTCTATGGCTAGAAGAAATAAAATACTTGTCCCGGAAGCTCGTAGAGGATTAGATGCGCTTAAAGCGAAGGTCGTTCAATCCGGAAGCCCTGAGGAAGCGAAATTTGAAGCTGCCGAAGAGGTCGGTGTTCCTTTGAAAAAAGGCTATAACGGCGGGCTCACATCCGAACAGGCCGGAAAAGTCGGCGGCAGGCTTGGCGGCAGCATGGTCCGCGAGCTGGTAAAAATGGCACAGGAAAACCTAAGTAAAAAGCAGTAATTGTGAAAATGTCTTTAATAAGGGCCCTTGTAGACATAACTGCTTAATTTCAGGAAGAAAATGGCTTCCATAAGGGCTCTTAAAGACATAACCACTCTCGTTCAGGGGAAAGGACAGATGCCCTTAACCTGATTCTTGGTTATGCTTTTTATGAACTAAACTTGAATCGCGTCGGGCTTGATGTTATTTCCTATAACCTTCAGGCGATTAAAGCATATGAAAAGGTTGGCTTTAAAGTCGAAGGTTCAATGCGAAGCGCTGTACTTCGTGATGGGAAAAAGTACGACCGAGTTATTATGGGGATTCTTCGTGACGAATGGTTAGAAATGCAAAAATAAATGCGAAAGACTTGTGCAGCATATTGCACAAGTCTTTTCACATTTATTGCCTTGGCAGCCCCTTCAATAGAAATACCTTCATAATCTCAGCGATCTGCTCAGAACTCAACGGCTCGTGGTTTCTTTCCCAGTCAGACACAAGGGCAATGTACATTTTTAACAATAGAAAGCTAGTGATTTCAGTGCTGATTGCCGGGATGGCACCTTTAGCAATCGCTGTCTCTATTTTTTTCTGTAAATAGGCAATAATCTCATTCTCGACATGCTGCAGCATTTCCGAAACCGCCAATGTTCCCATTTCGGCTTCTTCCTGGACAAGCTTAATCATGAGCTGGTGCTGGGAGCGAAATTCTAATAAACGGTATAAGGCTCGATGGACATTTTCCGTAAACGGTAAATCTGGCTGGATAGCCGCATCCGCCTCTACAATCATTTCCTTCACCAACGAAGAAATAATCTCCTCAAATAATTCCTCTTTATTTTTAAAAAATGTATAAATCGTGCCTTTTCCAACATTAGCAAGTTTCGCAACCTGATCCATTGTCGTTGCTTTATAGCCAAATAATGAAAAAGATTTTGTTGCCGCTTCCACAATCATTCTTCTTCTGTCGGGTGCCATTCTCATCCCTCCGTTTTGACTAATTTAGTTTTTTAGTCACTTTATTATAACTTTACTATAGCATAGCTTTATATTAGTATCAAATGTATTTGTAAAACTTTTGGAAAGTCGTCAAAAAAACATGACCGAAAAGGTAGTGTTTTTTAACAAAAAGAATCGATCATGCGTCTTTCCCCAGTCCATACGCTGCAAAACGGTCGCTTGCGCTTTTCTTAATAACTTAAGATTTTTGTAAGAAATGTGTAAGAAAAAAGAGATGATCTTATTCTACAATAAGAGTAATCAATTGTTGAGGAGAGAATATGCCCAAAAAGTATTGATCAATGCCATTACTGCAACAGAAATGTGTCTCATCCCTTTTTACCTTGGAATGAAGAAATCCACTATACGAGCGACAATCAGTTCATCCCTTATTGTTGTTTCGGTTTCTTGTCAGAGCGAGGGTGTTATACTAAACAATCGTTTGATTAAATACCAAACATTCATGTGATATACTAATTAATCGTTTGATTAAATACCAAACATTCATGTGATATACTAATTAATCGTTTGATTAGTTTAGTAAAGATAGGAATAGGACGGCTAATCCCCGTCCTATTCCTTAATATAGTACATTAATCAATCATTTGATTAAAATTCAACTAATAATGAGATATACTAATCAACCGTTTGATTAAATGGTATTGGGTATTTATTGTATACTGCTTATGACCCTGTTGATCGATAGTGCCTGACACCAAATTGCCAGATAAGAATGCAAGGCAGAATAAACAGGCTTCCCATTACGGGAGTCAGCATATGAACTAGATCACTTCCGCCTGCTTTTCCTAGAATATACTTTAGCGGCAGGTAATTTACTGTGCCAAAAGGAATAACAAAGGTGAAAAAGCGGGCAACCCATTTTTGATAAATATTTAACGGGTATTGCGCCATCTCCCGACCGCCATCGGTAAAAATATTGGCCACTTCCAGGCCTTGGACTGTCCAAAAACACATCGTGGCAGCAAGCATATAGATTCCTGTGAAAATAAGAACACCACTTGCAATCATCAGCACAAGCGTGATTGCTTTAAATGCGTTCCATTCGATGGGAAGATTGCTTAAAGCCCATATTAAAACAATGACACTCTGGAGCAGTCTGCCAAATCTCGTAAACTCAAACTTTGAGCCGAGGACTTGGATAAAGGTACTGCGCGGCCGGACTAACAACCGATCAAAATCTCCGTTGACAACTAAACTGGAAAAAGTATCAAACCCGCGGGCAAAGCATTCACTTAAACTGAAGGCCATATGGATGACTGCGAAGCAAAGTGCCACATCGAAAAATTGCCAGCCCTTAATTTGCCCAAACCGCTCAAACAAAAAGTAAAGACCGGCGAAAATGGAAAAAGGAATAAAAAATTGACCAATCGAGAGCAGCCAAAATGAGGTGCGGAATTGCATTTGCGATTTAAAATGGATTAGCAAATATTTAAAATATAGGCTCAACAGGTCAACCTCCTTGGACCACAACTTTTTTTAAGACACCGTTAAGGGCCGCCCTTCCTAGCAAAACAAGAACAGTGAGAAACGCTAGCTGAATGAGAATACCAATAATCGCTTCTTGCTCGGGGATATGCCCCGAATAGACTCGAAACGGAAAATCCGCCGTCCAGCGAAATGGAAGCACATAGGCAATTTTTTGCAGCCAGATTGGCATCAATGGAACTGGAATAACTAATCCGGCAAAAAATTCACTAAGGACACCAAACACGAGAAGTGACCCCATCGGCGACAAGGTGATGAAGACGGATATATATAAGAACATCGATATGGCAACTAACAGCAGCAAACCTAATAGTAATGCGCTTAAAAACAATAAAAATGCGGTAATGTCAGGCGGGGGTTCTAGATTGTATGGTTTAGGCAAAAGACAAGCAACAATTAAAATGGGGAAACAGCGTAAAAATGCACTCGATAGCCGCTGGGCGAGGAGCTTAGCATACCAAAAGCCGTAAAGTCCGCTCGGCCGGCAAAGCTCATAGGCAATATTTCCACTTGTAATCAAATCGAACAGTTCATTATCGCGAAACCACATCATGACGAAAACAAGAAACGCCTGCTGTAGCCATATGTATTGAATTAACTCTTTTAAAGATATCGGCGGTGTATGGGCAGCGTGTTTATAGAATGCTTCAAATACCATAATACTGATAAATCCCCAGAAAAATTGCGTCGCTACCCCTGCAAGTGCCGCCGCCCGATACTGCATTCCCATACTAAGCCTCAGTTTCAAAACGGAAATGTACACCTTCATATTTGGTACTCCTTATAGAGCTGGACGATAATATCCTCGATTGGCTGGGTTTCGATTGTGACATCCGTAAGATCTCTCTGATTGGATAATTGGGTAATCACATCGGAAGTTTTGATCTGGGCTGTATCGACACTTAAGATTACCCGCTCCGGTGACCAGGAAAGCGTGGCAGTGCCTGGAATATCGATTTGATTTCTGTTTTTCTGATAATCAGCCGTAATGATTTTTTTGGTGCCAAATCGCTTACGTAATTCCTCTAATTGACCGTCGTATAATAAGCTGCCCTTGCCTACTAAAATAACCCTGTCCGCTAGTGCCTCGATATCATTCATATCGTGGGTCGTAAGGATAACGGTAACTCCTTTTTCCTTATTAATCGTTTTGATAAACTGACGGACGGCGATTTTCGAAACTGCATCCAGTCCGATGGTCGGCTCATCTAAAAAGAGTATTTTGGGATTATGAATGAGAGAGGCCGCAATCTCACAGCGCATCCTCTGGCCTAAACTTAATTGACGGACGGGTGTATTCACGATTTCTTGCAGTTCTAACGTTTGAATGAGTTGGCCAATCGTAGATTTATATTCTTGCTGAGGAACCTTATAAATATCTTTAAGAAGTTCAAACGAATCCATCACCGGAACATCCCACCAGAGCTGGGAGCGCTGGCCGAAGACAACTCCGATATTTTTCACATATTGCGTTCGGTCTTTCCAAGGTGTGTACCCCATAATCGTGCACTTCCCGGTGTCAGGTACCAAAATGCCGCTCATGACCTTAATTGTCGTCGATTTGCCTGCCCCATTCGGACCGATATAGCCGACAATTTCCCCTTGATTAATAGAAAAAGAGATATCCTTTAAAGCGTTAACCATTGTATGTTCCCTGTAGAATAACGCCTTTGCTGCCTGCTTCAACCCGGTTGCCCGCTTAGCAACTTTATAGGATTTAGTTATTCCCTCTAACTGTATCAATTCTGTTCCCCTCCTCGCTTTTTTGAGTCGCAGAGGAAAATAATAGCATTTGGGTCGTTATCACGTCAAGAATTTTCTAAATATTAATTTTTATAATGTTTACAAAATGTTCACTCGTATAATCCAGCAGCTTCTTATTTTTTAATAAAATGTATTTAGAGTAGAAGAAGTTTTTGAAAGGTAGTGGAATATGTTCTTTAAACCTCGCATTGAATCAGATAAAATCAAGATTTTAAGGTTATTAAACTCAAGAATGAATCTACCTGAAAGTGACAAACAGTATTTTTTAAATCTTAAAAAGGGCTTTGAAGGGGAAGTGATGTTTGATAAGTTAACCGAAAAACTTCAAAGTGAATTGTTGGTATTAAATGATTTATTGCTTAAGAGTAATAATACAACATTTCAAATTGACTCGTTTATTATTCAGGAAACTCTCTATCTCTTCGAAGTAAAAAATTATGAAGGCGATTATTTTTACCAATCAGACAATTTTTACTCAATGAACGGGACCAAACTCCAAAATCCGCTGCACCAGTTAACCGATGTGAATCACTGCTCAGTCAACTATTACTGAAGCACGGGTACAGAATTCCCATAGAAGCATGGGTAGTATTTATCAATCCCGCTTTTACCCTATATCAAGCACCTAAGAACAAACCTATCATTTATCCAACACAACTTGAATGTTTCATGAAAAAGCTAAATGCTTCAACGTCCAAACTAAGTGTAAAGCACCAAAATCTTGCTGAACTATTGATTTCGTTGCATCAAGATGAATCGCCGTATACAGAGTTACCTAAATATGAATTTGATCAGTTAAAAAAGGGGCTAACATGCAAAGAGTGCCACTCATTTTCAATTTTTTTAAATGAAAGGAAAATCTCTTGTAATGATTGTGGTTTTGAAGAGGGCATTGAATCTGCTGTAATGGGGAGTGTCAGTGAACTTAAGCTTCTTTTTCCTAATAAAAAAATTTCAACAAATGTTGTTCATGAATGGTGTCAAGTGGAGATATCTAAAGCAAGGCTAAGCCGGATTTTAAAGAAAAATCTTAACGCCATAGGATACGGCCAGTGGTCCTATTATGAGTAAATAAGAAAATTATTAATTAATTCTTTGGGAGTGTTGCGTAAAATAATCTCCATTAAGCACCGGAAGCAAACTGGGGATTATTTTATGCTATTAATTGACTAACATAGTTGATTGCATTCATTTTTCTCCTTTATTCATCGCGTTTTGAATCCAATACCCTCTGTTGGATTCACTTTTCTCTTTTTCGCTTCGAGTTTTGCATCCAATACCCTCTATTGGATTCACTTTTCATTTTTTCGCCTTGAGTTTTGCATCCAATACTCTCTATTGGATCCATTTTCCTTTTTTTCGCCTTGAGTTTTGCATCCAATAACCTCTATTGGATTCACTTTTCTCTTTTTCACCTTGCATTTTGCATCCAATACCCTTTATTGAATTCACTCTTCTCTTTTTCGCACCACTTTTTGAATCCAATACCCTCTATTGGATTCATTTTTCTCCTTTTCGCTTCGAGTTTTGCATCCAATAGCCTTGCTTTACCGACAAATCACTTTTTTCATATGCTGGACCGCCAAAAGTTTTAGAAATCTCTTTTGCCAATTCATTTAAAAACTCATCTGTTAATAAAGGTTTCTTATCAATAAACATAGTATCCATCCTATCGTGGTATGAAATGTCATTATTATTGACTGATCAGCGGATAACATTCACGGAATCACATCTTGAAAAAAATTTTTTCTGTTCCTAAAAAATTTTTATTTACTTTATCTATACACCGCAGTATGATAATCAACAGTTTCAATTTTCTAAATCGCTGAAACCTTATGGTACGGGGGAACCTTTTTTGCGGGTTATTTTATAACCCAAGGGGTGAATCCTTTTAGGTAGGGCTACTCAATGGTCCGAATCCGACAGCTAACCTCGTAAGCGTTATATGAGAAGGAAGGTGGAGCTTGTGCGACATGAAAAATAATGTCTACAGGTCTATTTTTAGTGACTTGTAGACTTTTTTTTTGAATCCCTTATTGTACATGGGTTTTTTTAGTTAAAATGAGAACACTATTTTTATAACTATTCGGCGGTGAACTGCAGTGATTTCTTCCATAAAGAGATTTTTAATTGGGCGTCCTTTAAAATCAACCGCACTAGGGGAACAAAAACTTGCTAAAACGAAAGCATTAGCAATCCTTTCTTCTGATGCGCTATCATCCGTTGCCTATGGTCCGGAACAAATTTTGATTGTACTTGTTACATTGGGCACTGTAGCCTTTTGGTACTCCATTCCCATTGCGATCGGAGTATTAATTCTGTTAGCAGCTTTAATTTTATCTTATCGCCAGATTATCTATGCCTACCCACATGGTGGAGGAGCGTATGTGGTTTCGAAGGAAAATTTAGGGGTAAATCCAGGACTTATAGCTGGAGGCTCTTTATTAGTAGACTATATTTTAACGGTAGCCGTAAGTGTGTCTGCTGGAACTGATGCCATTACATCTGCTTTTCCTGCCTTACATTCACATAAGGTAATCATTGCGATTATATTCGTCCTGATTATAACCATCTTGAATTTAAGAGGGCTAACAGAGTCTGCATCGATTTTAGCCTATCCTGTTTATTTATTTGTGCTTGCCTTATTTATATTAATTGGAGTCGGGTTATTCAATGTCTTAACGGGTAAGGTTTCACCTGATTTATCTGCTCCACTTGGTACACCTGTAGCAGGAATAAGTCTCTTTATTCTCTTACGAGCGTTTGCATCTGGTAGTTCAGCACTTACAGGTGTCGAGGCCATATCCAATGCCATTCCAAATTTTAAAGACCCAGCTCCAAAAAACGCAGCCAAAACGTTAATGGCCATGGGAATTTTACTAGCTTTACTTTTTTCTGGCATCGTATTTCTCGCCTATTATTATGGCATTTCTCCTCGTGCTGAGGTGACGGTTGTCTCACAAATTGCAGAGGAAACCTTTGGACGGAATGGAATGTATTACTTTATCCAAGGGACAACGGCATTAATTTTAATCCTTGCTGCCAATACTGGATATTCAGCTTTTCCATTGCTGGCTGTGAATTTAGCTAAGGATAAATTTATCCCTAGAATGTTTACGATTAGAGGTGACAGATTGGGTTACTCCAATGGGATCATCATCCTTGGATTTGCTTCGATCCTTTTAATTATCGCTTTCAATGGTCAGACTGAACATCTAATCCCTCTTTATGCAGTCGGGGTTTTCATTCCGTTTACGCTGTCACAAACAGGAATGATGCTAAAATGGATTCGTGAAAAACCTAGTGGGTGGATAGTCAAGCTAATTATCAACACAACAGGAGCATTCATTAGTTTTACTGTTACCATTGTGTTCTTTTTAACCAAGTTCGATCGGGTATGGCCCGTGTTAATTTTCTTACCGCTTATCATTTTTATTTTTCACAGAATAAGAAGGCATTATGATGCAGTTGGAGACCAACTACGGATCACCACTTGCGAACCTGTTGTCCCGATTGAAGGGAACGTCATCATTGTACCTGTTGCGGGTATTACGCATGTGGTAGAAAACTCAATCAATTATGCTAAATCTCTTTCACCTGAGCAGATCATTGCTGTTTACGTCTCTTTCGAAAGAGAAGATGAAAAAAAGTTTGAAGAGAAATGGAAGATGTGGCAGCCAGATGTTCGACTCGTGACACTACATTCACATTATCGAAGTATCATTCAACCATTGACCAAATTTGTCGATACCGTTGAACATAAAGCGAGTGAATCAAATTACCAAGTCACAGTGATTATCCCACAGTTTATTCCGAAGAAAGGCTGGCACAATATTCTCCATAACCAATCAAGCATACTGATACGTGCGTTCTTACTATATCGGAGGAACGTTATCATAACAACTGTGCCCTATCATTTGAAAAAATAAATACCAAAACAAACAACATCTAATCCCGAGGATCAGATGTTGTTTGCTTTAGACTAAGGATTTTCTCAAGATCTGTAAATAGCGGTAACGAATAGTGAAAAAGTAAATAATTTGCGCAATTAAGAAACAAACCAGAACGATAACAACCTCTTTTGCAATTGATAAAGCGAAAAAGCTTTGCAGGGCTTCAACGTACCGCTCAAGCTAAATAATTACGAACAGTGCCTGCCACTGTTCGTATCAGATTATTATTCCCTCCACTCGCATTTCATCACCAAGTGCTCCGCCTGCATTTCCGCTGTCAAATCTCCATTCATTTTTTTCATCAGGCTTTTCGCAATCGATAATCCCAGTCCTGCCCCTTTTCCAGTTCTTGTTTGGTCTGCTTTATAAAAGCGGTCAAACAGGAGGAAGATGTCTTTTTCCGTTAATTGGTCTGCAGGATTACTGATCGTTAGTTGTACAGAAGATTGGCTTTTTTTGAGACGGATGGATACATTGCCTGTTGAGTGTTTAATGGCATTGTTCAGCAGGTTTTCCAATACCCGTTTGACTGCGGATGAATCTCCCTTGATGGCAATCTCTTCTTCGGGCAGCTGAAGGATGGGTTCGATTCCCCTTTGATGAAAGGGTTCATAAAATCCTACCAAAACTTCGGGAACTACATGGTTCAGCTTAATTCTTTCTATTTTTAACGGGTAATCGGCAGATTCAATAATCGATAACTCAAAAAAGTCTTCTAATAGCACCTTTAAGCGGAGTGCCCCATTTTTTACGATTGTCGTATACTCATTTCTTTGCTCTTGTGATAACTCGTCTGATTCTAGGAATTGAATATAGCCAAGAATGGAGGTCATTGGTGTTCGGATGTCATGTGAAATATTGGCAATAGCCTGTTTCAACTCATTCTCTGTACGCCGTTTCTCTGCATTGGCTTGCTTAGTAAAATCAATTTGCTGATTAATTTCACTCGCAAGCTCCTCCAAGTCTTTATCAATGAATGCAATATCGATCTTCTTTTCCGTCTGATGCTGGTTAATTTGATTAAGCTGTATTGTGACATTTTTGATTTCCTTTTTGATAAAAAAAAGGCGGGTGAGAAAAAACAATGCCGCTATTATAGAAATTACTGTTAAATAGAGTATGCCCCTCACCCGCTTTCTAGCTTACTTAATTTCCTTTTTTTGAAAAATAAGGCTTCCAAGGATGGCAAAAACAAACCAAGTTATGATTGGTACAAGCAAGAATTTTAGTAAGGCACCATTACCTAAATGAATTTTGCTAATATCTAAAAACAACTTGAATACTGAGTAATTAAAGATTGTCTCGATTAATGCAAATTTTTGGCTAAACGCATATAGGAGACTATCAATTAGAAGGAAAAAAATAATTAAAAACCCAATCGTCTTCCCACTATCAGTAAAGATAATAGAAAAAAGTGACATGATCGATGCAAATGCGGCTGCATAAAGGATAGTTAAACCCATCGTCTGGATAAAATAGTCCAGGGCGGGCAGGTCATTAGCGCCAAATAAAATAGCACTAGCCGCCATAATGACAATCGGAAAGACTAATGAAATGATCATCGCGCCTATTGAAAAAGCCATTAATTTAGCAAAATAGATCCGGATTCTGTGATTGCCAGATGCTCCGATACTTTTCATCGTACCAATCGAATATTCACTTGAAATGAAGAAACCTGCAAGAATACATGGAACAAGCTTTACAATATAATTGTTGCCGTCAATGCCGGTATTAGTAAAAAATTCATTCACTGTTGCAGAATTTGCACCGTTATCAATGAAAATCAGGGTTGGGTAAAAAATAGCTGAAGCCATTATGATGATAATCAATGTCCAAAGTGAACGATCCTTCCGCAGCTTAAATAATTCTGATTTCAATAAATTACCCATGGTTCACACCCCCGATCCGATTCATAAAATATCCTTCCAGGTCCTCACCCATTGGCATGAATTGTTCGATGATCAAACCATGATTCGTTAAGATTGTTGAAACTTTTCCTGGTTCATCTAAATAAGCAAACAACTTAATCACACCGTCCGGCATGACTTCAAAATTAGTCGTGGCCAGCTCTTTTTCAAGTACACTTGCTGCTTTGTTCGGATTATCCACTTTAATATGCAAAAATTGCTGGCACTTCTCATTTAGTTCTTGGGCGGTTAACTGCTCTAGCAACTCCCCTTTATGAATTAGACAATAATGAGTGGCTAATAAGTGAAGTTCACTTAAAATATGGCTTGAGATTAAGATTGTAATACCATACTCCTGGCAAAGGCTCTTTAAAAGTTCTCGGATTTCGACAACTCCCATCGGGTCGAGCCCATTTATAGGTTCATCCAGAATTAAGAATTCTGGATCACCTAAAAGGGCGATAGCAAGGCCGAGCCGTTGTTTCATTCCTAATGAAAAGTTTTTGGCTTTCTTTTTCCCAGTCTCCTGAAGTCCGACAAGTTTAAGCGTTTTTTCAATACACTCTTTCCCTGGTATGCCTTTTAACAGTCGATGTACCTCCAAGTTTTCAGCTGCCGTCATCTGGGGATACAGTGCTGGCCCCTCGATGATCGTCCCGATGCGCTTTCTTGCTTCTATTAGCTCCGTCCCGTTACTTTTTCCAAATAACTCAATCGTGCCGGTGGTGGGAAAAGCAAGTCCTGAGACAAGTCTAATGAGAGTAGACTTTCCAGCGCCATTTTGCCCGATAAAACCATAGATGGCACCTTTTTTTATCGAAAGATTTACGTTGTTAAGGGCCGTTTGTAGTTTATATTTTTTAGATAGATTAATGGTCTTCAGAACATATTCGTTCATTTTATTTTACCTCCCTTATGCGTTAAATTTAGTATAGGAATCAATACATAAGAAAGGCTTAAGCGAAATCTTAAGAAAACCTTAAGTTTTTAAACGATAACCCATTCCCCAGATAGTTTCGATGTATGCTTCACTGGGGTTGGCTTTAGCCAGCTTGCCTCTAACATTACTCATGTGGACATTGATCGTGTTATCATCGCCACGGAATTCTTCATGCCAGACACTTTCAAACAGATTAGCTTTTGTAAAAACTCTCTTCGGGGATGACATGAGGAGCACTAGAATAGCATATTCACGTGCAGTTAACGTCAGTTCGCAGCCATTTACCATTACTGTCTTCGCTTCGGTATCAACAGATATATCCTTGTATGTTAGCTTTTTTGGTTGTGGTGGTTGGGTCATACGTCGGGCTCGTCTCAGGTGGGAATCGATTCTTGCAGCTACCTCTTCAATATCAAATGGCTTTGTTATGTAATCATCCGCTCCGGTTCTTAGGGCCTCTATTTTTGTTTGCTGCTCCAGTTTTGCCGAGATGACGATGACAGGAATAGGGTTTTGTTTACTTATTTTTTCTAGAATCTCCTCCCCGTTCATGCCAGGAAGCATTAAATCGAGCAGCACCATATCCCACTCTGACCTTTCCAAGTAAATCATCGCTTCTGTCCCAGAGTAGGCCGGCTGCGGTACGTAGCCGCTCTTCCGGATGATATTGCATAATAATTGATTGATATCATTATCATCTTCCACTACTAATATTTTTATTTGATCCATTCGGGATTCACCTATTTATTCTCCAAATTTTGTATGTATAGCATAAACCTGTTTTACAATTTACACAAATACTATCTATATAGTAGAAAGGGTGTCAGGCACCACAAAAGGACATTTGTCTTTCTATGGTGGACGACACCTAAGTGGATTATTTTATTAGTCTTCTTTTATAGACGAAATAGTACATGCTTAACGGCCACCAAAGTACACAAAAGATTGGATACACTGCCCAGATCTCGCCGGGGCTGGTGATGGCATTGACGGTAATAAAAAAAATCATTATTAAGAGAGTGGCATGCAGAGAGAATGCAAAATAGGTCTTTCGCTTGGCGTGATAGATGGCAAGCGGCCACCATAACACTGCGAAGGCTGGATAGATTGCCCACGGATGCTGCGGAAACAGGAAAACATTAAGCACCGCATAATAGAAAATAATCGTCGAGCTCCCTATCAAGGCTACCGTTAATGTTAGCGCGCGCTTTTCTAAATAAACTAAAATAGGCCACCAGAAAATCGGATAAATCGCCAAAATTGACCAAGGATACTGTGGTGAATGGAGGAAATTCTCTATTGTCAAAAAGGCAGTTAGCAATACGCTATATGAAAGGGCCAACTGTTTGTGTTTCCCTTTTTTCACACAGTACACACCAATTGGCCACAATAACAGCACGAAAGAAGGATAAAAAAACCACACATAATGGCTGCTAGTTAAATAGTTAACGAGCGTAAGAAAGATAATACTCATGATACTTCCCGCGACGGTGAAGCCTAGATCAAATTTTTTCATTGTAATCCCTCCCTATTTTTTCCGCTGCCAATTGAAATACATGGTTAGTGGCCACCATAACACTGCGAATGTTGGATAGACAAACCAGATTGTTTGCGGTGAATAGGCAAAATTGATAAACACAAATAAAGCGATGATGAGAATGCTTCCCCAAATGGAAAAACCTAAATTTAATTTAGACATGTTTTTCTTCGCCGGCTGTTTTACACCCAGCTCCTTTTTTAAATCTTCAATATCACCAAAATCAACAATGGTTTTATTAATCGCATCTTCCTCTTCCTTGCCTTGTTCCATTAAGTCCAGCACTTTTTCTTCAAGATTTTCTAAAACCTCCTGCTTAACAGCCTTCTTTTGCTCACTTTCCGGAACATCTTTAAACAGGTCATCCACGTGATTTTTTAACTTCTTCACTTTAATCCCTCCATAAATAAATCGATTACTTCTTTCGTTTCTTTCCATTCTTCAACCATTTCTTTTAAATATGCCTTTCCAAGCGTGGTGATCCTGTAATATTTCCTTTTCCCACCTTGAGAAACACTTCCCATGTACGATTCAATTAATTCCTTCTTCTCAAGCCGTTGAAATACAGCATATAGTGTCGCCTCTTTTATCTGGAAGCGATTGTCAGTACGCAAGCTGATTTCTTTCGATATTTCATAGCCATACCTGTCTTGTTCAAAAATCAAGCGTAAGATAATCGAGTCCAAATGACCGCGAATAAGATCGCTTCTAAGCATGTTTTCACTTCCTTGTTTCAATCACTATTCTATCTGATAGAGTAATCTTACCCGAAATTACTCTATCTGTCAAAGTAATATTTGTACCTTTTTAAAAAAATTAACAAAATTTTCATAACCCTTGGCTAGACGAGTCGCTATTTTCTTATAAAATGGACTTGAAGTTTTGAATAGTAAGAAAGGAAATGGCATATGGCCTATAAACCTCGTTCCGAATCAAAAGAATTAATCATTTTAAGATCCTTAAACACTCGAATGACCTTGCCTGAGAAAGACAGACAGCATTATTTTAGCCTTAAAAAGGGGTATGAAGGGGAGCTCATGTATGATGTATTGACTGAGAAACTTCAATGTGAATGCTATATTTTGAATGATTTGCTGTTCAAGGTAAATAACACCACGTTTCAAATCGACTCTTTGATTATTGTTGCTAAAACAATCTGCCTTTACGAAGTGAAAAATTATGAAGGGGATTATTTTTACGATGCAAGCACAGACACTTTATACAAGAAGCCCAAAAAAGAATATACCAATCCACTACATCAATTGAATCGCAGCGAATCCCTACTCCGTCAGTTACTCCAGAATATTGGTTATTATTTTCCTATTGAGGCCCAGGTAGTTTTTATCAATCCCGAGTTCACCCTATACCAAGCTCCCCTCGACAAGCCTTTCATTTTTCCAACACAGGTAAATAATTATATGAAAAAATTAGATACGACACCATCAATACTAAATGGAAAGCACAAGATGCTGGCAGACAAATTAATTTCCCTTCATATTGAGGAAAATCCTTATACCACGTTGCCCCCATATGAATATGAGCAGCTGCGGAAAGGAATTACTTGTGTATTGTGTAACTCGTTTTCGATTTCTGTTCATGGGAAGAAGTGTGTCTGCGGGGATTGCGGGCACGAAGAATTGGTGGGAGCAGCGGTTTTGCGGAGTGTGAGGGAAATTAAGCTTTTATTTCCTGATCGGAAGATTACAACGAATTTGCTTTTTGATTGGTGTAGGGTGATTGGGTTTAAAAGGACAATAAGAAGGATTTTAGAGAAGAATTATAAAAAGGACGGAGTTCATCAATGGACTTATTATGAGTGACGGATTGTCTATGACTTTAATTTAGAGTTTTGGTCTTCATCAGCTTGATGAAGACCTTTCTTTAGCTTTCGCTCGGAGTTTTGGGTCTTCATCGACTTCATGAAGGCCTTTTCTACGGGTTTCAACCAGAGTTTTGGTCTTCATCAGCTTGATGAAGACCTTTTCTTTAGCTTTCGCTCGGAGTTTTGGTCTTCATCGACTTCATGAGGACCTTTTCTCCGGGTTTCAACCAAAGTTTTGGTCTTCATCAGCTTGATGAAGACCTTTTCTTTAACTTTCGCTCGGAGTTTTGGTCTTCATCGACTTCATGAAGACTTTTTCTTCGGGTTTCAACCAGAGTTCTGGTCTTCATCGACTTCATGAAGACCTTTTCTCCGGGTTTCAACCGGAGTTTTGGTCTTCATCGACTTCATGAAGACCTTTTCTCCAGGTTTCAACCAGAGTTTTGGTCTTCATCAGCTTAATGAAGACCTTTTCTCCGGGTTTCAACCAGGGTTTTGGTCTTCATCGACTTCATGAAGACCTTTTCTCCGGGTTTCAACCAGAGTTTTGGTCTTCATCAGCTTCATGAAGACCTTTTCTCCAGGTTTCAACCAGAGTTTTGGTCTTCATCAGCTTGATGAAGACCTTTTCTTTAACTTTCGCTCGGAGCTTTGGCCTTCATCAACTTTTCAAAAGAAAAATTAGCTCTTCTCCACCCGATATACTTCCTCATAAGGCTGGACAACAACAAATCCATCGCCCTCGAATCTCATTTGAATCGATTCGCCGCTTCCTCTGCCTAGGAAAGTTTTAAAACTGATATCTGTTTGGAACTCGGGCTGGAGGTTACCCGACCAGGCGACGGTGGCATTGGGGTCGGTAATAACCGGCTGGCCCGGCAAAACCCGTAATGTCAGCGGCTCATAGTGTGTGGTTATCGCGATCATGCCTGTACCTTCACAGCGAACATTGAATAAGCCGCCAGCCATCATCCCGGCAATCCGCTTCATTAACTTTATCTTCCACTTAATACTTGGTTCAAAGGCAAGTAAATCATTGCCATTCACAAAAATGGAGTCATTTTGCAGATGTAGGATAATGATTTTTTTCCCTTCGTCTGCAAGATATAGTTTCCCTTGACCGTTTGCTTTCATTAAAGAGGCACCTTCACCAGTAAAAGCCTTTTTGAACGCAGTTCCAAGTCCATGCTCCAAGATGCCTTCGCGTACAAATTTTATTTTCCCATGATAGGCCACCATTGAACCAGCTTTCGCCCATACATGTCCGTCCAGATTTACCTCGAGCATTCGGGGAGTCTCTAATTCAAAAAAAACCTCACCTTTGTCCACTTGTTCCGTTTGTTGAATAAATTTTTCAATTGAATACCTGCTCAATCGATCCACCGTCCTTCCATACATTAATTTACGAATATACTAAATTTTAGTTTCATATTTAGCCCAAACATTTTTATAAGGACCCTAGATATAAGAAGAAACAATAGCCCATCAGATTTCAGAGAGACTTTTATTTTTCCAGGCATAATCGAATACATTAAGGCGTTCATAAGCACATGTTCAATTGCTCTTTTTTCGGCAAACATATATAAAAGCTGGCGGAAAATTAAGCGGCACAAAATTGATTTTCTCAATCGTAAATGCCTTTGATAACTGTTTCTTCATTTGAAAGGAATATTGAAAGGCTATAAAGTATCCCCCTGGTTTTAATGAGTTACAATTTGGTTAACTAATAATTCTTGAATTTCTGCGGAAAAATTAAAAAACGGTAAGCCACTAATGACACAGTCCAGCTCCCCAACACCGTGTTGATTCATTACATTTTTTAAATGAATGGCATTCGTCTGGCACATAAACTCTGGGTATTTCTTTTGTAATTCTCCTCTCATGGTTTCATCTTTCTCAAACAAGAACACTATTGCCTGTTCCGATACACAGGATTTTATTACCTTCGTAATGACACCTGTACCGGTGCCAAGCTCTGCTATTACTCTCACTGCTTCCCACGGCACCGGTTGAACCATTTTTCTCGCCAAAAATCGCGAACTTGGCCACAAGCTGCCGATTTGTTTAGGATTTTGAATGAATTTTTGTAAAAATAACAAGGCATTATTACTGCTCAAAAAATTCCCCTCCCGTACTTGTTTTATTTTTCTCAATTGCAGATTTATTCATGTACCCATGATTGACTGGTCGCTTTAAGCATGAGGACCTTGCCAAGGGCCAACAGTGAAAACTGAAATGATCACAACAATGACAAGCGATTTCACATCAATGATAGACAGCACCGCAAACCAGCTTGTCGGACATGGAATGGATGAATGTAAAGAGACAATGGCTCTTGTCCATTGTCTTTTAGTTCAATAATTTCGTGCAGTTTCAGCGTGACCTACAATCTATTTTTAATCTTTTATTCATACTCCATTCACAATCGGCGCTTAAGATAAGGGCAAATGTTGATAAGGAGTTGAAAGCAATGTTTAAACCTATTCAGAGTTTAGTTAAATTCTCCAGCAGTAAACGCGGCTCCAAAGTGATTCTTTTCATTTGGATTGCTGCTATTATATTATTGAGCACACTAGCGCCTTCATCAAAACAGTATTCCATAAGTAGTAAAGAAGGAAGTGTGAAAGAAGATACACCTTCCGCCATTGCTAGTCAACTATTAAAAGAACAGTTTCCATCTAAGGATGGCTTAACGGGATTACTTGTTTTTCATCGTGAAAATAAAATAACTGATAAAGATCGGGAAAAGATAACCGAAATCAGTAAGTGGCTAAATTCAGATGATAAACCTATAAACGTCGCCAGTGCACTTCCGTTCCATCAGTTTCCAAAACCAGTGCAAGATCAAATGTTTTCAAAAGATGGAACAACGCTGCTTTTTAATTTCTCTTTAAAAGAAGGAACAGATTCTCATGATGCCAATCATGTAATTAAAGAACTTAATCAAAAACTAAAGGAAATAAATCTGGGATCATTACAAGTTGAAATCACCGGACCGGCAGGAATCACTTCAGATACGATCACTATTTTCAAAAATGCCGATTTCGTGTTAATGTTAGCCACGATTGTCTTGATATTTATCTTGTTATTATTTATTTATCGTTCACCATTGTTAGCAATTATTCCATTGGTGATTGCCGCCATTGTTTATCAGGTCGTTGACAGGGTATTAGGTTTAGGCGGAAAAAATGATTGGTTTGTTCTCGACAGTTCCGCCATTTCTATTATGCTAGTTTTATTATTTGCCGTATTGACGGATTATAGCCTGTTCATTTTCTCACGCTATCGTGAAGAGCTGAAAAAATACTCATCCAAATTCGATGCCATGGGAGAAGCGATCCACCATGTATCAGAGCCGATTTTATTCAGTGGCGGAACCGTCCTTCTTGCGGTATTAACACTTTTTACTACCGTATTTATGCCCTATAACCATTTCGCCCCTGTATTTTCAGTAGCGATGGTCTTTATTCTCGCAGCAGGATTAACATTGATACCAAGCATCTTTTCCATAGTAGGCCGAAAAGCCTTTTGGCCTTTTATTCCAAAAGCAGATGAAAAAATAAAGACAAAAGCCGGTTTCTGGAGTACGGTCAGCAAACAAGTAAAGAAACATCCTGCAGTAATAGCCAGTATCTTGTTAATTGCCTTATTGGCAGGAGCATTCAATACGCTATCGGTTCGCTATTCCTTCAATATCATGAAGTCATTCCCAGATGAGCTTTCATCTCGTAAAGGGTTTGATTTATTGGAAAAACATTATCCAGCAGGGGAATTAGCTCCAGTAACAGTTATTTTAAAAGATAACCAAGAGATTGCTTTAGATGAGAAATATTTAACAAAAATCCAAACCCTTCAGAAAAAATTAAACGATATGAAGGGTATTGACTCCATCAGCCAACCGATTACGGATGAAATGGTAAAAGATCCCACTAAGCTTCCTCGTGATTTTGTGAGTGAAAATAAAGAGTCCGTTAAATTGAAAGTAATCCTAAAAGATAATCCGTATGATGTGAGTGCCCTTGAGGCAGTACAAAAACTCCGTGACCAAGAAGGTGCGATGCTGAAGGAAAGCGGCTTTTCATCCAGCACACAAATGCACATTGCCGGTCAGACAGCAGAGCAATTAGATATTCGGGCCATGAATCAACGAGATATGTTGATCCTGTTTTCTCTAGTAACGGTACTGATTACGGTTATGCTTGGATTCCAAACTCGTTCCGTGCTCATGCCGATCTTAATGATGGCGACGATTCTATTGTCATATGTGGCAACCCTTGGGTTCGGCTGGATTATTTTCCACGATCTCTTAGGATATGATTCCATCAGTTATCGCTTACCTGTTTACACGTTTGTCTTCATGGTTGCTCTTGGGGTCGATTATAATATCATGCTTGTTTCACGGATTAAGGAAGAAGCGCAAAAATTTTCTTGGCGAGAAGCAGTTGGCAACGGTGTAGCCTTAACCGGAGGCGTGATTTCATCGGCCGGGATCATTTTAGCCGCAACCTTTTCGGTATTAATGACCCAGCCATTACAAGAATTATTTTTATTTGGAGTGACAATGGCTTTGGGTGTATTAATGGATACCTTCTTAGTCCGCGGCATGCTGTTACCTTCCATTTTGATATTAGTTAATAAAAAAGGAACTTCACACGCAGTTACACATCATGCTAATTAGTAAAAAACGAACAGAGATATTCGCTCTGTTCGTTTTTTCTATTAACTCCTTAACTCAGTGGTTAGACTCCTTTAAGAAAACATTTTTGTGCGTTGATATAGTGGTTTTTAACATTAAAAACGTCATCACCAACATACAAATCAAAATAACACTGGTAACAAAATAGATAAAGTTAGGGCGAAATCCAAAGTGGTAAAATAGAAAACACGAAACACTAAATAGTACGATCAAAAACACTTCAAACAAAAAGGCGGTAAAAACAAATAGTAAATATGGTAAAACTATTTTTGGGTGTGAGACATGTTTCAGGGTAAGCCCTTCCCAACAAAGATTTGCTAGTTTCCCCAACTTCATCACCTCAGGCGGACAGGCTTTTACCATACAGTATGTCCATTGAGGCAGATTCTTTACCGTTATTAATAAAAAAACAGTAATTATGGTTTATAATTTATGCTTAAAGATGATACCACCATTAAAAGAGTAAACAGCAACAGAAAGATACTGAGAGATAGTCCCCAAATGGCATACAGTCTGGACCTTCTCCTAGTAAATAGACCCAAAAGACCGAGGAAAAAACCCACTATCGGCAGTTGAATGATAAACACTCCAGGAAACACTTTTTCTTTGATCAAAAGGGCCACATTTAAACCAGCTAATGAAACAAGAGCAATCAGAAAAGATAAAAATCCCGATATCGTTGGAAGGCGCCTATTGCCTCCCTTTTTCTTTATTCCCAGTTCCATAGTTTCACTTCCCCTACCTTTATCGCACGGATTTCTTTCACGTCCTGTAATTTTCTCAACTCTTCTGTCGGACCAGTGATCACGGCGCCATAAACCTTTATGCCATGTTTCTTGATATAGGCAAGGCGACTCTCCAAGGACAATGATTTAGCACGGGCCACTTTTTCCGCAACCGCTTCATTTTTTGAAAGCAATGATAAAATGTCAAGAAACACTTCTTCATTCGATCCATCACTGGTCCTAAATGGAGACCAAATCGTTGAGTCATACTGAGCGGGATAACCTAACGGCGTAATCGGCACTCCTTCTTTATCCACCTGAGCAGCATCCATTCCCGTATCCACCGCCAGCCAGCGAAGCTCCATATCTTTTGGCAGACTGTTTTTCAAATCTTCAGGTTTCATTACCTTATTCAGGGAAACATATACCTCGGCAACAGTCCCATCCGGAATCTTCTTTAAAATATCCCATTGATCCGTTTCAATAAATGGTATTTTTGCTTTCGGGTGTACCATGACTTCAGTTTCCTCACTAGGAAACTCGGGCAGCGGCCTGTCTAACAGCATATTCTTCTTTGGAAAGCTTGGCTGGTCCAGCAAAAAATCAATCTCATAGTTTCCTGCTTTATAGTCTTCTTTTCCAATTCGTTTAAAAACATCAAACTTGATATTCATAGAAAAAAAGCCAATTTCATCTTCTAAACGCAGCTTTTCTAAACCCATATTCGGCTCGGTTACATAAATTGTTTTTGTTACCACATCAATCAAATGATCTGCCTTGCCGCCGATGGCATAGTACATGTAAGTGGACAAAGTCATGATTGGAACAATTAATAGGAGTATAGCCAAACTGATCATGATGTTCGTTCTGCGGGCCATATTTTTTCCAATAGTGACAATCTCTGTTTGACCTTCTTTTGAGTAAGATTGAAGCCCACTAACCTCATTCAAGGATTCCTTTAGATAATTTTGATAATCTTCTTCAAATTCTTTTTTTTCATCACTCATCTGCCTTCTTCCTTTCTTTCACTTTGTCCATGACTTTCTTTCGGCCCCTATGTAAGTTGCTTTTCAGCGTATTTATTTTCATTTCCAAGATTTCCGCAGCTTCATTGTACGTAAGCTGGTGCAAATCACATAACAGCAAAACATGTCTTTCCTGTTCTTTTAACGAATGAATATCATGTAATAATAATTGAAAGCTCTCTTTTTCAAGCAGCCTGTTTTCCGGTGTTTCTTTAGAGGAGGGACTCCCCTCTTCAATTTGTTCTTGAATAATCAGCCGTTTATGTTTCCGTTGAAAATCAATAAAGGCATTGTACGCCACCTTAAATAACCATGCTCGAATATTGGTGATTTCATAATCCTCTAGATGCAGATATGCCCGGTAAAAGGCCTCCTGAACCAAATCCTCAGCGATAAAATGATCCTTTGAAAGGGAGTACAGATACCGGTATAAATCATTTACATTATTTCGATAAGCCTGATCCAGCTCCACCATCGCTCCCCCTTTCAATCTAACCACGTTTAACGATAGCAAAAGGTTGCAGATTTGGAAATTTCTTATTTTTTAAAAAAACACCGTTCAGAAAAATATGAACGGTGTTCTAGTTTATTTACGAACAACTAAGTGAGCAAAGTGAAAATGGTCAAAAGCGTGTAATCCATCTTCTCTGTCCGCAAAATATAATTCTTCGATATTCGCAGGTGAAAGATTTTCATATAGCAGCATATTGCACTCCTGCAGTTCTCGATCAAGTTCAAAGGGATCGAAACTGGTAACCATCGGTTCACCCGTAGCTGCAGTAATTTGCCGCATCTGAATCAGTTTCTTGGAAGCGAGCCGATCATTAAAAGCCGTATCGTCGAGGTAATCAAAGACGAAAGAGCTTCCGTTTATCGACATATCTGAAATAGAAGTAAGTAGTTTGAAGAAATCCTGTTTCTCTAAGTACATGACGACACCTAACAAACTAAAATAGGCAGCCTGCTGGTCATCATAGCCGCTTTTTTTCAGCGCATCAGGCAAGGAATCATGGTTAAAATCTACGGGAACAAATTTTACGTTTGCAGGAATGTCGATACCCATTTCTTGAAGGCGGTTTTGTTTAAATGCTTGGGTTGCGGGGTGGTCGACTTCATAGATGATAAAATCTTCCGGCAAGTTTTTCTGACGAAGGGCAAACGTATCAAGGCCAGCTCCTAAAATGACATATTGTCTCACACCTCGTGAGATAGCAGACATAAGGCCGTCCTCTGCATATCTTGCCCGGCTGACTAATTGAGGAATTGTTTGGTTGTTCATCACCCATTCTAATTTTTCATCAAGCGTCTTCAAAGATTCATTCTTTTCCGGGTCAAAAAAGGCAATCGCATTTGCCCAATTGGCGCTGATTAACTGTTTTTCCTCATCCCATAAAAGTAAATGAGCAATCCGATCATTAAAAACGGGCTGATTACTGTTCATTGCATGGTATCCTCTGGCAAAGCAGCTTACTAACGCTGTTAAACTTTCCTTATTCTCTTCCACAAAAACTCCCCCTTTAAAAAAGAAAAAAACTCCCAGCAATATTTTGCTAGGAGTTTATTGTATGATAGAATCATTTTACTGTCAACAAAATTATATTATAGCACAAAACAACGATTAAGTCAATAAAAATTTTTCTAGATTATAAAATATTTCTGCTTGATACCCCTTGTTAACAGAATCGACAAAAATGTCTATCAATTCCTGCTTACATACGCATGTCTCTCGCGTTAATATTAAATTGTATAAACACGAGGATATTCGTCGTGTTTATTTTTTCACCATGACATAAAAAAAGTTAATATAAATCATTAAAAATTCTAATATAGATGGAGTGTAGCTATGAATTTAAATAAACTTGAAGCGTTCATTTTGGTTGTCGAGAAGAAAAGCTTTTCGGAAGCAGCTGCCGCTTTGAAAAGCTCACAGCCGACAACGAGCCTTAAAATAAAGAGCTTAGAAGAAGAGCTTGGATTGGAACTGCTGGAACGAGGCACGTCGGGAATACAGCCGACTGCCGCAGGTCAACTCGTTTATCATGCCGCTAAAGAATTAACACAAAGATGGCGAAGGCTGGAGGATGACCTTCATGGATTTCAAGATACTTTAACCGGAACCTTGACTATCGGTGCCAGCACCATCCCTGGCACATATCTTGTGCCAGGCTGGATTAAGACATTCCGAAGCCTTTATCCAAAGGTAGATGTAACCATTGAAATCGGTGATTCTAAAAAAATCCTCGACAAGCTTCTGGATCATCAAATTGATATCGGAATTATTGGCCTCGAGCAGGATTCAAACAAACTTAAATTCAGACCGATTGCCTCTGATTCACTAGTGTTGATTACACCAAATGGACACCCGATGGTCCATTCAGACGACTCGGATTTTAGTCAGATCAAGCAATATGATTTTGTTTTAAGGGAAAAGGGGTCAGGTACCAGGAAGGTAATGGAGGATTACCTGTCCATTCATGAGTGCTCACTCTCCGATTTACACTCTGTTGTCTCGATTGGCAGTACCGAAGCCGTGATTGCTGCTGTAGAAGCAGGACTTGGGATCAGTTTTATTTCGAAGCTGGCAGCACTGCCAGCTGCAAAAGCAGGCCGGATCCAGATAGTTGAAAAATTTGACCCATTCTTGCGAAACTTTTATTTTACTTCACTGACGGATACAGAAAACCGGCCCATCATTAAAGAATTTACAGAGCTTTTATTGAAGGGTTAATGCAAAGGAAATGACTTATTTTAAAAAAAAGGGGGGAAAAGGCTTTATGAAAACAAGCAAAACCATGATTTTAACCTATTCAGCAATGGGTATTGCTTTAAACGTCATATTAGGAACCGTTGTCTCATCCATGAAGATTCCACTGTTGTTTCTTGATACGATTGGAACGGTTTTAGTCGCCGTCTTATTCGGCCCGTGGTGGGGAGCATTAGCCGGCGGGTTAACAAATGTAGTTCTTGGCGCCACAACAGGCCCATCCGCGATGTTCTTTGGGCTCGTTAATATCGCCATTGCCTTAGTGGCCGGATACATGGCGAAGAAGTTTGACTTTAGGAAATGGTATATCGCACTTATTACCGGAATTATGTTATCTGTTATCGCACCACTTATTGGAACACCGATTGCTGTTGCCGTATATGGCGGATTAAATGGCAGCGGGATGGATTTGGTTGTTTTATGGTTAAGATCTTCTGGAGAAACTGTCTTTGCCTCAACGTTTATTTCAAGGATAACAGGCAATTTTGTCGATAAAATTGTAACCTGTCTGCTTGTGATGTTCATGATTGCCCGCCTGCCGAATCTAGCAAAAATCGTGAAAAAGGAGAAACGACATGCAGCGTAGTAAAAAGATTTTACTTGTTTCTCATTGTATCTTAAACCAGAATACGGTCATTGAAGACGAGGCACGAGCAGAAGGCGCAGTCCTTTCAGCTGTACAATGGGCAATGAAAGAGGGTTACGGATTTCTTCAGCTGCCATGCCCGGAATTTACCTTCCTCGGACTGGATCGACCGTCAATGACGTACGAACAATACGATACACCTGAGTACCGGAAACATTGCCGGGAGATATTGAAGCCTGTGCTTTTCCAAGCTGAAGACTACCTGAAAAACGATTATGAAATTGTTGGTTTGCTGGGAATACAAAGCAGTCCTTCATGCGATCCAACCCGAGGCATTTTTATGGAAGAGCTTGATGCGATGTTTGCAGAACAGGGAATCACATTGAAAACACTTTGGTATTTGCCGAACACGAGCGAACCATTTTTTAAAAGTGATGTTCATTTTATTAAATAGAGTGGTAATATCCAAATTTTTTGTTACGAATCTAGCTCAAATGCATACCGAGGGATTATATAAAAAGGAGTCAGTTCCCGTGCGGAACTAACTCCTTTCTTATTATTCAATTTCAATTTCATTCCTACGGCCCATATACCACTTGTAAAATGAAGCAGCAAATTCTACTGGCACATTCGTAATCCTATTATGCTGTACCGGTTTTGCTCGATTGGCAGTCTCAATTGAGGCAAGGCCTAACCATTTTTGAAAAATGTTTCGGGTAACTTTCA
>Ga0213822_1000356_pt1 | contig 38176 bp, 49 predicted proteins | sample MC6MC0908MG_FD_179872 | JGI IMG/M metagenome (GOLD analysis project Ga0213822, IMG submission 179872) | Enriched soil aggregate microbial communities from Iowa State University, Ames, United States - MC6-MC0908-MG | ecosystem: Environmental > Terrestrial > Soil > Unclassified | place: USA: Iowa... | reverse complement strand
CTGGTCATCGATTACGACTTCACCCCGGTGCCCCCGCTGGAAAACCTGCAGCTGAACCAGCGCATCACCGACCGCTACTTCGCCGACTTCCCGAGCCGCATCAACGGCTGATCGGCACGACATAGGAATCCACGAACATGGCAATGCCCAGCAAGCTGAAAAACCTCAACCTGTTCAACGATGGCGAGAGCTACCGGGGTCTGGTGACCGAGTTCAAGCTGCCCACGCTGACCCGCAAGATGGAGGAATACCGTGCTGGTGGCATGGCTGGTCCCATCGACATCGACATGGGCCAGGAAAAGATCGAGGCCGAGTGGAAGTGCGGTGGCCTCTCCCGAGAGGTGTTGCGCCAGTACGGCAAGACCACGCACAACGGCGTGCAGCTTCGCTTTGCCGGCGCCTACCAGCGCGACGATACCGGCGAGGTGGATGCGGTGGAGATCGTGCTGCGCGGTCGCCACAGCGAGATCGACGCCGGCACCGGTAAGGCCGGCGACGACACGGAGTTCAGCGTGAAAACCTCCGCCAGCTACTACAAGCTGTCGATCAACGGCCGCACGGAAATCGAGATCGACATGGTCGCCATGATTTTCATCGTCGACGGCAACGATCTGCTGCAGGAACAGCGCCGCGCCATCGGCATCTGATCCGCCCACCACGGCCCGGCACTGCCGGGCCTTGCTTCCCACTGGAGAGACTATGAGCCGCAAGACCCCCGACAACGCCCTGCTGGACACCACCACCGGCAAGGTCAACGCCCCCGACTACGTCACGTTCGAACTGGATGCGCCCATCCATCGCGGCGATCAGGTCATCGAGAAGCTGCAGCTGCGCAAGCCCGATGCCGGCACCCTGCGCGGCGTGAAGCTGGTCGACCTGCTGCAGCTGGATACCACCGCCATCCGCATGCTCGCACCACGCATCACCACCCCCAGCCTGACCACCGCGGACGTCGACAAGCTGGACCCCGCCGACCTGGTCACGCTCGGTACCGAGATCGCCAGTTTTTTCATGAAGAAGGCGGACCGGGAATCCCTGAACGCGTAGAGGATGCGATGGCCGATGTGGCCGTCATCTTCCACTTCCAGCCCAGCGAGATGGACCGCTGGACCGTGACCGAGTTGATGGAATGGCGGGAGCGAGCCGTCGAACGTAGTGGAAACAACACATGATCCCCACCAGCGCAGCCCTCTCCCCGTCCACCCGCCGTGATCGTTCGGCGGCCCGCACCGAGGGGCTGCGCTGATGGCCGCTGACAACCTGCGCATGCAGGTCATCCTGTCCGCAATGGATAAGGCGACCGCGCCGTTCCGCAAGATCCAGCGCGGCGGCAAGGGGCTTGCCGACCAGCTGCTGCAGTCACGCGATGCGCTGCGCAAACTCAATGCAACCCAACGCGATCTGGGCGCCTTCCGCCAGCAGGTAGCTGCATCGCGTGAATCGGCTACTGCCTACGCCGCACAGCAGGCCAAGGTGCGCGGACTGGCTGCCGCCGTCGCCGCTGCCACGCAGCCCTCCCGCGCACTGACCAAGCAGTTCAAGGACGCCACCCGCGTCGCCGGACTGATGAAGGACAAGCAGCAACAGCAGGCGGCAGAGTTGCAGCGCCTGCGCAGCGGTCTGGACCGCGCCGGTATCAGCACGCGCAACCTTGGCAACGATGAGCGTCGCCTGCGTGCGGACATTGCCCGTACCAACGAGAGCATCAAGCGGCAGGAGACACGCCTCGCCGCCGCCAATCGGCTGAAGGAGCGCGCAGCCCTGCTGCAGAGCGCCGGCATCGGCATGGTCGGCACCGGTGCCGGATTGGCATTCGGCGGCCAACGTGCCCTGATGGCCGGGGCGCTGCCGCTGTCTGAGGCCATGAGCTTTGAATCGGCCATGGCCGATGTCCGCAAGGTGGTGGACTTCGACACGCCCGAGCAGTTCAAGGAAATGGGTCGGGAGGTGCAGAACCTCTCGACCAAGCTGCCGATGGTGTCGACCGACATTGCCAAGATCGTTGCCGCTGCCGGTCAGGCCGGCATCGCCAAGGCCGAGCTGGTCAGGTTCGCCGAGGACGCGGCCAAGATGGGCGTTGCCTTCGACACCACCGCCGAGGACGCCGGCCAAACCATGGCGACCTGGCGCACTGCGTTCCGCATGGGGCAGGACGATGTCGTCGTGCTGGCCGACAAGATCAACTACCTGGGCAACACCGGCCCCGCCAGCGTCCAGAAGATCAGCGAAGTGGTGAACCGAATCGGCGCGCTCGGCGAGGTCGCCGGCCTCGGCAGCGGGCCGCTGGCCGCGCTGGGCGCGACGGTTGCCGGTATGGGCATCGAGTCCGAGGTGTCGGCCACCGGCATCAAGAACATGCTGCTCACGCTGTCGTCGGGCGAGGCCGCCACCTCGCGGCAGGTCGCTGCGTTCAGCAAGTTGGGCATCAAAGCCACCGATATGGCGCAGGCCATGCAGAAGGATGCCGGCGGCGCCATCCTGAGCGTGCTCGACAAGCTGAAACTGCTGCCCAAGCATGAGCAGGCGGCGACGATGACGACGCTGTTCGGGCGCGAATCCATCGGCGCGATCGCTCCGCTGCTGACGAACCTCGACCTGCTGAAAACCAACTTTGACAAGGTCACCGATGCCACCCAATACAGTGGCTCGATGTCGGCCGAATACGCCTCACGCGTGGCGACGTCTGAGAATGCGCTGCAGCTGCTGAAAAACGCCGTGAACGTAACCGGCCAGGCCATCGGCGAGACGCTGCTGAGCGACTTCAAGGCGCTGGCCGAACAAACCGCCGAAGTGGTGAAGACCGTGATCGACTGGATTCGGGAGAACCCCGAGCTGGTGAAGATGCTCGCCAAGGCGGCCATCGTCGGCGCCGCCCTGGTCACCGTCTTCGGTGCGTTGATGGTTACCGCTGGCGTGGTGGCGATGTCGTTCTCACAGATCAGTGCTGCCATGGCGCTGCTGTCCTCTGGCGGCGGCATGGGCGGCTTGGTTACGCGCGTAACGTCGCTGGCCGGCCGCGCGTTCCCGATGCTACTCAACGTGGGACGCATGCTGCTGCCGCTGCTCGGCGGCATCAGCCTGCCGGTGCTGGCCATCGGCGCCGCCGTGGCCGTGGTCGCTGCCCTGGTGTGGAAGTATTGGGAACCGATCAAGGCGTTCATGATCGGCGTATGGGAAGGCATCCTCGACGTGGTCAATCCGATCATGGACGAACTGATGACCGCGCTGGAGCCACTGGGCCCGGTGTGGGACATGATCTCCAATGCCATGAGCCAGGCTTGGGATTGGGTCAAAAAGCTGTTCGAACCCTTTGAGGCCACCAGCGAGCAGCTGCAGGGCGCCACTGACGCCGGCCGAGGCTTCGGCCAGATCCTGGGCAACGTGCTGACTGTGAACCTGCGGCTGGCTGTGAAGGCCATCGGCTGGCTGGTCGACGCGTTCACCACCATCCTGCCCGTCATCAAGAACGCCATCGGGGGCGCGTGGAAGTATCTGCAGGGCGCATGGGATCTGATCGTGGGCCTGTTCACCCTTGACGGCGATCTGATCCGCAACGGCTTGTCGTCCATGTGGGACGGCATCAATCAGATCCTGGTGGGCTGGCCCGCCAAGATGCTGCAGTCCGGCAAGGACATGATCTCTGGCCTGATCGACGGCATCCGCTCGATGGCCGGTTCCGTGGGCGATATCGTCAGCAACATCGGCAGCGGCGCCGTCTCCGCGTTCAAGAGCGTGCTGGGCATCCACAGCCCCTCGCGCGTGTTCAAACAGCTGGGCGACTACACCATGCAGGGCTTGGCCGGCGGTCTCGACGGCGGCCAAGATCGCGCTGTGCAGTCCGTGGTGGGGCTCGGCGACCGTATGAAGCGTGCCGGCGCTGGGATGGCGATGGCGGCCGCTGTGACGCCCGTGGTGCCTGTCAGCAGCGCGCCGGTCATGGCGCCGTCTGCCGGCGGCGCGGGCATGACGCAGGCCAGTGGCAACACCTATCACATCACCATCCAAGCCGGTGCCGGCGCCGATGCGCAGGCCATTGCGCAGGCCGTCCGCGCCGAACTGGATCGCCGCGACCGCGAAGCGGGTTCACGGCGCAACGCCCGCCTTACTGACTGAGCACTGCCACCATGATGATGTCCCTGGGCACGTTCGTTTTCTCGCTCTCCACCGCCGCCTACCAGCAGCTGCAACGCCAGATGTCATGGCGCCACCCAACCAGCGAGCGCGTGGGCGCGCGTGCGGCCCGGCAGTACGTTGGCCCCGGCGAAGAGACCATCGACCTGTCCGGTGTGATCCACGCCGAGCTGGCCGACGATCTGCTCACGCTGGATGTGCTGCGGGAGCTGGCCGCCGAGGGCCGCCCGCTGGCGCTGGTGGAGGGCAACGGCATGGTCTATGGCGCCTACGTCATCCTCTCGATCAACGAAGGTCGGACAGAGTTCTTTTCCGATGGCACGCCGCGCCGCATTGATTTCCAGCTGCAGCTGGCGCGTACCGACGATGACACGGAGGAAGCGGCAGCATGAGCGCCTTCTACCCGATTCCGCAGTGGCGCGCGACACTGGACGGTGTCGACATTACCGACCGGCTCGCGCCGCGCCTGCTGGATCTGAGCCTGACCGAAAGCCGGGGCGATGAGGCCGACCAGGTTGACCTGCGCCTGCATGACCATGACGGACGCCTGGCGCTGCCGCGTCGCGGTGTGACATTGGCGCTGGCATTCGGCTGGGCTGACAGCGGCATGGTCAACAAGGGCACGTTCGTGGTCGATGAGGCTGAACACAGCGGCCCGCCCGACATCATCACCATTCGCGCCCGCAGCGCGGATCTGACGCACTCGATCCGCACGCGCCGCGAGCGCAGCTGGCATGACACCACGCTCGGGGCAGTGCTGCGCGCCTTGGCCGGGGAACACTCGCTGAAAGCAGCCATAGCGCCTGCGCTCGATAGCGTGGCGTTACCGCATCTGGATCAGGCAAACGAAAGCGACGTGAACCTGCTCACGCGGCTTGGCAAGCGATTCGATGCCGTGGCGACCATCAAGGCCGGTACTCTGATCTTCAAGCCCATCGATGGCACTACGACCGGTGACGGCATCAGCCTGCCGGTGCAGAAGCTGACACGCGCATCGGGGGATTCGCACCGGTACGCCGTGGTCGACCGCGATGCGGTGACCGGCGTGCGTGCCTACTGGGGTGATCGCGGCGCGGCGCGGCGCAAGGCCGTGCTGGTGGGCACCGACAAGAACGAGAAGAAGCTGCAGGCTACCTACGCCAGCGAGAGCGAGGCGCGGCAACATGCGACGGCGGAGTTGCAGCGGTTGGCACGGGGTACAGCGACACTATCGTTCAAGTTGGCGCTAGGCCGTGCCGATCTTTATCCCGGTCAGACGGTGAATGTCGCGGGCATCAAGCCCGAGATCGACGGCACGGACTGGCTGGTGGTGAAGGCGACGCACACCATTGATGGCGGCGCCGGCTTTACGACGTCCCTTGAACTTGAACGCGGGGCAACGGCGTAGGCGCCTGTCGCGTTTGCCTCTACAGGCGCCCTTGCCCCGGTCGATATTTTGACCAACAGCCAGTATCAGTTGCCCGATATTTAGCTCGAGCGTTTCCGGCCGCCCTTGTTGCGCGAACCGATCTGGAAGCTGACATCGCCCTGGGTCACCGTGCCCGCATTGACCTGGCCGGAATTATTACCACCCACCATCGGCGCCGCACCGGCTTCGGCGTGCTTTGCAGCAGCCTCCTTCGGCGCCGTCAGCATCAGTCGCACCGCAAAGCGCATTTCAGGCGATGCCGCCCGGAAGCGCGCCAGCATCTCGCCGTCTTCGTCGTCCAGTTCGGTTGGGAATCCGGTCAGCACATACCCGATATCAACGCCCAGCGCGGCCAGTTCATGCAGGTAAGCGGCGGTCGGTGAGTTGACGCCCGTCTCGTAGCGCATCTGCGTGTTCTTGTTCTTGCCGGCGCGCGAGCCCATTTCCTCTTGGCTCAGGTCCAGGCGCTCACGTTCGGCACGCAGTCGTGCGCCCACGCCGAGCTTAGGATCTTCAGTGAGTGACATTTTTCGAACTCTCCATGTTGACTGGTGCGCTTTTTCGCACTATCGTTGCCCCAAGTACACAATAATCACACTTTGGTGCCCGATATGTCCAAACCTGTCCTAAAAACCGCACCCCAGGTGCGAGAGGAACTCGACCGGCAGGGCATCTCCATCGCCGAGTTCGCCCGCACCCACAACCTCGACAAGCGCGCCACGTGGCTGGTGCTGTCCGGTCGCAACAAGGGTCGGCGTGGCGAAGCGCACAAGGCCGCCGTAGTGCTGGGCATCAAGGCCGGCACTATCGATCCCGCGTCGAACTGAGGGCCGGTCATGTCTTCGTACAGCGCACGCAGGAAGGTGGTCTTCCGCTGCCCCTTCTGCCATTCCCCGTTGGTGAAGCGCACCAGCCACCTGAGCCATGACCACCTCCGGCACGACTCGTTCAACTGCACCAACCCGGTCTGTTCTGCCGCGTTCACCGGCCACACCGAACTGACCGGCGTTGCCAGTCCCAGCGGCCTGCCCGATGCACGGCCGACTGATCTTCCCCCAAGCCCCGCATATGCCCGCGAGATCGCCCAGCGCGCTCACCGCATGCAGCACAGCGGCAACCAACCCGATCTGCTGGACGCATTGCCGCTCCCCGCCGACCACTGAGGAAATAAACCATGGCTGTTCTTGAACTGGCGATGCTCTCGCCAATGGCGAAGCTTTGCCTGCAATCCACCATCCGTCATGGCGGGTTGGTGGTTGGCGCACGCGGCTACACGGGCCGTCAGGCCGAGGCCGGCGACGCCTTCACTGCTGCGCCCGTGTGGCAGTTGATGGCCTTGGGCCTTGTGCGCTGCGCCCCCGGCAATGACCGCCTGCTGGAAGCGACTGATCGCGGTATCGAGTTGAACGACTGCGGCGTGGTCGAAATCAAGAACCCGCCCGAGGGGCTGGGCCTAATCGACGCCGAGACCGACCAGGGCGAGACATCCCCATGAGCCAGCGCGACGCATGGTCGACCGCACAGGTGCCCTTCCTCGTCCCAGGCCCTGCCGGGTACGTGCCTACCGATCCTGCCAAGAAGGCAGAGGACGCCGCCACGCTGGCCGCGCGGGTAGCCGCGTTCCGCAAGGCAGGCGGCAAGGTCGAAGTCATCACCGAACCCACCTACCGCCCGCAGAAAAGCAGCAAGCGCCGCAGCGCGAAGGCCTGAACCGATCATGCAAGAAGACATCCGCCAGCAAGTTCTGCGGCGCATCGAGCGGGACTACGGCCTCAAGCACCGTCCCAGCACGGAATACATGCGCGGCGGCAAGTGCCCCGCCTGTGGTCAGAAGGAGCTTTACACCAGCTTCCAGAATCCGTGGGTGCTGCGCTGTGGGCGACAGGCCAAGTGCGGGCATGAGGTCAGCGTCAAGGATGTCTACGACGATCTGTTCGATGACTGGTCAAAGCGCCACGAACGCACGGAGACGGCGCCGCACGCTGCGGCGGACGCCTACCTGCGGTACTCGCGCGGCTTCGATCTGACCGCGCTCCGTGGCCTCTACACACAGGAGAGCTACTTCGACCGCAAGTCCAGGGAAGGCACCGCGACGGTACGGTTCCCGCTGACCAAGGGCGGCTATTGGGAGCGCCTGATCGACCGCGCTCACCGCTTCGGCAAGCAGAAAGCGCGCTTCATGCCGGGCCAGAGCTATGCGGGTGCCTGGTGGATCGCCCCCGCTGCGGCCGACATGCTGCCGACCGCGCGTGAGGTCTGGATCACCGAGGGCATCTTCGACGCTATTTCGCTCCTGCAGCATGGCATTGCGGCTGCATCGGGTATGTCCAGCAACGGCTACCCCGAGGAATCGCTGCGCGCCCTGCGCGACCAGCGCGGCGGCAAGCTGCCGGTGCTGGTATGGGCCTACGACAACGAGCCAACAGCACGTGATTACGTGCGCAAGCATGCACGCCGGGCCCAGTCGCTGGGCTTCAAGAGCCGTGCAGCACTGATCCCGCAGAAGCCGGGCAAGAAGACCGACTGGAACGACCTGCATCTGCGCGCGTCGACCATCAACGATGCCGACGCACGCCAGGCTCAGTGGGATGCCGACATCGCGGAGGCGCGCTATCACGGCGACGTGCTGCTGGCGAAGTCCGCCATCGAGAAGGGCCTGCTGATGTATGCCCACACGCAGCGCCGCGAGTTCCACCTTGAACACCGCTCGCGCCTGTTCTGGTTCAGCTTCGACAGCGTGAAGTTCGACAAGCTGTGCCAGGAGCGCGCCAAACGTAAGGAAGACCCGGACGAGGAACTGGACGCCGACGAGGCCGAGAAGATCCGCCGGGCCTGCTGCAGCGTGGAAGAAATCGCCAACTGCTATCCAGAGGCGCTCTACTTCCAGAGCCATGAGGTGACCGACGAAAGCTGGTACTTCTTCCGCGTCAGCTTCCCGCACGATGCGCCGCCCGTAAAGGGCACCTTTACCGGTGCGCAGGTCGCAAGCGCCAGCGAGTTCAAGAAGCGCCTCATCAGCATGGCCCAGGGCGCGGTGTTCACCGGCACCGGCCACCAGCTGGATTGCATCATCCGCGACGTGCTGTATGACATCACCAAGGTCCAGACCATCGACTTCGTGGGCTACAGCGAGGATCACAAGTCCTACATCCTCGGCGACGTGGCGGTGCGCGACGGCGAACTGAGCATCGCCAATGCAGAGGACTACTTCGAGTTCAAGAACCTGCGTGTGAAATCCACGCAGAAGTCGATCCGACTGGACATTCAGCGCGACCCCGAGAAGCAGCGCAACGACTGGCTGGCGTGGCTGTGGATGTGCTTCGGCACCCACGGCATGATCGCGCTCACGTTCTGGTTCGGCTCGCTGTACGCCAACCAGATCCGCAGCGCGCACAAGTCGTTCCCCTTCTTGGAAGCGACCGGCGAGGCGGGCGCCGGCAAGACCACGCTGCTGACCTTCCTGTGGAAGCTGCTCGGCCGCAGCGATTACGAAGGCTTCGACCCGGCGAAGTCATCCAAGGCCGGCCGCGCCCGCGCCATGGGCCAGATTTCCGGCATGCCGGTAGTGCTGCTGGAGGCCGACCGCAGCGATGCCGATCGATCGCACGCCAAGTCGTTTGAATGGGATGAACTGAAGGATTACTACGGCGGCGGCACCCTCGCCACGCGCGGCGTGCGCAATGGCGGCAACGACACCTACGAGCCCCCATTCCGGGGCACCATTGTCATCAGCCAGAACGCCGCCGTGGACGCCAGCGAGGCAATCCTGACGCGTATCGTCAAGCTGCACTTCCGCAAGCCGCAGGTCACCACTGAAAGCCGCATCGCAGCCGACAACCTCAACGCCCTGCAGGTGGAGGAACTGAGCCACTTCCTGATCCGCGCCGTCCGCGCCGAAAGCCAGGTCATGGAGAAGTTCGGCGAGCGCGTGCGCTTCTACGAGGGCAAGCTGCGCGAGCGCGGGGAGCTACGCATGGAGCGCGTCATCAAGAACCATGCGCAGATGCTGGCGCTGTTCGACGCCCTGCGCCTGGTCATGGAGATCCCCGAGGATATGGTGGTCGCCACGCGCGAAGCGCTGGTTGCGGCCGCACTGGAGCGCCAGAGCGCGGTCAGCGCCGATAACGCCCTGGTCACCGAGTTCTGGGAGGTCTACGAGTATCTGGAAACCACCAACGGCGGCATGCCGGTGGTGAACCACTCGCGCGATCCATCGCGGATCGCCATCAACCTCAACGAGTTCGCCGCCAAGGCAGCGCACCATTCGCAGCAGCTGGCAGACCTCAAGGTGCTGCGTACGCTGCTGCGTGACTCGCGCCGGCATAAGTGCCTGGACACGAACGTCGCCGTGAACAGCGCTATCCGTCAGGGCACCATGGGTGCCGCCGCCACGGTCAAATGCTGGGTGTTCAAGGCATGAACACCCTAACCGTTCGCCAATCCCCAACGCGTGCGCGCCAAGTCAACAGTGGCCTGTGCCAGCGCCATGAACTGCGGGTCGTCCCCCGCTTGCTCTTCGCTGGCTTCCAAGAACAACCGAATGTCGTCCTCGGTTCGCAGGTGGTCTGTAGCCTCCCACGCGTGCAAGGCAACCTTGCCCGGTTCCGCCTGGCCCATCGGTCAGGCAGCGCTCGCGTGCAGCTGCACGCCGAGGGCACGCGTCACCTTGAGGATGGTGGCGAAGTCCGGGCTGCGCTCGCCGGACAGGGCTCGGTACAGGCTTTCGCGCGACACACCCGCGTCGCGGGCAACCTTGCTCATGCCCTGGGCGCGGGCAATATCGCCGAGCGCCTTGGCGATGAATGCAGAGTCGCCGTCGCTTTCGGCAATGCACGCGTCCAGATACGCGGCCATTTCCTTGGGGGTGCGCAGGTGTTCGGCGACGTCGAACGTCTCCAGCTGAATCTTCTTCTTAGCTGCCATGTCTGTGTGACTCCGTTTGCTTCGTTGTTCCGTGACTTGGGTGTTTCATCGCTTCGTGTTGCTCCTGCCCGCCCCTTAAAGGGAACGGGCCAATTCCTTTGCTTTGTCGATATCGCGCTGTTGCGCGCCCTTATCGCCGCCTACCAGCAGGATCACCAGCTCGTTTCCGCGCTGCGTGTAATACACCCGGTAACCCGGACCCACATCGACGCGCAGTTCCGAAATGCCGCCGGTCAGGTTCCGATGATCGCCGGGGTTGCCTTCGCCCAAGCGGCGGATCCGGGCCAGGATGCGAGCGCGTCCCGTGAAGTCCTTCAGGCCGTCGATCCATGCGGTGAACTGTGGGGTGCGCTTCATTTCCATAGGAACAACTGTAGCCCACCGGCTACAAATGGTCAAGAATTTTGTAGCCCTACGGCTACAAGACAGTCGGCGCCAAATGCGCGCCTTGAATCATTCACCCAATGCTTGACACCTGCAAAAAACGAGGGCAAAGTCCGCTGCAAGGAGACTCAAAACTCCGAGAACGAAGCGGAAACCGCGCCCGTCAGCATTGCGGTTTTTTTGCGCCTGAAATTCAAGCGCACCGACGTCTTCTGCGTCGGGAGGGCGGCAGCCATACAACACCCGAAAGGGGAAAACTGCCCGCCGGTCTTCGTTCCGGTTTTGAGCCTCCCGACACCCTCGTTGCGACGACTCAAAACGTCTCTGCGAGGTCACATCTCAAACGAAGGAGACGTCACCCATGGCACACAGCCACGGAGCGCCCGCGCATGCCGCGCGCCAGCTCGCACATTTTTTCGGCCAGATCGCCGACACCACCGAATGGAACCACGCCTGCTGGCAGGGTCTCTTTGCGCGCCTGCTCGGCGCGGGAAAGACGCCGGCAGAGTTGACGCTGGGCGAGATCCAGAACGCCGTCGATCAGGTAAAGGCCCGGTGGGCAGATTGCCAAGGCACCGGCCCGAGGGCGGTGTCATGAGCGCACACACCCGCAACGGCACCCGCACAGCGGCGGATGTGGTGAACAGCATCCACTTCGTGGTGCACGAAAACGACATCGACCGTCTCTGGCAGGCCCAGCAGGCCATTGACCTGCTCGCGCTGCTCGATACCGATCAGCCTTCCCCCATCACTCTCGACCACATCGCCGCAGTCGCGGCGTACGTCGCGGAGGATCTGCGCCATGTGTTGGGCAATGCCCACCGGGCCGACCAGCTGCCAGCCGTAGACCTGGCGGACACCCTGTAAGAACGGGTCCGGCCGGTGGCGCGCCAACGCCACCGCTGGGCCTTCCCACCACGACGCTCGGAGAAGAGCCATGTATCAGCAAACTGAGTCACCCCCAGCCGCCGCATGTTCGCAGGGGGCCGACACCGGACCCGCCGCGCAGGCTACCACGCGGCCAGAATTCACCACGGCCACCGACAGCAAGGCAGTGCTGCAGTTCGCCATTGCCCCCGATGAGATTGTCGTGACCGCGATTCTCGCCATGGGGGCTCCCCGCTGCATCGAGCAGCGCTGGACGCGTCGGACCCGCAGCAGCTTTCTGCTGGCCGCAGCCCCGGTACTGTGGGCGATGGAGAAGGACGCCATCGGTCACGACCTGGCCGACTTCCTCGACCATGCCGGCGTGCCCCTTGCCATCGCCAACATGCTGCCTCGGCCTGCCAGCACCGCCGCATCCGCGGCTATCGCTGCAGCAGCGCTGGAGGTGGCCAATGTCTGAGAGCAAGCCATGCCGATGCGCACGGTGCGAGACGACACCGGCCAACGCCCGCCACTGGGTGAAGCACCTGACGCAGCAGGCCGAGTACGCAGCGGAACTCCCCCCCTACGAGCGTGTCGTTGGCCTGCATCAAGCCCAGCAGGCACTGGCGGCCGTGCTGACCGCGCGCACCTCGCCTGCAGTCCAGCCGCTTTCTGGCCGGGAGGTTCTGACGGCTGCGGTGATCGCTGCGGTGAAGCGTCATCGCTCCCTGGTGCACTCGCCTCACAGTGTCTATGCAACGGAACTGGCCGCTGCGAGCCAACAGGTCGACGCTGCTTTGGCGACACTGGCCGCCCACGACTTCGATGCCGGCGAGGTGGCCACCGTATGAAGTACCTCACGACCCAACGGCAGATCGCGGCGCCGTGGCCGATGCCCAGCTGCAGGGCCGGGCATACGGCACGACTGATGGAAGACCGCCGCAGAGCCGATGCCGGCGGCGGCCACTACATCGAATGCCAATGCGGCCGCACCCACAAGCACCCCAGCGCACACCTGGCCTTGCAGGAGTGGACCCGCCTGTACGGGCGCGCGACACCGGCAGCTTCCCCAACCAACAACGTGATCCAGCTGGGGCTGGGGCTGGGCGACAGAAGCACCGGGTGTGGATGACGCCACAGAGCAGCACCGGCGGGCCTGCGAGGCCCGCCACTGGATCAGGCAGGGCTACAACAGCGGCAGATGGGTGGACGAACTGATTACCCGCATTGCGGGTAAACGTGGCGCCGCTGCCGCCGAAGCCCTACGGGAAGAAATGCGCCGGCAGTGGCTACGTCGGCGCGAGTGGATGGAGGCGTCCGAGCTTTGAGCAGCCGCATTGTGCAATTCAACATCCTGCAGGAGCTGTGCACCCCGCACGGCCCCCCACCCCGTGCGGCGACCGTGCGGCGCTGGGCAGAACGGCAGGGTATCCGGTACAAGTACGACCGCCACGGCGGGATCTGGACCACCCTCGACGCGCTGAACGCCGCGCTGGGGCTGGTCGAACCGCTCCAGCACGAAGTACGGGAAGAGGACAACATCTGATGACACGCGGCAGAAAAAGGAAGTTCAATCCGGCCATACCTAGGCACATCGAGCAGGGAGCATTGCCGAAAGGGATCTACTGGCACGACGGCCGCTGGTTCATCTACGAAGACCACGCGGAGGGCGGCCGGCGCGTAAAGCGTACGGTCGCCCACGCCAGCGCCCGCCTGTCGGAGCTGCACGCCATCGTGGAAGAGATGCGCACAGGTGCAGGGCGCGGCACGCTTCGCTTTCTCTTCGACCGCTACCACGAATCCAGCGATTTCAAACGACTCGCCGCCGGCACCCGCAGGAACTACGAGGGCTACGCGGAGGTGTTGGCCACCTACGTCCGCAAGGATGGAACGTCGCTGGGATCTATCCAGGTCGACCGCATCACAACGCCGGTTGTACAACGGCTGGTGGAGACTTTTGCTGTAGGCCGCCCGGCGAATCGCACCCAGCCCGCCCTCCCTGCGTACCCCAGCAAGGCCAATCATCTGCACCGCTTCCTGCGGCTGACCTTGTCGTGGGGTGTACGCATGGGCTACTGCAAGACCAACCCGGCCAAAGGCGTGCGCCAGGCGAAAGAACGGGGCGACGCGCGCATGCCGTCGCAGGAAGCGTTTCGCGCAGTGCTGGCTTTCGCACGGGAACGCGGCGCGCTCCCTTCCAACGCCAAGGGCAGCTTTCCCGACTACCTGGCCCCGGTGATGATCCTGGCCTACAGCGTCCGCCTGCGCGGCATCGAGGTCTGCACGCTGACCGACGCGCACCGCCAGGCCGAGGGGGTGCATAGCAATCGCCGCAAAGGATCGCGTGACAACGTGACGGAGTGGGACGCAGCGATGATCGAAGCATGGGAGCAGCTGCTGGCGCGGCGCCACCGCATCTGGAACCGAAAGGGCCGAGTGCGCCCTGTTCCCCTGCGCGCCAACGACAGGTTCTTGCTGGTGGAGCGCAGCGGCGAGCCGATCACCAAGTCTGCGCTCGACAGTGCATGGCAGCGCTTCATCACCGAGGCGGTTCGCGTAGGGGTGATTTCCAAGGCCGAGCGCTTCGCACTGCACGGCTTGAAGCACCGGGGCATCACAGATGGTGACAACAAGGCTGCGGGCGGCCACGTTTCGGAACAAATGCGGCAGCGATATGACCATGAACTGCCCGTGGTCCAACCGCCCGGCAGGAGGAACGCGCTTGACTGCGGAACCACCTAATTCTTCCGAAGAACCTCCCTACGAAACGAAGAAGGCGCCGCTAGGGCGCCTTCGTTGTTGATGCAGTTCGTAGGCAGTGGTGAATTTGACCCATACACCGTCGAAATGTGGGGGGCCTGGGCCAATCCCGGGAGACATGAGCTAGAGGGCCAACCGCCGGTGCGCTGACCTGCCTGTTCTCTGCAGACCAGACTGCGCGGATGCGGGACAATCAGCCTCGCATGCGAGCAACCTACTTCTGCTCACTATCCAGTTCAGCCTGCTGGCCAGCATCATCTTCAAGCCGCCGGATTTCGGCCCCGATGAGGCGCTGGGCATTGGCAAATGAGATGTCGGCTCGCTTCCAATTCTCCTCAGCGACTTCAAGAGATTCGGCCTTCAATGCCGCTGTCACCTCATCGATCAGATCGTCTAGCCGGATGCAAACCTTGGCTGCGTGAATTCGATACTGCAGCACAGTCATTTCAGCCTTGCTTGATTGAATGGCGCCATTCACTGCGTGATCCATACGAACGCGGGCCCAAACTCCATTGATACCAAGGGCATCCAACATTGCGCCATGCGCTTCGGACGCGCTTAGATAGTACTTTGCTACAGCTTGCTGAAGAGCAAGCAGATTGGCTCTTTCCGCATCACTTCGTTGCATCCTTACGTGATCTAGCCGCAATTCCTGCCGCAGGCGCCTCTGGGATTGCTGCCTCTTTCCTTCAGAGAGGTTCTCCTGCACCCATCTCAGCGCAAAGCCCAGGATCAAGGCCAACACAGGGATCACCCATTTCCAATCATCCGTGCAGACCACGCTTGCGGGCTGTGCACACAGATTGGGAGCGGCTTCCAACCCAAAACTAACCGGTGCCCATTCCATGAAATCTCCTTGTCCAAGCACGGCTGCATAGTTGCAGCCGTGCTTGCCTAGCGACCTACGAAGTAGATCAAGAATCCCCGCGCAAAAGCACTCTGGAGTGCTTGATGCAGGTCACCAACTGTAGCTAATACCAACCTGAGCGCTCGTCTGATGGAATCCGCTTGCCTTCTGCAGCAATAGACCGCCCCACGCGCCCAGTCCGTTGGCGAATTTCAACGAAGCACCCGCGCCGAACTCACCACGGCTACGTGGGATGCGCGCATCCACGGCTTCACCGTCCATACGGATCTGTGATTCGGCGCGGGTGTGCAGCCAGTGGGCCGTGACGTACGGCTGCACCTCGGCGGCGCCGTTGCCCCAGCGCGTCACACTGGATAGACGCACACCGACTCGACCGAAGAGACCGTCAGCATCCTCGGTAGTCACCACTGTACCGTTGGCTTCGGTATGGCTGCCGCTGTCCCAGCGGTTGTAGCCAATCTGCAGCTGCGGCTCCAGATACACCCCACCATTGCTGGGACCGCCGGCGCGGAAGGCATAGCCGGCCTCCACGGCGCCTTGCCAGGCGCGACTGTCGTAGCGCTCCTGAGCCAAGCCGACTCCGTCCACACGATTGCGGAACTGGGCACGCTGCACAGAACCGTCCAAGTAGAACCCCGCGTACGGATCACTCATACCTGCGCGACGCCACGTGCCATACACACCCAGCGCCTCACCTTTCACCTTGCCACGGGCGTAGTAGCCAGTCAGTTCATTGACAGAGGTGCTGGTCGCATTTCCGCTGGACAGCATCAAACCCACGCTGCTACCCGAATCATCACGCCACACATCGGCACCCACACTCAGGCTTTGGCTGTTGCCACGGATGTCGAGCTGACGGCTGATCGCGTCGAAGCCGTTGCGCGAGCCGTCGACACGCGCCCAAGCCCGCCCACCATTCTGGCCTGCATTGCGATCATGGTAGCCCAGGCGGAACATTGTCTGCGCCGCCTGCAGGTTGGCCAAGTACGCGCCCGGTTCGGGACGGAGCAGCGGCTCCAGCTCCGGCTCCGGCTCCAGTTCTGGATTCGGATTCGGGTTGGGATTCGGGTTGGGGTTGGGGTTGGGATTCGGATTCGGGTTCGGATTCGGGTTCGGATTCGGATTCGGATTCGGATTCGGGTCGGGATTACATTGCGGAAGGCTGGGATCTACCACGCAGGGGTCTGGCGGAGTCGGCACCTGTGATCGGAGATACCAGTTCCCGTTGGAGTCATTTTTAGTGAGGAAATAATCGTACGGGCCACCAACCGCACGCCCGGCCAGCTGAAATACAGCTCCCGATTGCCCCCCAACCTGAATCAGCTCAATTCCGTTGGTCGTCTTGGCTCCTGCTCCCCCTACATTCGCAACCTTTACGTACGCCTGGCCACTGGAGTCTCCCAGCACATGCAGGTGATCCGTGGCCGATGCATCTCCGGCCAGCACAGTGTTGAACGCGAGTGTCCCACCGCTGCCAACGAACGAGCCTGCAGTAAGGCTATTGAACTGCGAACCGTCACCCATGGTTACGGTGCCACCCGCTTGAAGGTTCAGATTGGCAACATCGCTCGCTCCGGTAAGTTGCCAATGCCCTCCGTCCATCACAGTTGCGTTTGCCACGTTGTCGAATGCGCCAGTGATGCTCCCTCCGCCTCCAAGCGTCACATTGCCGAAGCTCAGCCCGTCGCGAGACGCCCAAACATTGCCTTGAAGCGCACTGTTTGTAACGGTGAAGTTTGTCGTAAATGGAGATTTGGCAACGCCGTCAACGATACTGGTCGTTACGTGCAGCAGAATGCCGTTCCCGGCAACCAGTTCGGAGCCGTTCTCAACAAAAATGTTGACTGCCATTATTTGACCCGGCGCCCCTCCGCCGCTGCTCGAGGCGGTTAGTGCGGCTTCCGTCCTGCCAACCACTTTCGACGCATTGATGATCAGCGCTTCATCGCCGCGCAATCCCGCCGAGCTACCACCTAAGCCCAATGAAATCCCTTTGCTGCCTTCAACAACCGAACCATTCGAAACGATGATCCCAGCCGAGTTGCTGGCAAGCAGCCCAGCTGACGAATAGGTGGGCTCAGTAGTGCTGAGGGTTGAGTTAGACAGAAGAATACGCGCGCCGCTATTCGCCAGGATGCCATAGTTTTTCCCAACCACAGAGCTATCAAAGAGCTCTGCATAGCTAGGATCTAGAGTGCCGCCGCCCAGAGAAAGATAAATGCCATTGTACCCGCCATGAACAATGCTGCTCGAAAACAAGCGAACTCCCGAAGAACCCCTGACCACCACGGCCCCGAGTAAAAAATTTGCGGAAGGACTTGCGTTCACACTTGCGTGGTCGAAGTTGGCGACGGAGTTTGTTTCGACTAGGACCGCGCCCGTTTGCGCGCCAGGAAGTACATTCAGAGTGGAATCGTACGCGACGTACCAGTCCTGTAGCGGCGTTGCTGGGTCTACGTCTACTGTGTCGCCATTGAGCGCATTCCCGGCGAAAGCACCGGGGGCGGCGAGCGCGATTGCAAACGCGAAGAAGAGCGCCGAACGAGAGGTTGGTCGAGATGACATGCGTGCTGCCTCAGTTTGGTGAAGGGCAATCAACGCAGCAGAAGCTAGACCTACATGGAAGATGCCTTCGTGAATTTGATTGCGTGATGTGCATCACACAAATTCCGAGAAGACACAGGCTAACACAACGCAATTTTAACAAGCTGAATCGACAGTCATGTTCGGCATGATTCTTGCAGCGCTCACTACTATCCATCACTGATGCAGCTGTCAGCTGGCGTAGTGGAGCGCGGGACGCTCTAATTTTTCCGCCAATTTTTCCGGACCCACAAAAAAGGCGCCCTGAAGGCGCCTAAGTTGTTGTCACAATTGGTGGGCCGTGATGGATTCGAACCATCGACCAAAAGATTAAAAGGCATCACGTTTACGCTTTGAAATCAACGATATGGCGCCTTCAATTTTTCCGGCGCCGCGTCGTGAAACGCCTGCCATGCATAGTGAGCGTGAGGCATTTTTCCGGTCATCGAGCGTCGGATCGCGCCTCAATCCTGGTCTACACGCTGGCTAGGGTGCATCAGACCCCGCGCCGTAGATCCCGCAGCGCTGCGGTCACTCGCGCCTTTTGCGGGTCCCTCGCCCTTGGCTTCGTCGCCGCCGGCGGACGGATTGGATCAAGCGCTGCCTTAACTCGCTCCAGCTCCCTCGTCCCCGCCTCGGCCAAGCGGCGGGCCTGTTGCTGCTGCTCGCGGGTCGGCGGCAGCCCAGGCATCGGTGGCGGCGGCTGGATCGGGGTGCTGTCGGTCAGACGGGCAACGGCCTCACACAGAGGCAGGTCGGGGTAGAGCCTGGCGGCGCACCAGCGCTCGGCGTAGCGCTTCGCCTGCCGGACGTTGGCCGCGCGTACTTCCTTCACGTGCCACATCTTCCGGCCTTCCATCCACAGGCGCACTCCGGGGCGACCGTCAGGGGTAACGCTGGCCGTCTCCCGGCCGTTGTACCAAAGCGCCCACCGCTCGTCCGTCTGGACCCAGCCAGAGGGGATCAGGGCGGTGCGGAAGCCATGGGAGGACTGCATGGCCGGAAGAATACGGCCGGCGGTCGCAAAGGCTGCGACAAGGGATCGTTCACCGGCTGAACCGTTCGGGATCACACGCCGGGCACGGCCGGGCGGACTACGCTTCGGCCATGTGTGGCCGATTCGTCCAGCTCCCCGTTGTCGACTTTGGCCAGCCCGGCCTGGCTGACCTTGCCCCCGGCCTGGCTGAGATCCAGCCCAGCTACAACCTGGCGCCGACGCAGCGCGCCTCGATCATCCTGGACCGTGGCGAAGGTCGGCAGGTCACCCGGCTGGCCTGGGGTCTGCTGCCGTTCTGGGCGAAGGCCAAGGGCCTGCAGGGCTCGACCATCAATGCCCGGATCGAGACGGTGGCCACCAAGCCAGCCTTCCGGTCGGCGTTCAAGAAGCGCCGATGCGTGATCCCCATGGCCGGCTACTACGAGTGGTCAGTGAGCCCCGAGGACGGCAAGAAAGACCCGTGGTTCATCCACGCAACCGGGACGCTGCTGGCCGCCGGCCTGTGGGAGGACGCCAGCCCCCTGCTGCCCGAGGGGAACCTGGGCACCTTCACCATCATCACCGGCGACAGCAGCGGCGTGTCGGCAGACATCCACGACCGCATGCCCGTCTGGTTGCAGGCCGGCCAGATCGATGAGTGGATGGCCGCCAGCGCGGACGATGCCATGGCGATGCTGCTAGCCAGCGAGACGCCGGCAATGGAGGCCTATCGCGTCAGCAGGGCAGTGAACACCCCTCGCAACAACACCCAGCAGCTGCTGCTGCAGGTCGCCTGACGCCGGGGCGGCATGCGCCGGGCACAAGCGGCGGCAGAGCGGCAGCATGGGGGTGTGGGTAGACCCTCCCCCCCTTTATAAGGCAATTTTCGATGTGCCCACGGCAAAAGGGTAATTCAGGTAACCACCCTCGGGAACTGCCCGCAAATTCCTTATATTTCAGATAGATAGAATACTTTTCATAAGGTAATAATAGGGTAACCTTTGAGTAACCACGTTACCTTTCGAGAGGGTAACCAACGGGCCAAAAATAGTCCTTTCAAATCAATCACATAACCTTTCCTGGCTTTAGAAATTACCCAGAATTACCCCCTGAGGTAACCCCGAAAAGCCTTGCGGCAGTAGGGCCATCGGCGTTCGCCGCCGCTTGGGTTACCCGATTACCCGGTTCCGATGGGCACATCGAGAAACGGCCAGACGTTGAGCCACGCCGTCAGGCGCCCTGGGAGCGCCTACAAAGGGCCGTTCCGCGCAGGGTTCCGCAGGGCCGACCGAAGGCTATAAACGCCCCGTGCAGCCATAGCGGGCGGGGCTTGGCCGGTTGTGCAGGGCATGCAGAAAAAGCACCCCATGAAGTGCGCAGGCGTGGCGGGGAGACGAGTGCGCGCGACGGTCGATGAACAGTCAAAACAGTACGCCCTCCATCCGTTTCGTATGGAGACGCTCGACATGCAGGAGGTCGGGGGCTCTACCTTGGGAGTCGCGGCACCGCGCGGCATACTGCCCACCACTTCGCAGGGGGCAGGGATGGATTACGTACAGGAGTTTTGGTCGTTCATCGGCCGAGCTGGGCTATGGCTTGCAGCCAACTGGATCGACATCCTCAAGGCGGCGGCGGCGCCGATCATCGCTATTGCGGCCCTGCGGGTTTCCCGTCAGCAGGTTGAGATCAACGCGAGCAAGCTTCGCTTGGACCTCTATGACCGCCGATCAGAAGTCTACGGCGCAGTGAAGGTGCTGCTAGGCGAGTTCTGGGCGGACGGCACCGTCACCCAAGAGGCCTTGGACCGATTCCGCAGCGGCACGCTACAAGTCGATTTCCTGTTTGACGAGAATGTCAGTCTCTACATCGCCGAAATGGGCACCAAGGGTCAGCGCCTGGTGCATTGCACGGCTGCCCACTTCCGCGGCGAACACACCGCGCCCAATAGGAAGACACCACTGCAGGAAATGGAAGCGCTGGAAGCGTGGTTTTCCGAGCAAGGTCCTGCAGCCAAGGCGCTCTTCAAGCCATTTCTGAGGTTGGAGCCAGCTTCCCCACAGAGCATCTTTGGTCGTTCCCGCCGCGCCCCTTGATTGCTGACGGAGAAGAGCCGCCGTTGGGCGGCTCCGATCTCCTAAGATTCAACTGAACCTATGCGTCCGCGAGCCGCGACCTGGCAACATCGTGGTAGTGGCCGGTCATCTCGATACCGGTCCAGCTGTAGCCCTCAAGGTCAGCCGCAACAAGCGTGGTGCCCGAGCCGGCAAACGGGTCGAGGATTCGGCCGCCCTCTTCGCAGATCTTCACCAGCTGGCGCATGAGGTCCGTGGGCTTGCCAGTCATGTGGTGCTTGTCGGCCTTGCGCACGCTCTCGCGGATCACACCTGGCAATACCGGGGCGCGCCGGCCCAGCGGCATGTTGCCCTTGCTGCCCCACACCACGTACTCAGCCTGGTTGCGGAAGCGCCCCAGCTGGGGACGCACCCCTTCCGTCTTGTCCCACACCGCCACACCGCGCCAGGTGAAGCCGGCACACTGCAGCGCATCGGTGGTGAGCGGCAACTGGCGCCAGTCCGTGAACAGCAGTACCGGGGCGCCGTCCTTCAACACGCGACTGCACTCGGCCAGCCACAGCCGCATCCATGCCAGGTGCGACCGCTGGTCGCGCTCGTCGCCAACAAAGTCGTCATGCAAGCCGCTGCGTACGTACTTGCTCGATGGCGCCTGCTGCCGCGAAGCGGCATGCACACCGCCACTGGCATAGGGCGGATCAGTGATGAGGGCGTCGAAGCTCGCCGCCGGCAAGGTCGGCAGGACGGTCAGCGCATCGCCGTGGATCAGTTCGTTCTTCATTGGTAGAGCCTTCTTCGTGGTGTCGCTCGCGGCGATCCATGGAGAGGCTCGTGGCCTTCATATGATTCAGGCACCCGCAGCGCGGGCACTTCATTTGCAGGTCATGCGGTCCAGCAGCTTTCGCCAACAGGCGGGCGCAGTCGCCGCATCGCAGATTCACGCGCGCATCCATCAGGCGGCCGCTCCCAGCTCAAACGGATCGAACCGGATCACATCTTGGCCCAGCCACTCGTTGATGGCCGTCATGCGCGTCTGCAGCGGCGCCAGCTCCATTGCGGCCCACACCATCGCGGCCTCGCGGATCGAGCCGAAGCCGCCACTGTTCTGCGGCACGATTCCCAGCAGCTGCGGCGGCGTGCGCAACGACGCGAGCATGTCGTCACGGGTGACGCTCTTGATGCCAGTGAATTCATCCTTGGCCGCCACTTCGCTGACCGGGATCAGCTTCAACCCATCCTTGCTACCGCCCGGCGAATGGACGAACAGATTGCGGAAGTTGCCAGGGCCACGGGACTGCCGCAGCGCCTCGCGCAGCTTGTCCACGTCGCCGCCCTCGGGCTGACTGTCGGTCAGGTACAGGATGAAACCGGCGTGGGACCCGTTGTTGTAATACTTGCGGCGGAACAGCGTTGCCGATTCGTTGAGCAGCGCAGACTGCACCGCCGGCATCCATTCTGGCAGGCCGTACACCTCCTGATCCGCATCGGCCTCACGCAGCTGGAATACCTCGCCTGCGGGGAATTCATGTTCGATCCTGCCCGCGCGAACCTGAAAGAACTCGCCCTGCTCTACCCCGCGCCGCATGTACTGAGCGAGCGGGACCGCCAGGCTGTGCGCCACACCTGACAGGGCACGCCGGCGCTCCACATAGGCCATCCCGAAGGTGGTGTAGTCCAGAGCCAGCTGCGCGAACGCCTCACGACTGAGCAGCCGATGCGGGCGAAAGGTGCGCACCAGCATGTTTCGCTTGAAGGTCAGGCCGCTATGCAGGTAGGGATTGGCGCGGGTGGTGCGCGACAGCCCATGCAGATCCACCGGGGGCTCGTAGAAGCGGCCATTGCGCCAGCATTCCAGGTAGTCGAGGATTCCGCGCTGGTCGAGGACCGGTGTAGGGTCGCCAAACGTGAATGCCTCGATATTGGCCGGGGGGGCCGCAACCGCGCCCTGGTCGATGTCTGCCATTAGAAAATCTCCATGGAGCCGCGAGCGACGCTGCCGCCTTCCAGCGGCTCGTTCTGCAGCGCGTGCATGAGTGCCCACGCCAGATCGGCGTGGCCTGTGGTGCGCGAGCGACCGGCGGTGTACGTCACCTGGCGCCCGCTGGGGGTAAGCGTTTTCTGAATTGCCAAGAGCGATTGGGTCAGATCGGTCCAGCCGGCGTCGTATTGCAGGCGCTCGTTCTTGATGACATCGAACGCCTTCAACACCAGCCGCGTCTTGACCTCGGGGGAGTAGCTGAACGTGGTCACGCCGGGGAAGAACTGGCGCACCAATTGCGCCACGCCGGTGCCCATGCCCGTGGCATCGATGCCGATATAGGTCACCCAATAGCGCTGGGTGATCTGACGGATAAACGCGGCCTGCGCGGCGAAATCCATCCCCTTGAACTGATGGCGCTCCAGAATGCGGAAGGTGCCACCGGGAACGAGCGGAGGTGCGACCACCACGATGCCGGCGCTATCGCCCGTTTCGGCCGGGTCATACCCGATCCACACCGGACGATCCCCATAGGGCCGAATCGCCAAGGGTCGGTAGTCGTCCGACCATTCCACCCAGCTGTCGACCTGGCACGGCTGCAGCATGGTAAGAGGGAAAATGCTGGCGCTATCGTCAACGAACTCGCACATGAGCAGATTGGCGAATTCGTCGGCGCTGTAGTCGCGGCGAAGCTCTTCGATATCGAACAGGTCGCAACCGCGGCCTGCAGCATCCAGCACGGTGACGATCTGGCGCCACATGGCGTCCTCGCACCGGCGGCCACCCATCAACCGCGCATGGCTCACGTCCAGCTGGATCTGCTGGGACACCGGGCGGCCCTTGTTGAAGCGCTCGCCGGTCCAGAAGTCGAACGCTTCGTGCGCCATCGTGGAGGGCGTACTGAAGTAGGTTTTGCGCCACTTCTTGTGCATCGCCATGCCGCTGGCGACCTTGTTCAGCTGGTTGAAGCCATGGGTCCAGAAGAATTCATCGAAGTAGAAATTGCCGTGGTAGCCCTGCGCGGTGCGTGCGTTGGTTCCGAGGAAGAACAGCTCTGCACCATTTGCCAGGGTGATCGGGTCGCCGGTCAGGTCGCGGTCCAGCACCTCGCGCACGAAGCCACGCATGTAGCCAAGGAAGATGTGCGCCTGGCTCTTGGAGGCACTGAGAAAAATCTGATTGCGGCCGGTGGTCAGCGCATCTATCAGCGCCTCGCGGGCGAAGTAGAAGGTCGCGCCGATCTGGCGGGACTTGAGGATGATGCGCGTACGTTCGTTGCCGGCGCGGAGCCAATCGCGTTGATAGTCGAAGCACCCATCCACAAACGCCGTCTGCAGGCGCTCGACCTCTTCTTCGCTGAACTCGTTCTTGCGGGCCTTCTTCTTTGGCTTGGCATTGCGGTTGGCGACAGCCGGATTCAGGTCGGATTCGTTGCCGCCGCCCTGGTATCGCTGGATGCGTGCCTGTCGTTCCAGCTGGCGATGCAGCAGATCAATCTCTTTGAAGTCGCCGCCGGTCTTCCCCTCTTTGTGGATGAGGATGGCAAGGCGCGCTTCCAGCGCACCACCAATGCGCTCGACGCTGTCGGCGCGGTCCCATTCGTCGCGCGCCTTCCAACTGTGGACCGTCTTTTCCTTCTCACCAATGAGGGAGGCGATGTCACACACGCGCCAGCCCATCCAGTACAGAAACTTGGCTTGGCGGCGTGGATCTACATGGAGTTGTTCGGCTACGCTGGTCACCTGAACAGGTTGCAGCGCCGCTCGCGCGCGCGACATGGAAAGGCCACGTAGTTCAGCGCGTTACACGCAGACCGCGTTGCTGCGCATTCGCCCTCAATCGACCATGGGTCATCGCATCGAGAACCGGTGCGCACCGACACCAGCAGAGGGCGATATGGCCAACAAGACCGACAACAAGAAGCTGCGTTCGAAGTTCTTCCGCGTAGCCGTCGAAGGCGCAACCACCGATGGCCGCGTGATCGAGCGCCAGCACATCGCAGACATGGCCGCTTCCTACGACCCGCAGCTGTATGGTGCCCGCATCTGGGTGGAGCATCTGCGCAGCCTGATGCCCGATGGCCCGTTCAAGGCATACGGTGACGTCCTGGCCGTGAAGGCCGAGGAAGTCGATGTGGGCGGCGTCAAGAAGCTGGCCCTGTTCGCGCAGATCGAGCCGACCCCCGCGCTGGTGGCGATGGTCAACAACGACAAGCAGAAGCTCTACACCAGCATCGAGATTGCCCCGAAGTTCGCCGACACCGGCAAGGCATACCTGCAGGGCCTGGCGGTTACCGACACCCCGGCAAGCCTGGGCACCGAAATGCTCGCCTTCGCGGCACAGCATCCGGATGCAAACCCGCTGGCCGGTCGCAAGATCGATGCCGACAACCTGTTCACTGCCGCCGAAGAGGCGCAGATCACCTTCGATGAAATCGAGCAGCCGGCACCGCGCAAGAACACTCTGGCCGTGCTGCTTTCGGGCTTTGGGCTGCTCGGAAAGCCAGCCGCCGCGCCCGAGCCGAAGGACGACGACACCGATACCGCCAAGTTCGGCCAGCAGTTGCTTGACGTTTTCGCCGCCCAGGACGACCGCATCGAGAAGCTCGCCGCAGAGAACCAAGGCCTGACCGCGAAGGTGCAGGCACTCTCCGCGCAGGTTGCATCCGTCCGCGAGACGCTCGACAGCACGCCCCAGACCTTCGCGCAGCGCCCACCGGTCGCTGGCCCCGGCGGCAGCAAGGCCGGCGACGCCACCGACTGCTGATCCCCTTCTGCCCCCACCTAACGGAGCACCCCTATGCGTACCGAAACCCGCACCCAATTCAGCCAGTTCACCCGGCGAGTTGCCGAACTGAACAACGTCGAGACCGCCAGCCTGGCGTTCTCGGTTGAACCGTCCGTGCAGCAGACCATGGAACAGCGCATCCAGCAGAGCAGCGCGTTCCTCTCTGCGATCAACATGCCCGGTGTGATCGACCTCAAGGGCGAGAAGATCGGCGTCGGCGTCAACGGCACCATCGCCGGCCGCACCGACACCAGCGGCGACGCCGAGCGCACCCCGGCCGATGTCACCGCACTGGACAGCTTCGGCTACGAGTGCGTGCAGACCGACTACGACACTGCAATCCCCTACGCACGCCTTGACGCCTGGGCGCGTCAGCCGAACTTCCAGACCTTCGTGCGCGATTCGATCATCCAGCGTCAGGCACTGGATCGCATCATGATCGGCTTCAACGGCACCAGCGTCGCCAAGACCACCAACCGGGCCACCAATCCGCTGCTGCAGGACGTCAACAAGGGCTGGCTGCAGAAGTACCGCGAGCATGCCGCCAAGCGCGTCATGGCGAAGGGCAAGACCGATGGCGTCGTGCAGATCGGCGGTACCGACAACGCGAAGCGGGACTATGCGAACCTCGATTCGCTGGTGATGGACGTGGTGTCCTCGCTGATCGAGCCGTGGCACCAACAGGATCCGGGCCTTGTCGTAGTGCTGGGCCGCGACCTGGTGTTCGACAAGTATTTCCCCATCATCGACAAGGACAACGCGCCCACCGAACAGCTGGCCGCTGACCTGGTGCTGGGCACCAAGCGCATCGGCGGCCTGCAGCCGGTCATCGTGCCCTTCATGCCAGCCAACGCGCTGATGGTCACCTCCCTGGACAACCTGTCGCTGTACTGGCAGATCGGCGGTCGCCGCCGCTACATTCAGGAACAGCCGCAGAAGAACCGCATCGCCAACTTCGAATCGTCCAACGACGACTACGTGGTCGAGGACTACGGCCGTGGCGCGGTGGTCGAGAACATCAAGGTCGGGGACTGAGCCAATGGCCGATAGCCCCGCCAAGCGCCACCTGCAGCGCGTCGCCGCCGAGGAAGCGGCGGCGCGCTCGGCCGGCAGCGCCCTGATGGAAGGAACCACCGAATACCAGCAGATGCTGCTGCAGCTCTCCCACGACCGCGCCCGCCTGAAACAGATCCAGTCCACCCAATCCAAGGCGGCGCTCAAGGTGGCCTTGCTCCCGACCTACGCGCCGTACGTCGAAGGCGTAGTGGCCGCCAATCAGGGCGGTGCTGACCTGGTGGTGTCCACCATCATGCTGTGGTGTCTGGACGCGGGCGAGTATTCCCAAGGGCTGGATCTGGCCGAGTACGTCCTGGCCCATGGCCTGCCGATGCCGGATGAGTTCAGCCGCACGGCTGGGTGCGTGGTTGCCGAAGAAATCGGCGTGGCCGCGCTCAATGCCCAGAAGACCGGCGCTGAGTTCGATCCGGCGGTGCTGACCCGTGCGATGGAACTGACCGAGGGCCAGGATATGCCCGATCAGGTCCGAGCCCGGCTGCTGCTGGCTCGCGCACGCGGCCTGCTTGCAACCGGCACCGAGGCGGCGCCGTTGGATGCTGAGGCTATGTCCACGGCGATTGATGATCTGCGCCGGGCCATCCAGTTGCACGACAGCTGCGGCGGCAAGGAAGACCTCAAGCGCGCCGAGCGCCTGCTGAGGAAGATCGAGGGTAATCAGTCCGACGACTGACCCTCACACCGAGCGTACCCCGCGACCCCGCCGGCTCGGGGCCGATCACCAGCATCTCTCCCTGGTGTGACGCCCCGACCACCGGCGACCTATCGAGGCAACCATGAGCAGCTTCACCGCCAACACGTCACCTGTCGCCAAACAGCAGCCTGTCACTGCCGGGCCGTTCTGGCCGGAGATCGACGTCGGCGTGCTGCGAGAGTCGGTGCGCGTCGCAGGCGATGTCCCTGCGCCGCGTATGCGGGCCACGGTGGTCATGGCGGTTATGTCCGTCACGCGGGAACTGGAACAGTGGCAGGCGGCCAAGGTGGCCGCCGGTTACGCCACCCTGGGCGATGTGCCGGCACAGGAGGTCGACGGCACATCACGCCTGGTCCAGCTGTATCTGCGCGCCGTGTACTGCGCCACGGCAGTGGAACTGCACGAACGCTACCGCTCCTATGACGCTACGGGCCAAGGTAACCAGCGTGCAGACGATCTGGCGCCCACGATCGATGAGATCCGCCGCGACCTACGCAACGCGATCAGCGACCTGCTGGGCACCCGGCGCGTCACAGTCGAGTTGATCTGATGCGCGTTCATGCCCAGCAAGGCGACACCATCGACCAGCTGTGCTGGCGTCACCTGGGCGCCACGGCGGGCATGACCGAACAGGTGTTCGCGCTCAATCCCGGCCTGTCCTTGCACGGGCCAATCCTTCCGATGGGGACGCCGGTAACGCTGCCGGCCCTCCCCCCATCCCATTTGATCGCCACCGAGCGACCGCTGATCCAGCTCTGGGACTGAAATGACCGAACCAACCTCCCTCACCGGCACCGTAATGGTCGCCACCGGCCTCGGCCTGGCCTCCCTGGTGCCCGGCATCGACGGCGACGCCCTGATTGGCGCCTTTGCCGGGGGCACGTTGTTCGTCGTCTCGGCCAAGGATCTGCCCATCTGGAAGCGCCTTGTGTACCTGATCGTCAGCGTGATCGCCGGATACTACGGCGCCGGCGAGGTACTGCGCTGGGTGCCGCTGCAGTCCACCGGCATGGCCGCCTTCGCCGCCGCAGCCTGCGGCATCACCGTCACGCTCGGCCTGATTGAGCGCGGCCGAACCTTCGACCTGTCCCGTATCCGTCGCGGAGGGCCACCCAGTGCATAACCTGCTTGTCGTCGCCACCCTGGTCAGCAGTCTCGCCATCTGCGTACTGCTGATTACCTACCGACCGGGACCGGATGCCCGGCACCGCATAGGCGTGTCGTGCTGTGCGTGGCTGCTGATCGCCTGTACCGGTGGCCTTGCCATCAACGTCGCATTGTTTGGCGCAGCCGCACACGTCAGCGTGTGGCAGCTGGGCCTGTTGCTTGTCCTACTGTTGGTGACCTACCGCGCCCGAGGCAACGTGGCGCGCATTCTGAGGGTCGAGTAGTGGTCACCGCCGAGCAACTGAGTCAGATCATGCAATGCCCGCTGCCGCGTGCGCAGCGCTGGGCGCCCGCGCTGAACGCGGCCATGGTGCGTTTCAGCATCACCACCAAGCGCCGTGCCGCGCACTTCCTCGCGCAGATCGGCCACGAAAGCCTGAGCCTGTCGCGGGTCGAAGAGAACCTCAGCTACAGCCGCAAGCGCCTGCCGGAAGTATTCGGCAAGCGCATCGCCGCCACCGAGCTCGACGCATTCGTCCACCAGCCGGAGAAGCTTGGCAACCGCGTGTATGCCGGCCGCAACGGCAACGGCAACGAGGCCAGCGGCGATGGCTACCTCTATCGTGGCCGCTGCCCCGTGCAGATCACCGGACGCGGCAACTACCGGCACATCGGCCAGCTGATCGGCCAGCCGCTGGAACAGCAGCCGCAGCTGCTGCTGGATGTGGAAGTGGGCGCCGCAGCCGCTGCCGCGTACTGGAAGGACGCCGGCCTGAACACTACCGCCGATGGCGGCGACGTGCTGGCGGTCAGCCGCCGCGTCAACCTCGGCTCGGTCACGTCCAAGGCCACGCCCGAAGGCATGGCCGACCGGATCAGCCGCACCAATCGCGCCTTGCAAGTCCTGGGGGCTGCGTGATCTCCCGACGCCTAGCGGCGATCCTGGCCGCGTTGCTGGTGATCGTGCTGCTGCTGGGCGTTGCGGTCGCGCTGGTGCAGCAGCGACGCATTGATGGCATCGGCCGTCAGCGCGACAACGCCGAGGCCGAGCGTGATGCGGCAAAACAGGAGCGCGATGCGCTCAGCGGCGACGCCAAAGTCGTCACGCGCTACGTCGACCGCGTGCAGTACGTGCGCGAAGCCGGCGCCACCATCGTCAAAGAGGTTCCCGTCTATGTCACGCCCGAAGCTGATCGCGCTTGCCTTGTGCCTGCTGGCTTTGTCCGCGTGCACGACGCAGCCGCCGAAAACCGCCCCTTGGCCGGACCTGCCGGAGATCCTGATGCGCCCGCCGCCGGCACTGCGCTCTCTACCGTCGCCAGCACCGTCACCGACAACTACACCACCTGCCACGCCATCCGCGAGCAGTTGATCGGCCTGCAGGACGCGGTGCGCCAGCGGCAGGCGTCCGGCCGTGATTAAGCCGGACTCGCTGCGCACGCACCTGCTGGCGGCCGTCCCCGGTCTGCAGGAAAGCGCCGAGCGCCTGCTGGTGTTCGTGGAGGATGGAAAGCTGCAAAGCAGCTACCAGCCCGGCCTGTCGTTCCAGTACCAATACACGCTGGCCCTGATCCTCACCGACTACGCCGGCAGCCCCGATTCGCTGATGCTGCCGGTGCTGCAGTGGCTAACCCGGCACCAGCCGGAACTGCTGGCCAATCCGGCCCGGCGCGACGATATAGGTTTCGATGTCGACGTACTCGCCGACAACCTGGTCGACGTCGCGCTCAAGCTGCCGCTGACCGAGCGCGTTGTGGTGACGCCGCAGCCCGATGGCTCGTTCCTGCTCACCCACGTGGGCGAACCCGCCACCGAGGACTATCACGCCGCGTCGCTGGCCGGCGGCCAGGTGGTCGACGCTGAGGGCGCGCTGGTCGCCTGCCTGCCTGGCATTCCCCTTGTCTGAGGATCTGCGCGCCTTGGAGCAGTGGGTAGAACCCCTGCTGGCGCGCCTGCAGCCCGCTGAGCGCGTCCGCCTTGCCCGCCGCGTAGGTACGCAGCTGCGACGCGCCGAGCAGCGCCGTATCGCTGCACAGCGCAATCCTGACGGCAGTGCCTACGCACCCCGTCGCAAGCCCTCTCCGGCCCGGCAGAAGGCGGGTCGCATCAAACGCGCGGCCATGTTCGCCAAGCTGCGCCAGGCCAAGCATCTGCGCGTGCGCGCTGATGCGCAGCAGGTATCGGTGGGCTTCGTCGGCCGCGTCTCCCGCATCGCAACCGTTCATCAGGAAGGCCGAACAGATAGCGTCATCCGCGGCGGCCCGCGCGTGCGCTACGAGCAGCGCCGCCTGCTGGGCTTCTCCGACAGCAGCCTCGCCCTGGTACGCGACGCGATCATGGACCACCTCACCGCCGGAATGGCGTAGGCGTAGCGGTTACACACGCCGGGAATGGTTACGGGCATGGGGCGATGACACCCTTGATACGCCCCTGCGCCTGGTGTCGCCATGTCCACCTTTACCGCTGTCGAATTGTCCAAGCTGCCCGTCCCGGACCTGACCGAACAGGTCAGCTTTGAGCAGTCCTACGCCGATCTGAAAGCCACCCTGTACCTGCTGGCGCCTGAGTACGCCACGCTGCTGGAATCGGACCCGATGAGCGTGCTGCTGCAGGTCTGCGCGTACCGCGAAGTCCACCTGCGGGAATCGTTCAACGTGCGCGGCAAAGGCAACATGTTGGCCTATGCCGGCGGCGCTGATCTGGACAACCTCGGCGCCTTCTTCGGCGTGGTGCGCCAACAGATCACGCCTGCCGATCCCAAGACCAATACCCCGGCTGTGATGGAGAGCGACGTCGAACTGCGGCGCCGCATCCAGCTCGCCCCGGAGGGCTACAGCGTCGCTGGCCCGGAGGGCGCCTACCTCTTCCATGCGTTGTCGGCAGATCCAGACGTGCTTGATGTGAGCGCAATGAGTCCCACCCCCGGCGAGGTGCTGGTGACGCTGCTCTCGCGCAGTGGTGATGGCGTTCCCCCGTCCGGCCTGGTCGAGCGCGTAGCCGCTGCCCTGATGGATGGCAACGTGCGCCCGCTGACTGACCTCGTCACTGTCCGGGCCGCCGAGATCATGCGCTACACCGTGAAGGCGGAGATCGTCACCTACGCCGGCCCGGATGCCGCCGTTGTGCTGGAAGAGGCGAACCGCCGGCTGCGCGCCTACGTGGATGAGTCGCACCGGCTGGGCCGTGACGTACCGCGCTCGGGCCTCTATGCCTCGCTGCATGTTGAGGGCGTTCAGCGGGTGAACCTGATCGAACCGGTGGATGACCTGTTCATCGCCAATCACCAAGCCGCGCACTGCACCGCCTTCGACATCGTGCACGTGGGTGACCATGAATAAGCGCATCACCAAGCGGCTGACCGATGAGCCAGTCGGGATCGGCGATGGCGCGCGCACTGTGTTCGCACCGACGTTCCTGGGCAAACCCACACGCCTTGCCACAGAGGTAACGTCGATCTATCGCCGCGACTGGCGTGGCCGGCAGCGGCTGTCGCGCGAGCCCCGCCACAACCTGCTGGCCGACTCCGACGTTCTGGCGGCCAAGGTCGGCAGAATTGGCACCACCGGCGCCTTCCCACCTGGCTGGTCCTTCCCACCCGGCCCGTTCGGCGGCTGGACCCGCGAAATTGTTGCTGTCGGAACGCTGGAGGACGGCACCCCCTACTTCGATCTGCGCCTGGCAGGCAAGAGCGTCGCATCCTACGTTCGATTCTTTGATGTGATCTTCCAGACCACACCAATTCCGGCTGCACGGGGCAGCATCTGGACGGTAAGCGTTGGTCTGCAGATCGTCGCCGGTGACCCGGAGGCAGGCTTCCGTGAGCCGCTGCGCCAACTGGTATTGGCTGAGTGCGATCGGAACGGTCAGTACCTGGTCAGCAGCACCAGCACCAAGCCCAATCCGGCCACGCTGCAGCGCCTTTCCGTCACCCGAAAGCTGAGCCACGAGGACGTGGCCGGCATCAAGTGCTACATCGGAATGGCAGTCGACCCGGATAGCAGCGTTGACGTGACGTTGCGCATATCCCAGCCGCAACTGGAACCCACCAGCGGCCCAACGCCGTACATTCCCACGCGCGGCGGCGCGCGTACCGTCACCGACTATGTGCTGGACGAGCGCAAGCAGATCCACCTGGGCGAGGCGCCGCCAATTGGGGCGACACTGGCGTGGGACGGCAGCGTCGGTGTTGACGTGGGCACCAGCCTGCTGCCGCCAAACGCCACCGCGTTGGAACGAACCGCCGAGGCGGTCACCGCGCGCAGCTTCGACATCGGCACAGTCGTCGGGCTGCTCTGGAACCCCGCAACCTGCCCCGAGAACCTGCTGCCATGGTTGGCATGGACGATGTCCGTGGACACATGGCGCAACAGCTGGCCGCTGGCGGTGAAGCGCGCCCGCGTCGCCAACTCGCTGATCGTGCAGCGCCGTAAGGGCACTGCGCGCAGCATCGCGGACGTGGTGGACAGCTTCGGTGGCGTGGTCGACATCACCGAGTGGTGGCAGACAACGCCACGCGGCACCCCACACACATTCGCGCTGACGCTGACCCTTGGCGGCCAGGACGGCGAAACCACCACCGCGCAGTACGTCGATGACGTCATTGCCGAGGTGAACTTCACCAAGCCGGTACGCAGCCACTTCACCTTCACCCAAGGCATCAACCTGGCCGGTCGCGTGGGCGTCATCGCGGCCACCCGAGCCGCTGTGTTTGTCCGCCTTCAAGCTACGGAAGCCACCACTCCATGACCGGCCTCAGATTCATCGTTACCCGCCGTGGCCGCGAGGCCATCGTCAACGCCGAGCAGAACGGCACCGCCCCGGTGCTGGCCCACTCTCTGGGCCTCACCGCCGAAGTGGTCGAGGCGCACCGCGAAATGCAATCACTGCCCGGTGAACACACCCGGCTGCAGTCGATCAGGGGAGGGGCCACGGCGCGGGACACGATCCACGTCACGGCCCGCGATGCCACCGATGCCACGTACTCGGTACGCGGCATCGGTCTGTACCTGGCCGATGGGACGCTGTTGGCGGTCTACGGCCAGCCGGCCGTGCTGGCGGAGAAGTCGACGCAGGCGGTTCTGCTGCTCGCCGCCGATATCCAGTTCGCCGACATCGCAGCCACCGATATCACCTTCGGCGACACCAACTTCGACCTCAACGTGGGCACCGAGGAAAAGGCCGGTGTGCTGGAGTTGGCCACCCCGACTGAAACAGCTACCGGCACCGACGCGACGCGCGCCGTCCATTCGAAAGGCCTGCGCGAACTGCTCGACGCGCGGTTCGGCCCTGGCGCGCCCACCGCGCTCGCCAAGAAGCTGATCGCTACCGCAACGGAAAGCGCTGTACGCCAGCTGTTGGGCCTGAAAGGAGCGTCGCTCAAAGACGATGGCGAGGGCAACGGCTTGGATGCTGACCTGCTGGACGGCAAGCACGGTGCACACTACCTCGCTTGGGAGAACCTCACCGGCGTGCCTGCCAGCGCCTACATGCCCGGCCAGGTGATTACCTTCGCCGGCAAGACCGCGCCCTCGGGCACGCTGGTGTGTGACGGTCGTGAACTGCTACGCACGGACTACCCACGCCTCTTCGCGGCCATCGGCACCACCTACGGCGGCAATGCCGAGGGAACCACGTTCAAGCTGCCCAAGGTCGATGAGGACAGCGGCGTCATCCATACCGGCGATCCTGCCAAGGTCGGCCAGAGCAGCGCCGGCTCAGTGATTGCGCACACACACAGCGCGAGCGCGAGCGCAGCCGGCGCTCATGCTCACTCTGCCGGTGCCGATGCGGTGGGCGATCACGCTCACGGCGCCTGGACGGATGGTCAGGGCCACCACGGCCATACGGGCGGCACCAACTGGGTCGGTGACCATCAGCATCTGGTCCCGTTCGCAGACGCCGGCATCGCCTATCCGTGGGGCGGCGACTACAACAACCATGCTGGTTCACGCGGCAATGTCGACTACGACAACCCTTGGCCGAACACCAGCCCTGCCGGCGGCCACTCTCATGCCTATTCAACCGATGGCAACGGCACGCACGCCCACAACATCGGCATGAATGGTGCCGGTAGCCACAGCCACACCATCAACGTTGCAGGCGTTGGCGATCACTCACACGCCATCACCGTGGGTAGCACCGGCTCGGCCCGCAACCTGCCCGCCGGCATCCGGATGCTGTTCTGCATCGCCTTCTGAGAGAGAACCATGCAACTGAAAACCGACCACGAAATCTATGGCCACTCGTTCGATGCGTTGACCGGTCTGTACGTACTGCCAATTCGGATCTACCCGGAAGCGGACGGCAGTTGCCCGCTTCCCAACAACACGGTTGATTTTCCGCCAGTGGAGCAGGCCGGCGCCCATCAGGCGTGGCGGATCAATGCTGAGCGCACGGCATGGGAGACGGTCGCCGACTTCCGGGGCGTGATGCTGTGGGACAAGAACACGGGCGTACCCGCGCCCAACCAACTCGCCTTGGGGGAACTGCCCCCGCCAAGCGTGACCATCCAGCGACCGCAGCCTATCGAGCCGGGCGAGCCGCTGGCGAACCGCTGGAACGATGCGCTCGATGCGTGGGAGCTGGTGCCCGACTACACCCAGACCCCGATCTGGGACAAGGCAACCGGCTTCTACCTGCCGCAGTTGGCCGTGGGCGAGCCGCTGCCGGCCACGGCGACTGCGCTGGCACCACCGCGCGACCACACCGGGCCGTGGCGCTACAGCGAGACTCAGGGCGGTTGGGAGAGCGTGCCGACGCCAGAGCCGATTGAACCCGCCCCGGTACCGCCGGAGTCCGCCACCGATCCTGCGGCGGGCTGACCGCCATGGCGCGCGGCGACATTCCAGCCGAGGTCAGCAACATGCTCCGCTGGGGCACGGTGATTGCCGTGCGCACCACAGCGCCAGCACGCGTCCGCGTCCAGACGGGCGAGATCCAAACCGACTGGATCGCCTGGCTGGAACGCAGGGCCGGGCCGAACGGCCGCACCTGGCACGCGCCAGGCAAAGGCGAGCAGGTGCTGCTGGCTTGCCCCGATGGGGACATCTCACAGGCGGTCATCATCGGCAGCACGTCACAGGACGCGTACCCGCAGCCGGCCAGCAGCGAGGACGTCGACCGCACAACCTATCCCGACGGGAGCGTTGTCGAGTTCAACCACGCAACCTCGACCCTGTCGGTCCATGCCGGCAAGGGCCAGGTCATCGTGAACTGCCAGCAGGCCGAGGTGCATGCGAGCGCGGCGGTGGTGCTGGATTCGCCCACGGTGCACGCCACCGGCAGCGTCATGGCGGATGGCAACGTGTCCGCCGGCACCGGCGCTACGGGCACCTTCACTACCGGCACGGGCCAGGTCGTGAGCGTGGAACGCGGCAGCGTCACCAACATCTACTGAGGCACCCATGAACCCACAAGGCTCCCTCCCCTTCAACGCCGAGACATTCGACCGCCTGGCGGACCAGATCAACGCGGTGCAGTCCTGCGCCGAACTGCAGGGCCTCACCGACGAAGCCATGCAGTCGGCCAACGCGCTGCTCGCCGGCATCGGCGCGCAGATGGCGGCGCTACAGCCGATGATGGCGCTGCTCAGCCCGCCGAGCGTCAACCCTGCGCAGATCGTTACGTGGATCACCAGCTTCATCTCGACCTTCCTGCAGCCGTACGTGAAGCCTATGCTGGTGCTTCCGCTGCAGATCGCCCAGATAACCGCGGCTATCGCCAAACTGCAGGCTGCGATTGATGCGGCCGCTTCGCGCATCGGCTCCTGCAGCATCGAGATGCCGTCCGTCACCGTCCCCGATCTACCCAAGCTGCCAGAGGTTCCTGAGCTGCCGTCCGTAGAACCGCCGAATCTTTCCGGCTCGTAGCCCGCAGGTGTTTGCGTAGCTGATACACGCCAACGGGAGCGCCTTCGGCGAAGGCCGTCCACAGAATGAGGTCATGGCTTCGACCTCGCCCCATCTGCCCCGCCTGCGCCGTCGCGCTCCCTTGTGGAGCGCGGTGCAATGAGGGGCATGGATGCATCCACTGGCCGCTGGCTGGACGATGACGCGCACCTGGTGCAGTCCATCGCTCGCATCCTGACCACGCCCATTGGCACACGGGTGCAGCGCCGCGACTTCGGATCGCTCCTGCCCGAGCTGGTCGACCAGCCATTCAACAGCACCACACAGCTGCGCCTGTATGGCGCCGCTGCCACGGCGCTCATGCGCTGGGAACCTCGCCTGCAGATCAAGCAGCTGTCGCTGTCACGCGGCGAACGGCCGGGCGCGTTCGTGCTCGATGTCACCTGCCGTCGCGTGCGCAGCCAGCAGTCCAACGAGTTCACCCGGCTGACTGTCCCCCTCCGCTACCGCGAAACCTGACCCAAGGAGCCAGCAATGGACCAGTACCACCACGGCGTACGCGTCGTCGAAGTAAACGGCGGCACCCGCCCGATCCGCACGGTGGCCACCGCCATCCTGGGCATCGTCTGCACGGCCGAGGACGCCGACGCATCCGTATTCCCGCTCAACAAGGCCGTGCTGCTGACCGACGTACGCGGCGCCGTCGCCAAGGCCGGCACCAAGGGCACGCTGGCTGCCAGCCTGCGCGGCATCGCTGACCAGTCCAATCCCGTTGCCGTGGTCGTGCGTGTCGCTGAGGGTGCGGCAGATCCGGAGACGACCACGAACGTCATCGGCAGCAAGGACACCGGCACCTACACCGGCCTGCAGGCGCTGCTGGTGGCCGAGGCGCAGCTGGGCGTCAAACCGCGCATCCTGGCCGTGCCGGGGCTGGATACGCAGGAAGTAGTCGCTGCGCTGGCCCCCATCGCCAAGACGCTGCGCGCCATGGCCTACGTCAGCGCGTCGGCCGCCGGCAAGGTGTCCGATGTCATCGTCTACCGCGATCAGTTCAGCGAGCGCGAACTGATGATGATCTGGCCAGACTTCCTCGCCTGGGACACCATCACCAGCACCCCGGCGATGGCCTACGCGACCGCCCGCGCCGCTGGCCTGCGCGCACGCATCGATCAGGAACAGGGCTGGCACAAGTCGATCTCCAACGTTCCCGTTTCGGGCGTTACCGGCATCAGCCGCGACGTGCATTGGGATCTGCAAGACCCCAACACTGACGCCGGCCTGCTCAACTCCAAGGACGTGACCACTCTGGTCAACGTCAACGGCTACCGCTTCTGGGGCAACCGCACCCTGAGCAGCGATCCGCTGTTCGCCTTCGAAACGGCCACGCGCACCGCGCACATCCTGGCCGACACCATCGCGGAGGCGATGCTGGTCTACATGGACAAGCCGCTGCACCCCAGCCAGGTCAAGGACATCTTGGAGAGCATCAACGCCAAGTTCCGCGAGCTGAAGAACGGCGGCTACATCATCGACGCCAACGCCTGGTACGACGAAGCCGCCAACCTGCCCACGTCCCTGTCGGGCGGAAAGCTGGTCATCGATTACGACTTCACCCCGGTGCCCCCGCTGGAAAACCTGCAGCTGAACCAGCGCATCACCGACCGCTACTTCGCCGACTTCCCGAGCCGCATCAACGGCTGATCGGCACGACATAGGA
>Ga0213822_1000355_pt1 | contig 38340 bp, 33 predicted proteins | sample MC6MC0908MG_FD_179872 | JGI IMG/M metagenome (GOLD analysis project Ga0213822, IMG submission 179872) | Enriched soil aggregate microbial communities from Iowa State University, Ames, United States - MC6-MC0908-MG | ecosystem: Environmental > Terrestrial > Soil > Unclassified | place: USA: Iowa... | reverse complement strand
CAGCAACAAATGTTTTCTGTGCGAAAGCGAAGCGGCAGCAACAAATGTTTTCTGTGCGAAAGCGAAGCGGCAGCAACAAAGCGCTCAATCGGAACGGAAATCAACCACACGTTATGGTGATGAACTAGATTATTGGAAGAAGAGGAAGGAATATTATGTCAGGCAAGACGTTCAATCATCGTTATATCCCGGGGCTTGATGGGATTCGAGCTTTAGCAGTACTAGCTGTTATTGCTTATCATTTTAACTTCAGCTGGGCCAGTGGTGGGTTCCTAGGAGTTGATATCTTTTTTGTTTTATCAGGTTACTTAATAACCTCTACCATTTTACCTTTAAAAGGAAATCAGTTAACAGTAGGATTAGGGAAATTTTGGATTGGACGATTTCGACGTTTACTACCTGCTGCGTACGTAATGATTATTACTTCATTCGCTTGGGCGACCCTGTTTCATCAGGAACTTCTCAATACGTTGCGCGGAGATGCAATATCCTCTATTTTTTACTCAAGTAATTGGTGGTTCATTTTTCATGAAATTTCTTATTTTGATAGTTTTGGATCCCCTTCACCTTTAAAAAATTTATGGTCTTTAGCTATTGAGGAACAATTTTATCTTATTTGGCCGATTCTGTTAATGCTTGGGCTTTATATTGTTAAAAAACAGAGTAAATTAGCCATTTTCATATTTATCGGTGCATTATGTTCAGCTACGTTAATGGGCATATTATATGAGCCAGGAGCTGACCCAAGTCGTGTATATTATGGGACAGATACGCGTTGCTTTGAATTATTAATAGGCTGTTGGCTAGCTCTCGTTTGGCCGATGAAAAGATTATCGTCACAAAAACTATCTATGGAGCATGCCAAGAAACTAGATATTATAAGCCTGGTTGCTTTTACTATTTTCATTTTAAGTATTATTTTTGTAGATGAATATCAAACTTTCTTATATAGAGGTGGTATGTTCCTATTTTGTTTGAATGCAGCTGTATTAATAGCATGTGTTTGTCATCCTATTAGCTTTTTAGGGAAAATGCTTTCTATGAAGCCTCTACGTTGGATTGGTTCAAGATCGTATGGAATTTATTTATGGCATTATCCGATTATCGTGTTAGGTACGCCAGTCCACGAAATAGGTAATCCTGTTTTCTGGCGAGTTGCTTTACAACTAGTTCTTATTTTGATAATTGCTGAATTATCGTATCGTTTTATCGAAATGCCTATACGTAAGGAAGGGTTCCGTTCCTATTATCGACAGTACCTTGCATTTAATAAAAATAAATGGGGCAGCTATTCGTTCACTAGAAAAATTTCAACAGTGCTCATTCCTCTATTCCTTTTAGTATTTTTGACTGGAATCACAGGAGTTGTAGGGGAAGAACAAAAGGAATCAAAAGAATCCCAGCTAACAGAAGTTAAAATTAATGGTGCTGAACAAGCTGCAAAGCGAGATGATACCGTAACGGAAAAAGAAACAACAGAAAGTGATTCATCGAATGCTGAGGATGGGGAAGGTGAAACTAGTGCTCAACCGGACATAAAAGAGCCTGAACAGGAGGAAAATGATCCAACTGCTAACGCTATGAATGAATCTTATACTGGAATATTGGCTATTGGAGATTCTGTCATGATAGATATTGCTACAAGCTTACATCAGATCTATCCGAACATTACAATTGATGCAAAAGTTGGTCGCCAAGTTTCACAAGCCGTCAAACTGGCTCCAAATTATGCTAGTTTTAATCAGCCAGATAAAGCAGTTATTATTCAACTTGGCACAAATGGTTATTTTTCGAGTGATCAGATTGATGCACTACTTGCAGCTTTCTCCAATGCCGATATTTATTTAGTAAATACTCGGGTACCGCGTTCTTGGGAAGGTAAAGTGAATTATTCTTTACAACAAAAAGCTCAAGAGCATGATAATATTACATTGATTGATTGGCATTCGGCTGCTATTAACCATCCAGAGTATTTCGCTCCAGATGGTGTACATTTAGAACAAAAAGGTATTGAGACGTTAACGAACCTTATTCAACAATCGATAGATAAATAATTAATTATGTAAAAAATAGTCAGCATGCACCTTACTATAGGTGTAGCTGGCTATTTTTATGTTAAGAATAAAGGAAAACCTCTTGCATTTTTCTCAGTTCTAGCTACTAACGCTTTTTCGCTTTTCATCATGTTTTTGCAGAGGAAATGGCACATCAATCAGAATAACCATTGATTTGACTGTCTTTATACCGTTCTAATGTTGTGGTTTAGTAGTATTCATACTAGTTTAAAGGTTCCAGAATTTCCTTTATATCTACGGTTCAGAGCTTGTGGGGTTAGTTGTTAGCCCCAATTGGCGTTCCAATGTTAATACTGTACTTTATTGTCGGTACATATTTGCATAAAAAAGGAAAAATTAATGATCCTAGTTACAAATCATTTATATATACAATAAATAACAAATAAATTAAATGATAACTATATATAAATAGTTGTTTGCATCTATTTTTCTTATAAATAATCATAATATTCAGAAAAAATAGGTGAGTATAGGGGATACTGAATGTGTGAGGTTTTTAAATAAGAAATAATACATTTGACTGCCATAGATTCATTCTAGTTTGTTCTTTGAAATAAAGATAGAATATTCAAAATAATTTGACGTTACTATTTATCTTTGATAATATGAAATCGCATACGTCATTTAGATATAAACTGGGGGGATTAAGTCAAATGGTGAAAACTCTGTACAAACTAGATTTAAGCAAATCAATGGAAGAACAGGCACATCCTGGTCACAATCGATGGCACCCAGACATACCAGCAGCATTTTCAGTAGATCCAGGCACTTCTTTTAGAATGGAATGTAAAGACTGGACAGATGGACAAATTAAGAATGATGATAGCCCAAATGATGTTCGGGATGTGAATCTTGCACGTGTTCATGTGTTGAGTGGACCGGTCTATGTGAACGGCGTTGAACCTGGAGATTTACTTGTCGTAGATATTTTAGATATTGGTACTTTTCAAGATTCGGCGTGGGGGTTTAACGGCATTTTCGCAAGAGAGAATGGGGGAAGTTTCTTAGTTGACGAATTTCCAGAAGCAGCTAAATCAATCTGGGATTTTGAAGGCATTTATACCACTTCGAGACACGTACCTGGTGTGAAGTTTGCTGGGATTATCCATCCTGGCTTAATAGGCGTTGCTCCCTCTATGGAACTTTTGCAAAAATGGAATGAACGAGAAAAAGAACTCATTATGACCAACCCGGACCGGGTTCCAACGTTGGCCAATGCACCGACTCCGGAGAGGGCAGTGCTCGGCACATTAAAAGGGGCTGAGTTTGATCGAGTAGCTAAGGAAGGAGCTCGAACAGTACCACCAAGGGAAAATGGCGGGAACTGTGATATTAAAAATCTATCTAAAGGGACGAAAATCTTCTTCCCAGTATTTGTGGAGGGAGCGAAGTTATCGGTAGGAGATCTTCATTTTTCACAAGGGGATGGAGAAATCACATTTTGTGGTGGTATCGAGATGGCAGGATGGATTGATCTAAAGGTGGATGTCATTAAAGGTGGCATGGAAACCTATAAAATTTACGAAAATCCTGTATTCCAACCGGGCCCAGTAGATCCAAACTATAATGATTTCCTCGTTTTCCAAGGGATCTCAGTAGATAATAAGGATGGGAAACAACATTATTTAGATGCTACTCTTGCGTTTCGTCGGGCATGCTTGAATGCCATTGAGTATTTAAAAACGCTGGGATATACAGGTGAACAAGCATATATGCTGCTGAGTACAGCACCTGTTGAAAGTCGAATCAATGGCATAGTCGATGTTCCAAATGCTTGTTGTACCATTGCAATCCCTACAAAAATATTCGATAAAAATATTATGCCAAAATGATAGGATAAGGAGGTTTATTCTTGCCTAGTTACACATTTCGTTGCAATGATTGTGGAGATTTTACGTTATTTTTTAAATCAATGACAGGGAATAAAGACAAATCAACTTGTCCTATTTGCCAATTAGAGTCAAATCGGGTCTATTTTGCACCGAATGTGTATTCACTTTCGAGAGCACTTAGTTCGCAAATCGAAAAGGGAATGGAACCGCAAATAATGAGTCGAGAAGAATTAGGGACCAATAAGCCAAGGAAAAATGCGAGCGCGAATCGTCCGTGGCAATTCGGGTAAGCATCTGTTGCTTTACTGAATATATTGGATAAAGATGCTATTCTATCATTCAGAGAAGGCGCCTACTGTGGTAGGCAAGGTAATAAGACTGACAGTAGTTTTCTGTCTGGTTTATTGCGGGTGGTATCCCTAAGGGCCGAGCGTTGTCGGTAGGATTTTTTATCAGTTCCCGACAGAAGACTCCCGCCTCAAGCGTTAGCTAAGTGGTGAGTAGTTCAATTCAACGTATATTAATCATCTCTAAACGACAAAAAGCTGATTGCCCGTGTAAATGATGGCCAATCAGCTTTTTGTGTCGTCTTGAAGTGCAATATTAAAGCGCCAAGCGGTTTAACAGCTGGCCTGGACATTATATATTGTCTAATTTAGAAGGAAATCATTCCCTTTTGTCGAATTAAAATAGATGGAAAAGGGGACGTTTTATGCAAAGAGAACAGCTTAAATAAAGAATATTAAGAAAACCATCTAAATTTATTTCATATTTGAAAGAACTAATAAGCGAGAATAGATTTTACGATGGTGAAGTGTTAGAAATATCATTGCTCCTCATAAAAAATGGATCTGAAAGTTTATCGGATAAACAATGGCATGTCTTTTTAGAGAATGGTACGGTATATTACGTGATAAATATGTAGATAAATGCGAAAGATGTTCTGAACATATTCCTTGGACAAATATGTATAGTGCTATATTTATAAATAAAAATTACCTTGGTTCTAACTGTAGTTATTTAGAAAATAAAGTTACCTTCCACAATTATCTGTGAAGGGTTATCTAATGTACCTAGAAATGCACTGTGCCTAGCAGTACTATTTTTTATATAAGTGAGCTATTCTTATAATTTACCAACAAAAAAAGACCGAAGTAATTAGCCTCAATCTTTCTTACTCACGCATTCCTGTACACACGCTCGCCGTATTTTATTAGCCCCAATCTAGCCCCAAAATCATGCTGTAATATACATTAACCTGCAAAATCTAAAAAACGCGTAAAACACTTACAAGTATTGATGTAATAGGCTTTCTAGTCTAGTTGTTGTTGTACTTTGCATATCTTTCATAGTATAATTCATTATAGTTTAATTAGGAGTGGAAAAGATGAACCGAGAAGCACGTTTAAAAAGACAAGAGAATATACGAAATTTCTCTATTATTGCACATATCGACCACGGGAAATCAACGCTTGCTGACCGTATTTTAGAGCAAACGAAGTCATTAACATCTCGTGAAATGAAAGCACAGCTCCTCGACTCAATGGATTTAGAGCGTGAGCGAGGCATAACGATTAAATTAAATGCAGTACAATTAAAGTATGAAGCTAAAAATGGCGAAGTGTATACATTCCATTTAATCGACACACCAGGACACGTCGATTTCACATATGAAGTATCACGTAGTTTAGCTGCTTGTGAGGGCGCAATTTTAGTTGTCGACGCAGCACAAGGCATTGAAGCACAAACACTAGCAAACGTTTATTTAGCGCTTGATAACGACCTAGAAATTTTACCTGTTATCAATAAAATCGATTTACCAGCAGCAGATCCAGAACGTGTACGTCAAGAAGTTGAAGACGTAATCGGGTTAGATGCTTCTGAAGCGGTACTAGCTTCTGCTAAGGCCGGTATCGGTATTGAAGATATTTTAGAGCAAATTGTAGAGAAGGTACCTGCACCAACTGGTGATCCAGAAGCACCACTACAAGCCCTTATTTTTGACTCTGTCTATGATGCCTACAAAGGTGTTATTATTTCCATTCGAATTATCAATGGTACAGTAAAACCAGGCGATAAAATTCGTATGATGGCTACTGGAGCAGAATTTGAAGTTATTGAGGTAGGGGTACATACACCAAAAGTTGTACCACAGGATGAATTAACAGTTGGTGACGTAGGCTATTTAACAGCGTCCATTAAAAACGTTGGTGATACTCGTGTCGGGGATACAGTTACATTTGCGAATCGCCCTGCGACTGAAGCATTAGCAGGTTACCGCCGTTTAAATCCAATGGTTTATTGCGGACTATACCCAATCGATACGGCAAAATATAATGACTTACGTGAAGCGTTAGAAAAGCTAGAGCTGAATGACTCTGCATTACAATATGAACCAGAGACATCACAAGCGCTTGGCTTCGGTTTCCGTTGTGGCTTCTTAGGGCTTCTACATATGGAAATTATTCAAGAGCGTATTGAGCGTGAATTTAACATTGATTTAATTACAACAGCACCTTCCGTTATTTACAATGTTCATATGACGGATGATACATCAATAAAGGTTGACAACCCGTCATTTATGCCTGATCCACAAAAAATTGATCGAGTGGAAGAGCCATATGTCAAAGCAACAATTATGGTGCCGAACGATTATGTAGGGGCAGTTATGGAGCTTTGTCAATTGAAGCGTGGTAATTTCATGACGATGGATTATATTGATACATCACGTGTCAGCATTATTTATGAAATGCCGTTATCAGAAATCGTTTATGATTTCTTTGATTATTTAAAATCAAATACGAAGGGCTATGCATCATTCGACTACGAACTTATTGGTTACCAGACTTCAAAACTAGTGAAGATGGATATTTTACTAAATGGCGAGCAAGTCGATGCACTAAGCTTTATCGTACACCGTGACTTTGCGTACGAACGTGGTAAAATCATCGTAGAAAAATTAAAAGAATTAATCCCACGCCAACAATTCGAAGTGCCAATTCAAGCAGCAGTTGGACAAAAAATTGTGGCGCGCTCAACAATTAAAGCCATGCGTAAAAATGTATTAGCGAAATGTTACGGTGGGGATATTTCTCGTAAACGAAAACTTCTTGATAAACAAAAAGAAGGTAAGAAACGTATGAAACAAGTAGGTTCAGTCGAAGTACCGCAAGAAGCGTTCATGGCTGTTCTGAAGATGGATGATTCGAAGTAACGTTGATATAACAACGTTTATAAGGATTTTAATTGTGTGTTTTTATATTAGTATGGTGGAGATTGCCACCGATTTGACACCGATTTATAATTGTGTCAGCAATTTATAAATCTTTTGCGATGGAATCAAAAAAATCGGCAGCATCTCTTACCGTCTATTGAGTTAAATGGACATAGCGGTCTTCAGTAGTTGCTGATCTGCTGGACTTTAGAAATACTGCAAGAAGAGAAAAGAAATGTACAATCAAAATTTTAAATGGTACCCGTCTAAGAGGAATCTTAGGCGGGTATTTTTTACTTTGTACCCAATATTAATTGATTATACCCAAATCCGTATATAAGAACTTAGGAACATTTGCTATTCCAAAAGAGGAAATACAGATAACAGACTAACTCATTTACTATTGAAGTCTAAGCTAGCATGACCTCGCTCCTTTTTAACTACTAAGGAAATAAATAACTAATTCACTCACTCACTTAAATCTTCATCAGTGCTGACACGGTAAGACATATGGACCAGGTTTGGTTGATTGATTTTATTAAAACTAAGGAATGATGGTTTGAATACTTTAAAGTTTTTAAATAGAACTGATTGTTATTCTGATGCTATTTCTACAAAGTGAAGACTCTCCATATAAAATTTACGTGACGGTTCTAAATAGTTGCAATAACTGTTGTAAATGAACGAAGTCAAATGAGTTCATTGTCTTATTTTTGACTCCCAAATATATATTTAAATAACTATAAAGGCTCAAGTAACGGGAGAGTAATAAAAATCTTTAAAACTGATTCAACACATATGTTTTATAGAATCATGAAACTACTTGAGTTATTCTACTTGTGAAATATTTAAATTATACTCCCTCTTAAAAGTTTCAATAAATTTAACAGCACTTTTTGAAAGGAAACGGTCCTTCAACCAGACAACGGCGGAATCTGATTGAATACTAAGTTCTTCAAGCTCCAATATTTTCAGGCCATTCATAGAAAATGAATGTAAGACAGACCTTGGGAGTAAGGAAGCACCGACACCTTCTCTAACTAGGGACATAATCATAGCGGCGTCTGAACACTGACAGACAATATTTGGTTCATAGTGATATTTTCTACAAGCTTCTATAACCAGTTCGTATTGACCAACACCCTTAAAACGTTGTAGCAACATTAGTGGCATACTTGAAAGTTCATCTAGTCTTAATGTATTTTCATAATTCCACGTCTCAGGGATAACGGCTACAAAATGGTCCGGAGGTAATGGCAGTGAGGATAAGTCATCCGATTCTGCTTCTAAAGGTAACCGGACTATAGCAACCTCAATATGCCTATTTCTTAAATCTTGTAATAATCGATAGGTATCCCCTTCGTATAAACGAAAGGTAACGTTTGAATACTTTTCTCGGAAAAAACGAATGCGTTCAGGTAGGTAAGAAAAGGATGTTTTTACAGACCCAATTGATAATGTACCCTTAAGACCTTCTCCTACTTCTTTCACTTCCATAATTGTTTCATCAATCTGACTTAATAGATTGGTAGCTCTCTTATACAAAACTTTTCCTGCTGCTGTTAGTTCTATATTCTTTCCATTTCGTACTATCAAAAGAGTACTAAGTTCTTCCTCCAGCGCTTTTAGCTGTTGACTAAGGGGGGGTTGGGCCATATGTAACTTTTTTGCTGCTCTAGTGATTTGACCTTCTTCAACAATAGTGGCAAAGTATCGCAATTGTCTTATATCCATGAAAATCCTCCTTAGAAAGCATATTTATTTTATATGCATTACAAACGTTTTAAATATTTTAAATATTCCAAACTTAATGATACATTAATCTTGAAAACTATTCCATAAAAAGGTAGAGAAGGAGAAGATAAAATGTCTAGAATTCGAAAAGCTAAAGAAAGTTTAAAAGGTTCGATTGCACCAGTTATTACACCATTCAAGGAAGATGAAAGTTTAGATTTACAGACATTTAAAAGTTTAATTAACTGGCAAATAGAAAGTGGGAGCCATGGTATTTCGGTAACCGGGACTTCTGGGGAACCTAGTTCTCTAACGATCGAAGAGAGAGAGCTTGTGATGGAAACAGCAAGTAAAACGATTAACGGACGAGTTCCATTTATACCAGCAACGGGATCAGTTAATCATAATGAAGCGCTTCGGCTAACAAAGGCTGCTCAAGAAATGGGAGCAGATGCTGCGATGGTCATTGTTCCATACTATAACAAGCCTTCCCAGCAAGCATTATATAAACACTATAAAGCTATTGCCGACGCCGTGGATATTCCAATTATTATCTATAACATTCCTGGAAGAACAGGGGTGAATATGGAAGTAACAACAATGGCTCGACTTGTTGAGGATTGCCCGAACATTATTGGTGCCAAAGAGTCAAATAAAGATTTTGAACATGTCAATCGGGTGCTATTAAATTGTGGGAGAGATTTTAGTCTATTCTCGGGAATTGAACTTCTTTGCTACCCAATGTTAACAATCGGTGGGAAAGGTTCTATTAGCGCTACAGCAAACGTTGCACCAGCGAAAGTAGCAGAAATGCACAATGCTTGGGAGGAAGGCGACACTGAAAAAGCGTTAGATCTTCATTTTGAATTAATGACATTAAATGATGTGTTATTCAAAGAGACTAACCCTGGACCAGTAAAAGCAGCGCTGGGCATGATGGGTAAAATTACGCCAGTTTTACGCAAGCCAATGGATTTACCATCTGAGGCGCTTCAAAACGAAATTCGTGAAGTTTTAAATCAATATGGTATTTTATCAAATGAGATTGTAACTAAATAATAATTCGAAATCTAAAAAATTCTCTTACTCCTTATTACAGGAGTAAGAGAAGAATAAGGAGTGTAATAACATGCAAGTTCAAGTAACTGAGACTCAAAAAAATCATGAACACAGGCAAGTAACAAATGTAAAACTCTATATTAATGGACAGTTTGTCGACAGTAAAACAGGTGCTTCTTTTGAAAATAAAAATCCATTTACCAATGAAATAAACAATCATATCGCTGAGGGGCGTGAAGCGGATATAAACCAAGCTGTTCTTTCAGCAAAAGAAGCGTTTGAGAATGGTCCGTGGAGCAAGATGAAATTGAAAGAAAGAATGAAATTCATTAATAGAATTGCAGATCTTATCGATGAGGAGATTGAAGAAATTGCTTTCTTAGAATCATTAGATACAGGTCTGCCAATTAGCCAAACAAGAAATCAAACCGCACGTGCTGCAGAAAATTTCCGTTTCTACGCACGAATGGTTGAGACAAAATTGCATGGCGAATCTTACCCAATGGATGATGAATTCATTAATTATACAGTTTATAAACCATTAGGAGTTATTGGGTTAATTACTCCATGGAATGCCCCATTCATGTTAGAGACTTGGAAAGTAGCGCCTGCATTAGCAACTGGAAATACTGTTGTTCTAAAACCAGCTGAACTTTCACCATTGACTGCAAATAAATTAGCAGAAATTATTCATAAAGCTGAAGTTCCGAATGGAGTCTTTAATGTCGTTCATGGCTTTGGAGAAACAGCAGGGGCTGCTCTTGTTGCTCACCCAGATGTGAAAGCGATTTCATTCACAGGTGAAACGACTACAGGTTCCACAATTATTAAAAACTCTGCGGATACTTTAAAGAAAACATCGATGGAGCTTGGTGGGAAATCACCTTTAATTGTATTTGATGATGCAGATCTTGAACGAGCTCTAGATGCAGCAATATGGGGGATTTTCTCTTTTAATGGGGAACGTTGCACATCCAATTCTCGAGTATTCTTGCATAAAAATATTAAAGATCAATTTGTTGGAAAATTAAAAGCACGTGTCGCTAACATTAAAATCGGTGACCCAATGGATTCATCAACTGAGCTTGGTCCGCTAATTGAAAAAGAACACTACAAAAAAGTAAAAAAATATATAGAAATGGCTAAACAAGAAGGTTGTGAAGTAGTTCAGGGAGTAGTTCCGGAGAAGGTTAAGGCAGGTAATTTTGTACCACCGACACTTTTATTAAATGCAAGAAATGACATGAGAGTATGTCAGGAAGAAATTTTTGGTCCCGTTATGGCCGTAATTGAATTTGAAACAGATGAAGAAGTACTTCATATGGCAAATGACGTATCTTACGGACTAGCTGGTTTTGTATGGACAAAAGATTTAAAACGAGCACATCGTATGGCGGAAGCTATTGAAGCAGGTATGCTTTGGATTAACGCTCAAAACGTACGAGATCTTCGAATTCCATTTGGCGGTACGAAAGATAGTGGAATTGGAAGAGAGGGTGGTCATTACGCAATTTTTGAATTCTATACAGAACCAAAGGTAATCCATGTTGCTATAGGTGATCATCATATTCCGCAATTTGGGAAGTAAAAACTATTTTTAGAGGGGGAAATAATAATGCCAGCAAAAACAGGAAAGCAATATATTGAAAGAGTTGATAATGCACAGGCAAATATATGGATCGATGGCAAACGAGTAGAAGGGAAGATTTCTGAACATCCAGCTTTTAAAGGAGTTATGAAAACTCAGGCAGAACTTTACGATTTGCAACATGATCCAGCCAAAAAGGATTACATGACATATGTATCTCCAACAACTGGTGAACGGGTAGGTACATCTTTTATTCAGCCAAGAACAAAAGAAGATTTGGTGACACGTCGCAAAATGATGCAAGAATGGGCGAAATATAATGGTGGCATGATGGGACGTTCCCCTGATTACATTAATGTCGGGATGATGGCGTATGGTTCAGCTTCAGAAATGTTTGGAAAACAGGACTCCATCTATGCCGAAAACATGGCCAACTACTACGAGTATTGCCGTGAAAATGATTTATCTTTAACACATACGTTGATTCAGCCTCAAGTCAATAGGGGAGTAAATTCTGCACAGCTCCCAGATCCGTTTATTGCAGCACGGATTAAAGAGAAAACATCTGAAGGGGTCGTTATTAAAGGGGCAAGATTACTTGCTACTCAAGGTGGTATTACCGATGAAATCATGGTATTTCCATCTACTTTGTTAAAACAATCAGCTGAAGAAAATCCATATGCATTTGCATTTTCTATTCCTAATAACACACCGGGCTTAAAATTTATTTGTCGAGAATCTTTTGATTATGGAAAGTCTCATTTTGACCATCCGCTAGGATCTCGCTTTGAAGAAATGGATACCATTGTTGTGTTTGATGATGTTGTCGTTCCATGGAATCGAGTCTTTGCCCTTGGTGATGTTAATGTGTGCAACCAAGCCTACAATGAAAGTAATGCAGTTGTTCATATGACACATCAAGTTGTATCAAAAAATATCGCGAAAACAGAGTTTGTACTTGGTATTCTTCAATTAATGGCAGAGACAATTAATATTGGCCAATACCAACATATACAGGAGAAAATCTCTGAAGTAATTATTGCACTTGAAACGATGAAAGCATATGTCGTTGCTGCCGAAGCAAATGCAAAAGTGGATAGATGGGGAACTATGACACCAGAATTTGCGCCGTTAAATGCAGCACGTCATTACTTCCCGAAAATTTATCCTCGCTTTACAGAAATTATGCAATTAATGGGTGCAAGTGGCTTAATGGCGATTCCATCAGAATCAGACTTCAATTCTGATATTCGCCCGGATCTTGATAAGTATTTACAATCAGCCACTGGGGATGCTTATAATCGTGTGAAACTTTATCGTTTGGCATGGGATGTATGTATAAGTTCATTCGGTTCTCGACAAACACTTTATGAGCGCTTCTTCTTCGGTGACCCAATTAGAATGGCAAGTACGCTTTATAACGGGTATGACAAGCAGGAATATGTTGATCGTGTAAAAGAATTTTTGAATCGATCAGAAGAGTTTGCTAAAAATAGCTAATTAAACGACTAAGGGAGATGAGGAATATGGATTTCAATATCATTCGTATTGCCAGAACTGTTATTAATGTGAAGGATTTAGACCGGTCAAAAGATTTTTATGTTAAAGCGCTCGGCATGATTGAAACGGAAACAAAGGACGACTGTGTTTATTTGAGAGGGCTTGAAGAACACACACACCACAGCTTGGTTCTGAAAAAGTCCGAGACGTTAGGGGTACACGCACTCGGTTACAAAGTAGAAAAGGAAGAAGATCTTGACCGTCTAGCTGAATTGTTTCAATCAAAAGGCTTAAAAACAAAGTGGCTTAAGGCAGGAACTCAACATGCTCTTGGACGTGCCCTGCATGTACATGATATTTCAGGGATGCCTCTTGAATTTTTCTGCAAGATTGAAAAAGCAGAGCGCTTACTTCAGCGCTACGACTTATACAGCGGTGCCCGAATTCAGCGGATTGACCACGTAAACTGTGCTGTACCGGATGTAGAAAAAGCTTACAACTTCTTTATCAACGAGCTAGGCTTTGCATGTTCTGAATATACAACTATAGAAGAAGGAAGTATCTGGGCTGCATGGCTCCACCGCAAACAGACCGTGCATGATCAAGCCTTTATGAACGGAGATGGTCCGCGTCTTCATCACTTTGCTTACTGGCTACCGGATCCACTTGCTTTAATTCACTGCTGTGATGTTTTAGCTTCTCTTGGCTATTCAGAGAACATTGAAAGAGGTCCAGCACGCCACGGCTTATCCAATGCGTTCTTCTTGTATTTAAGAGATCCAGATGGATACCGCATTGAGCTGTATAACGGAGATTACTTAACAAGTGACAATGACTTCGAGCCAATTCGATGGGATTTAAATGACCCACGTCGTCAAACATTATGGGGTGCAAAAGCACCGGACAGCTGGTTTAATGAAACATCTCCGTTTTTAGATATTGAAACCAATGAACAAATTCAATCGATGTCACCAAACCTTGCACAGCGCAAACCAGAATTTGTTATATAAATAAAAAGAATGGAGGAATTTCAATGGATGATCGTACATTTCGAGATGCTATGGGTAAATTTGCAACCGGCGTTACAGTTATTACAACGGACATTGATGGAGAGCCTCATGGCATGACAGCAAATGCCTTTATGTCAGTGTCGCTAAACCCGAAACTCGTACTAATATCGATTAAAGAAAATGCAAAAATGCTAGATAAAATTAACCGCTCCGGTAAATTTGCGGTGAATATTTTATCGGAAGACCAGCAAGAAGTTTCTATGTTATTCGCCGGCCAGATCAAAGAGAAGCGTGAACCAGAATTTGACCGCCTAAACGAAATCTCAGTAGTAAAGGATGCGCTAGCAAATATTGTATGCAATGTATATGGAAAGCAAGTAGCAGGTGACCATACGCTGTTCCTTGGAGAAGTAGAAGATATTGTCCTTCGTGAAGGAAATCCTCTGACATTCTTTGCAGGAAAGTATGGCCAGCTCACTGCACCGCAGTTAACTTAACATAAAAGGAGTGGGCAAACGATGGAGACAATTTATATTAAAAGTTCAATTGATAAATCAAAGTTCACTGAAATGGAAGCTTGTGTTTTGGCTCTTGGTTTTTTTGATGGAGTTCACATCGGTCATCAAAGAATTCTTGAAACAGCAAAACAAATTGCTATGCAAAAACAATGCGCCTTTGGTGTTATGACGTTTTATCCGCATCCAAAAGATATACTCTTTCCTCATATGGAGCCAATGACTTATTTAACTCCGCTCCCTTTGAAAGAAGATCGATTTGAAAAGCTGGGTGTTGAGAAGTTATTTGTTGTTGAGTTTAGCCCTGAGTTTGCTCGCCTTTCTCCTAACGATTTTGTTGAACAATACATTATAGGACTTAGATGTATACATGTTGTAGCAGGCTTTGATTATCATTATGGCTATAAAGGGCTCGGTAATATGAAAACGTTATCAGAGTATAATCCCGGAGGTTTGGAAGTAACGACTGTTCCAAAGATCCAACATGATGATGAAAAAATTAGTTCAACAGCAATCCGAAAATTGCTTGATGAAGGTCATGTGCAAAAGATTCCTATGTACCTTGGTAATTTTTATGAAATTAATGGAGAAGTGAATCAAAGTTCCCTTTTTTACAAAAAGCATCAGTTTCTTAAATTAATAGTAAAAAAGAGATACCGAATGCCTAAACCCGGTATTTACCATATTCAAGTTGAAATAGATGGTAATAATTATGATGGAACCTGTCACCAAATATCTAGCAACGAGCAACATACTTCATTATTAATACAATTAAAAGATTGTTCTGTATACCCATACAAGAAGCGGATTAAGGTAAAGTGGCTAGATTATAAATATGGCAAGCAGAATGAGTCATACGGAATGAATGAATACATGAAAAAAGATGAGCTAGTGATCTAATTAATAGTAGGCTATAACAGAAAGGAGTAGAATATGAATTTAAAAGTGCAAGCAAGAAAGAAAAACTTATACATTGATGGTCAATGGAAAGAAGCCACTGAACATGCATCTCTAACATCTCCATACACTGGAGATGTTATTGCATATATTCCTAAGGCTAATGAAAGAGAAGTGAATGAGGCAATTGAAGCTGCAGTTCGTGCAAAAAAAGTAATGGCGAAAATGCCAGCTCACGAACGTGCAGCTATTTTGGAACGTTTGGTAGCTTTGTTTGAGAAGCGTTTAGATGAAGCTGCAGAAATTATCGCTTTAGAGGCAGCTAAACCAATTGCTACTGCAATCGATGAAGTGAAACGGACAATACAAACGTTTAAGTTTGCAGCTGAAGAAGCAAAGCGAATACATGGAGAAACACTTCCATTAGATGCTGCACCAGGTGGAGAAAAACGAGTAGCATATACGGTGCGTGAACCTATTGGGGTTATTGGAGCGATTACTCCATTTAATTTCCCGATGAATTTAGTTGCCCATAAAGTAGGTCCTGCCATTGCCGCAGGAAATACAATTGTATTAAAACCAGCAAGTCAAACTCCACTATCTTCTTTCTTTTTAGCAGAGTTGTTACAGGAGGCTGGTTTACCTAATGGAGCTCTTAATGTTATTACGGGAAGCGGAAGAGTCGTCGGGGATAAAATCGTGACCGATGATAGAATTGCAGCTATTACATTTACGGGAAGCCCAGCTGTTGGGATTGGTATTCGAAACAAAGCAGGACTGAAGCGCGTGACATTAGAACTAGGTTCAAATGCAGCCGTTATTATTGATAAAGGGATCGATATTGATGCAATTATTAATCGTTGTGTGAAGGGAGCCTTTTCTTTCCAAGGTCAAGTATGTATATCATTACAACGAATCTATATTCATGAAAGTTTGTACGAAACATTTGTGCAAAAATTCGTTGAAGCAACTCAACAACTCAAAATTGGTGACCCTTTAGATCCACGTACGGATGTTTCAGCGCTTATTTCAAAAGGAGATGTGGAACGTACTTTAGATTGGATTCATGAGGCGAAACAACATGGAGCAGAAATAGTAACTGGGGGAATCGCAAAAGGGAATATTCTATTGCCAACGGTATTATTAAATGCAGAGTCTTCTTTAAAAGTTTCGTGTCAAGAAGTGTTTGCTCCAATTGTTATCATCAATAAAGTTCAAGCAGTAGAGGAAGCAATTGAGCAAGTAAATGATTCGCGATATGGTCTCCAAGCCGGAATCTACACGGATAATGTTCATACAGCGTTAACTGCAGCTGAAAACCTTCATGTTGGAGGCGTAATGATTAATGACATTCCAACGTTTCGTGTAGATAACATGCCTTATGGAGGTGTGAAGGAAAGTGGAGTTGGAAGAGAAGGAATAAAATATGCTGTAGAGGAAATGACAGAGCTAAAACTAGTGGTTTTTAATAGAAATTAAAAATCGAAGAATTAGAAGCATTTAAGAACCCTATTAAATTATTAGGAAAGAGGTGCTGTCAATTTGGAACTAGTAAAAGAACAGAGTAGTGTAAAAAAAGACATCGAACAACAAGACAACAAACAAATAGATTATGACAAAATTGCTACTTCAGAGGATTTTAAACAACTACTTTTAGATAAGAAAAAATTTATTATTCCATACACAATTTTTTATTTGGCTTATTCACTAGCTTTACCATTCCTAGCCTTGTTTACAAATATATTAAACGTCCAAGTAATAGGAGACATTACATTGGCGTGGATTTACGGTATTTCAATTATCTTTATGTCATTTGGGGTATGCAGTGTTTATGTAAAGAAGTCTGCTGAATTTGACGAAAAGGCAAAGCAAATCTTAGTAAAAGAGGGGCTGTAGACATATGGGATGGGATATTATTCTTCTTTTTGTACTCATGTCAATAGGGGTACTTTTCATTACGTACTATGCTTCCAAAAAAACAAAAACGGCAGGTTCTTTTTATACAGCTGGAGGTGGTCTGACCGCTAGGCAAAATGGTCTTGCTTTAGCTGGAGACTTTATGTCTGCATCTACCTTTTTGGGGTTAATTGGAGCCTTTTCTTTAACGGGATATGACGGATTTTTCCTCATGTACGGTGCCCTTGTTTCTTTTCTTGTAATTTTATTTTTAGTTGCAGAACCATTAAGGAATCTTGGGAAATATACGTTAGGTGATATGATTACTGCTCGATTTAGGTTTAAACAAGTACGAGGTGTAACTGCCTTCAATACAATAATCATCTCAGTTTTTTATATGCTTGGACAACTTGTTGCTGCAGGAGCTTTATTCCAATTATTATTAGGTATTCCGTATAATATTTCAGTCCTTATTGTTGGTGTTGCTATGTTAGCTTTTGTTTTGTTTGGAGGAATGACCGCAACAAGCTGGGTTCAAATTATTAAAGCCATTCTTTTAGTAGGTGGAACCTTTATTATGTTTGTAATGGTTATGTGGAAATTTAATTTTAATTTTATTGGCATTTTTACTGATATGAAAACAGCTACTCCTTTTGGAATTGATTTCTTAAATCCTGGTTTAAAATATAAAAACGGTTGGGATGCAGCTTCTTTAACACTTGGGCTCATTCTTGGAACAGCGGGTCTACCCCATGTATTAGTTCGCTTTTTAACTGTACCTAATGCTCAGGTTGCCAGAAAGTCAGTTGTTTGGCTTATGTGGATCATGGGACTCTTCCATATTATGGTCATCTTCCTTGGGTTTGGAGCAGCAAAACTAGTTGGAACTTCGAATATTATAGAGGCTAACCCAGCAGGGAATATGGCAGCGCCATTATTAGCAAAGTTTATTGGTGGAGATTTTATGTTTGCTTTCATTTCTGCGGTTTCTTTTGCTACTATTCTCGCAGTTGTTGCTGGAATTGTGGTTACGGGAGCGACAGCATTTTCCCATGACTTTTATAACGAAATTTTAAAAGACGGGAAAGCAACCGAAAAACAGCAAATGTTTATGGTACGTCTGGCATCGATTCTCATCACTGCTAGCGCCATTGCCTTATCACTATTTCTTCAAAATTTTAATGTTGCCTTTTTATCATCAATCGCTCTAACATTAGCAGCGAGTTCGAATTTACCAGTTATTTTATTAACTATTTTTTGGAGAAAATTCAACAAAACTGGAGCAATCTTCGGGATGCTTATAGGATTAATTAGCACGATTGGTCTGGTTATGTTAAGTCCAAATGTTTGGAATCCAGAACCAGGTGTAGCCTTATTTACTGGTAATCCTATTTTCCCTCTTGCATCACCAGGAATTCTTTCTATACCATTAGGTTTCTTAGGCTGCTATATTGGTACATTAATAGGGGCCCGTAAGTCAAAAAATGTAGAGGATAATTTTTCAGAAATTATCGTTAAGTCAAATATAGGTAATGATGTTAAAGGTGTAGTTAATCATTAGTGATAGTTTTGCAAGCTCAATAAGATTAAGTGATCATCAGAAGAATTTACGAGTTTATGAGAGGAGTGAATAGTTATGAGTAAGGCAATTATTAAATTTAGTGAAACCCTTCACACAACAGAAGTGGAAGTAGATCCTCAAAGCAATACAATTATTCTTGGTGATAGAAATTTAACAGTAGAGCAGTCCTCTTTGGAGGCGCCAATTTCGGGTACAGTATATGGGGCTTTATTAAATTATAGTGGCGAGCTTAAGGCATTAGGTTCATCGTTAACTAAAGAACCTTATAAACAGCCTCCAAAAGCGCCTGTCTTATATATAAAACCGGTGAACACCATTACTGGATTTAAATCTTCAATTCCATTACCCGAGGATACATCTCATCTGCAAGTAGGCGCCTCATTAGGCATTGTCATTGGGAAAAATGCTACTCGTGTAACAGAAGAAAAAGCTTTAGATCATGTATTAGGATACACCATTGTAAATGATGTGAGTATTCCACATGAGAGTTTTTATCGACCAGCTATTAAACAAAAAGCAAGAGATAACTTTTGCCCTGTAGGTCCATGGATTATAGAACGCGATGCAATCTCTGATCCTAATAAGTTGACGATTACTGTATTCGTTAACGATGAATTAAAACAAAAGAATACAACGGCCAATTTAATTCGTCCTGTATCGCAATTGATTTCTGAAATTTCGAAATTTATGACGCTGTATGAGGGAGATGTTTTACTGGTTGGGGTACCTGAAAATCCCCCGCTTGTTAAAGAGGGAGATCGAGTACGAATTGAAATCGATGGAATCGGTTATTTAGAAAATACAGTTAAATGAGAATCTCATTGTTTTGTAAAGGAGCGCGATTATTATGAAACATGCACGTGTAGTATTTCAGGATGTCATTCATCAAGCAATTGAAATAAATGATGGACACCTGAAACTAGATAATGGACAAATTGTTTCTGAGGAGGAAGTGGACTGGCTACCGCCTGTCCAACCTAGAACCGTTTTTGCTTTAGGACTAAATTATGCAGATCATGCAAAGGAACTTGCTTTTCAAGCACCAACAGAACCTTTAGTTTTTCTAAAAGGTCCTAATACTTTTATTGGTCATCGAGGTCAGACTTACCGACCGGCTGAGGCTACCAATATGCATTATGAATGTGAACTTGCGGTTGTCATTGGGCGTTCCGGGACTAACATTAAACGAGAAGATGCTTATGATTATGTAGCCGGATATACCGTTGCAAATGATTATGCCATCCGTGATTATTTAGAAAACTATTATCGTCCGAACTTAAAAGTAAAGAATAGAGATACTTGTACACCGATTGGTCCATGGTTAGTCGATGCAAAAGATATTGAGGATCCTATGAATCTTACATTGCGTACTTATGTAAATGGAAAAGTTACTCAGGAAGGCACAACGAAAGATATGATTTTTAGTATTCCGCAATTAATTGAGTATTTAAGTAGTTTTATGACATTAAATAAAAACGACATTATCCTTACTGGTACGCCTGAGGGCTTAGTTGATACAAAGGAAGGAGATGAAGTCATTACTGAAATTGAAGGAGTGGGACGACTAGTAAATACCATTATTAGTGAAAAACATTTCTTAAGAACTGAAAGTGATAAGGCCATTTTTAGTCAGTGAGAGGGATGAAAACATGCCGCATTTTATTGTTGAGTATACGGATAACATAAAGAAAGAAGCAGACATTCCGAATTTGCTAAAAAAAGTGAATGATGTTTTGATTAGCCGTGGTAATCTTTTTCCGACTGGAGGAATTCGATCAAGAGCAGTTGAACTTCAAGATTACCGAGTAGCAGATGGAACAGAAGATGATGCATTTGTTCATGCTATTTTAAAAATTGGGGCGGGAAGATCGGCTGAAAATAAGAAAGAAACTTGTGACGAACTATTCAAAGTAATCAAGGATCATTTTGCGGATCTATTTACTAGGCGATATCTGGCATTATCTATGGAATTGATTGAATTCAGTGAGGAAGGTACTTACAAGTATAACAATATTCATAAGCGTTTTAAAAAGTAAGAAGGTTGAAAGTCAATTTGCGTTAAAGGTAATTGATTTAAATTTGGCTAAAAGAAGTTTTCTAGATTTTTAGTCTAATATCTTCAATACTGTTGTTTTATTGATTAAAAGGCTCATAACCTCCATTTTTCAGATGTTATGAGCCGTTATATCAAGACAACATTCGGGATGATTCGTTAATTAGATGAAAAATGCATTGTGGAGCATAAAAAAGGGGAAATAGGGAATAGGTTTCAGAATTATTATTACCTTACTAGCAACGTTAATTACGTTACATATTCCAAGTGATCGAATAAGGGAAAGTATTGGCTATTTTAGTGTGAACGAGTCTAGGAGCTGGTCTGGCACCTGTGTTAGCCCTATCTGTCATTCATTCCTGTTCTTTTGATTTTTTGCTTCTTTTAGCAATTTTAATTCTGATTAGTATATTAGGTTGAAATATGCTTATCCAACGTACTATTTCAAATCATGACCATACGGTTCGGAGAAATATAATTTATTATGTTTTTGATAAATGAAACAAGAACAAAAACAGAAGTTATATAAGAACTATTCATGTTATTATTCAGAATTATTGCATAGGGTAAATATGTAACAATGGTTGAATCTGTTTGTAAGGCAAGTTCCGCTTTTTACAATAAAAAACAATTGATACCGTTTACAATTTAGGTTATATCGCGTTAAGTATAGATTTTCATTTCAGGAAGGGGACTTTAAATGACAAAGAATCAGGCTTTAGATGTGAACTGCATTGAATGGGCGAGTAAAATAAACAAAAGCTATATTGGAGGTCAATGGGTAGAGGGTGGTAGTAAAAGAACTTATTCAATAAAGGATCCATATGATCAGTCAACTATTACATCTGTAGAATTAGCGAATGTAGAGCAAATAAAAGACGCTTATCACAAAGCAAAAGTAGCACAAAAGGAATGGGCTAAATCTACTCAAGAACAAAGAAGAAAGGTTTTAACGAAAGCATTAGACTATTTAGAGAAAAATAAAGAGCATATTTTGGAATTAATTACAAGAGAAACAGGTGGAACACTACTTAAAGCTCATATTGAGTTTGGTTTTGGGGTTAGTGACATAAAAGATTCTATCAATATGGTTGATGAAATATACACACCTAAAAATTATGCATCTACTACACCAGGAAAGGTTAGCCGTGTATATCGATTACCTTTAGGTGTTATTACGTCCATCACACCGTTTAACTTTCCATTTAACATGGCAACAAGAACAATTTTCCCTGCCATTGCTCTCGGAAACAGTGTTGTTCATAAACCAGATCTCCAAGTTGGAATAGTTGGTGGACAAGTTTTTGCAAAGGCTTTCGAAGAAGCAGGACTTCCTGCGGGAGTGTTTAATTCAATTTTAACCGATCTTCAAGAATCAGGAGATGAATTCCTGTTAAATACGAATTCTTCGTTTATCAGTTTTACAGGATCAACTGCAGTAGGAAAACATATTAATAAGGTAACGGGCGGGACATTAAAACGAATGGCATTAGAACTTGGAGGCAATAATCCTTTAGTCGTTTTAAGAGATGCCGACATCGAACAAGCAGTGAGAGTCGCCATCTTCGGGAAATTTTTGCATAGTGGCCAAATCTGTGCGATTACAAACCGAATTATTGTTAATAGAGATATTTATGATGAATTTGTTGCTAGATACGTAGAAAAAGTAAAGGGATTAACAGTAGGAGACCCCAAGGACCCTAACACAATTATTGGACCTGTTATAAATGAAAAACAAGCTGATAAAATCATGGATTTAGTTAATAAAGCAAAGGAAAGTGGATTAAAAGTTGCTGTAGAAGGTGACCGTACAGGGAATGTTATTTCTCCATTTGTATTTGTTGATGTACCTAATGATTCAAGTCTTGCATCTTGTGAAATCTTCGGTCCTGTCGCACAAATTATTCCGGCTGAAAGTGATGAAGAGGCCATTCGTTTTGCTAATGACACGGAATATGGATTATCCTCTTCCATTATAACTAGTGACTTAGAAAGAGGGGGAAGATTAGCCCTTGAGATCGAATCTGGTACAACACATATAAATGATATACCTGCAGTGCTAGAAGGAAATGTTCCATTTGGTGGAGTGAAACAAAGTGGAATTGGGCGTTTTGGATATGAATGGATTGTAGATGAGTTTACTGTTGCGAAATGGGTATCTGTACAGACGAGTAAATTAGATTATCCGTTTTAGGATTGCAGCGAAATTCAAATTACTTACAGCTCGATACTATTAAGAGGATATTAATAGTTTTGAAGATATTTCTCAATAAAGCATTGAACCGTTAATAAACCTGTTGTTAGAAAAGCCTGTAACCTTTAGCTGACAAGGGATACAAGCTTTTAACTTGGTTATCGATAATGTTTATGAATGGGAAAGCGCTCTTAATTGCTGTTTTAAAATTTTCCCACTATTCGTTTTTGGTAACTCGTCTAATTTTTCAAAGAATTTAGGGATTTTATATGGAGTCAAATGTAATTTACAATAGTTTCTTAATTCTTCTTCATCAATATGATCTATTGGATTTTTTATCGAATAACAGACCTTTAATTCTTCACCCATGATTGGTTCAGGAACTCCAATGACACTTGCTTCAAATACCTTGGAGTATCAATAAAGAACTTCTTCAATTTCCCTTGGATAAATATTGAGTCTACCTCTAATGACTACATCTTTTTTCCAATCTACAATAAAGAAATAACCATCTTCATCAAATATAAAATTAGTAACACTAAGGGAAGATGGTTAATTATCAAAATTTTCTAAAAATTTTATCGTTCTATTATAGTGAGCTTGAAAATTTTGTGAAATTATCTTTTCTATGAGCAGAGAATCTTCGTGTTGGTGTAGCTAAAGGAACAATTTCATTTTTGAATTTTTTAGATGGCATGTTAGTTGAGTTGATTTACTCAAGTATAGAGAAATTTGATTTAAGGCTTGATGTGTCTTGGAAAATCTTCTTGCAAGGTATCTCTAAATGAAGAATAGCTACTTCTTGAAATGAAGGTGGCTATTTTTATGTACAAAAATAGGAATTAAGATAGAAGTTCATCATATCTAATTTCCTTGTAAAGAGAGAGCCAGAGAGTAGGCATAGATGAGGATCAACCCTGAATAATTGCGAAATACCTACTTAAACTTACTTTGTGTAAAGAAAAGTAGTAAACCCATTGATTTAGCTGTTATTCGATTATCCAAGGAAATTATCACATATTAAGCATCGATTTGTAAGCGTTTACTAATTTGTATTAAAGGGGGAATAAAGTTGATTAGTTCTTTAAATTCTAAAATAATTAGTTACTTGCCGTCTCAGCCTGACTTTGAATTTCAGACAGATTACTATACTGAACAAAAAGTTAGAATTAAACCAAATCAACCATCTATTCTTTTTTACCAATTTAAAATGGGAGAGGTAAGTAGTCAAATTTCTGTTATCCCGGATGGGTGTATCGATATTCTCATTAATTGTGATCAGCATTACGGTAATATTTGTGGAAGCGTTACTAAAAGTAGAGTGATTAACCTTCTCCCAAAGAATTCATACTTTGGTATTCGTTTTCTGCCATGCCTAGATATTAAGAAAATAAAATTCGGTATAAAAGACCTTACAGATAAAGAAATTTCCTTAAATGAAATGTTTCCTGTAAATACGAATATCTTAGAAAGGGTAGTAACCGAAGAAAGTTTTATGAAGAGAGTCAATTTATTCATTGAAATATTGGGAAGTCAAATTTTTGAGATTGATAAATCAACAAAACTAATAAAACAAGCATTATATAATATTTACGCGACAAGAGGTAATATTACCATAACTCAACTTGCAGAAGAAGTAGGATATTCAACTAGATATTTAAGAAAACAATTTGAAGACCATATTGGAATTTCCCCAAAATTATTTAGCCAAATAGTAAGATTTCAATCATCACTAAATATGCTTATGAGGACAACCCACTTTACGTTAAATGATGTTATTTATGAGAATGGTTATTATGACCAAGCCCATTTGATTCATGAGTTTCGGAATTTTGGATGCATGACACCTTATCAATTAACTGGGCAAAAAAGTTGTCTGAAAACCAGCTAAATAATGTTTGTAAAGCTAAAGCAATTACGTATTTAAGTAATTGCTTTTTTAAGTGCGCCCGGCATGCGCATATTTTAGAATTCCTGGATGAAAATTTAGAATGTTCCGTTTTTTACAATATCAAATTATCTTAATCTGATAATCTGTAATTAATATAAAGAATGCTTATTTTTCCTACTACAGTTCAAAGGGAAAATTGGTAATCAACAAAACAAAAGAGGGGAGTCAGATGAATGACGAAGTACCAACTGTTTATTAGTGGTAATTGGGTTGAGGCTGTGTCAGGCAGAACATTTTAGACTATTAATCCTAGAACTGGAAAGCGAATGCCGTATTATCCGAGGCCTGACCTTACGAAGGGTTAGGGAATTGCTATTATTTTACGCCAACTGTTTTTAAAAATGTAACGAATAATATGACCATTACCGAGAAGAAATTTTTGGGCCAGTTGCTTCAATCATTTGGTTTAGAGATGAAGCTGATGCCCTGGAAAAAGCAAATGACACTGTTTATGGGGTGGCATCTGGGGTTTGGACCAATGATTTAAAGCGTGCCATCGAATGGTCCGTGTTATAAAAGCAGGAAACAGTTTGGATAAATGCATACAGTTTCTTAAACAATGCAGCATCATTTGAAGGGATGAAACAAAATGGCTTCGGACGTGAATTAGGAGTGCAAGCTATGGAAATGTACAGTTAGATAAAGCATGCCTAGGTTGACTTGAATGAAAAAGTTTTGAATTGGTATGGAGGGTAACGCTTTGTAAATAACAAAATTATAATAACGCCAACGGGGGTAGGGATTATAAAAACACAAAAATCAATAGAGAACATTCAAATCTTATCAGATGGGCAAAGTCTAAAAAGAAGTTTAAAGATGCGAGATTTAGTTATTTTTGGTCTTGGCTTTATGGCACCAGTTGCAGCGATGTCAATGTTTGGAATTATCACATTGGTATCTCAAGGCCATTCTGTCCTCTCATATGTTCTTGGTTTTGTTGCAATGTTATTTACGGCGTACAGTTTCGGTAAAATGGTTGAAGCTTACCCAGTTGCGGGCTCAACCTATACCTACGCCCATCAAGCGCTACACCCTAAAATAGGATTTATAGCCGGATGGGGAATGCTCCTTGATTATCTGTTGATACCCATGCTAACTTTTTTGATCAGTGCAAGTTTTGCAAACGCCCTTGTACCAAGCATTCCGGTTTGGGGTTGGGTTCTCATTTTCGCTATCCCAATCACGATTGTCAATATAATTGGAATTGATATAGCAGCTAAGTTGAATACAGTTTTAGTGCTCCTCATGATTATCGCGGTGATTGCCTTCGTTTCCAGCGCAAGTCACTATATTTTAACGGGTGATTTAACTTTAATAAACTATAAGGCAATTTATGATGGTGATTCATTCTCAATAGGAGCAGTTATTGGCGGGGCAGCTATTGTTATTGTCGCTTACCTAGGTTTTGATGCTATTACAACCTTGGCTGAAGAGACGAACGTAGGTGGGAATAAAATTGGTTTGGCCATTTTGTTTACCTGTGTCATTCAAACGGTATTTTATGTTTCCGTAACTTATTTAGCAGTGATTCTTGTAGGAAACTATTTAGCTATTGATAATCCCGACACAGCCTTCTTCAACGTATTAGAGACTATAGGGGGCGGGTTTCTCCAGACTTATATTACACTTACGATTATCGCATCTGGAATTGCAAGCGCCTTAGCTAGCCAATCAGCTGCAAGTCGTCTGCTCTTGGGAATGGGACGTGACAATGTCATCCCTCAAAAATTTTTTAGCTATATCCATCCAAAGTATAAAACACCGATTAATAATATTTTATTAATGTCAATAATCGGAATTATGGGTGCAGTATCTTTGAATATGCAAATTGTATCCGACTTAGTTGCATTTGGTGGATTATTAGGATTTGCTTTCGTGAATATTTGTGTAATTAATCATTACTATTTTAAAAATAAGCAAAAAAATATTGTTAAATATTTGGTTATTCCATTAATTGGAATGTCGGTTTGTCTGTATATCTTGTGGGGGCTTTCAACAGCCGGAAAAATAGTTGGATTTACCTGGATGGGAATTGGTGTTTGTTATTTCGCGATTAGATCCATGTATTCAAAAGAATCCCAGAAACTCTTAACAGAAATAAAAGGGCAGAATATTAGTTAAATAAAATAACAATCTTTATACCTGTTCAGACCATATTGTGGAGCAAGGAGAGAGACATATGATTATTGGCGTACCAAACGAAATAAAAAACAATGAAAATCGGGTAAGCATCATCCCAACTAGCTAGGAAGGCTTAATTATATTTGTCTATTAAAGGAGGAATAAAATATGCAATACGTTACAAAGCAGCGTGACCTAAGCAAATTGGAATTATCTGAACTTGATAAAAAACATTATTTGCATCCAACCACACCACCAAGAGCTCATTATTTATCAGGGCCTTCAACAATCTTTTCAGAAGGCAAAGGAATTTATCTGAAAGACATAGAGGGGAAAGAGCGTATTGATGGGGTTTCGATGCTTTGGAATGTTAACCTTGGCTATGGGAATGAAGAGCTTGCTGAGGTAGCAAAACAGCAGATGTTAAAACTTTCTTACAGCTCTTCATTCAGCGGACAATCCAATGAGCCCGCAATCCTTTTAGCACAGAAAGTGGCCTCATTAGCACCTGGTGATTTGAATGTTTGCTTCTTCACATCTGGAGGCTCGGAATCTAATGATACTGCATTTAAACTAGCCCGCTTTTATTGGAAAGTAAAAGGTCAGCCAGAGAAAACTAAAATTATTTCTCTTGAACAATCATTCCATGGGGTTACAGTAGGAGCCACAAGTGCTACTGGTATCGAGGGATTCAACAAATTTACGACTTCCAATGCTCCGAACTTCCTTACAGCTGCAGCGCATGTTTTGAATGCAGAACTTGGTGATAAAAGTGATCCAAATTACTCGCGTTCTATTCGTGGGATAATTGATTCAGAAGGATCCGACACCATAGCCGCTGTCATTCTGGAGCCAATCCAAGGCGCCGGCGGGGTAAGGTTCCCTCCTGATGGATACCTTCAAGCTGTTCGTAAACTTTGCGACGAACACAACATTTTGCTTATTGCAGATGAGGTGATTTGTGGGTTTGGAAGAACCGGAAAGACCTTTGGTGTTGATAATTGGAACATTGTTCCGGACCTTCTATGTGTTGCAAAAGGAATCTCAAGTGGCTACGCCCACCTGGGTGCTGTAATTATGAGAGAGCATGTGAGAGAAGCATTTATTCAATCAGATGAAATGATGTTCCATGGATTCACATATAGTGGACATCCAATGGCTTGCGCGGTTGGCTTGAAGACACTTGAGATATTAGAAAGAGATCAAATTGTTGAGAATAGTAGACTTCGCGGTGAAGAATTATTAAAAGGACTTAAGTATCTCGAAAGCAATCATAAACATATAACGAATGTAAGAGGTCTTGGTTTACTTGCCGGTATTGAGCTAGTTAAAGATCCTGAAAACGGCATTTCGTTTGATCCGTCGGTACACGCCGCAGCTCTGTATACAGATATATGTATGGACGTAGGGCTGCAATTGCGTTACTTCGATTGGAAGGGAACAAATACGGTTGCTCTTGCTCCACCGCTTATTATTACAAGCCAACAGGTTGAAGAGATTATTAACAGAATGTCTGAGGCTCTTAAAAGGTTCGAAAAACAAATTTAATTTACGCTAGCAAAATCTATTAAGACTATTGATAGTAAAGTACTATATCTAACTTCCTGAAAATTTCTCAAAGGGAGTGTTCCAAGAGTTGATACAATCTAAGAATTCAATGCTCATTTTGTCAATGTTATTAACTAACAGATAATGGAATTTGTTCGTTATTCAATTATCCATCTCTGCCTCCATAACGTTACCCATAATTTTCTTAAATCTCTATTAAATATTCATATAATTTCATTTTATAGGAAATAATTACATTGTGCATAATCTCAAAATCAAACAACTAGTAGAATGATGCTTTACATGTTCAGTTTGCGGCTACAAGAAAAGGGTACTAGAATATTTACAATTCTGTACCCTTTTGTTGATTAATATTTTTACACTTCTAAAAAACAAGATAGCTTAATAATTGTCAAAAGAATAATAAGCCACATAAAGAAAGGAATAGAGAGATTCCAAGAATTACTCCGACGACTTTCATATGTCGTTTACGTTCCATTACAACAATAGCAACATATTCACGAACCATTGCATTTGGCCAATAATAAAATGCGGTTTTTGAGCCGATTCCTTGGCTATTCAGACCAGCTTGTCTAGCGTATAGGCCAGCACGGAAAAGATGGAAATTATTCGTTGTAAAGATGCTGTTGTATTTACCGTCTGGTTTTAACGTATCCATAACCCGTTTCGAAAATAACATATTTTGATAGGTGTTTACAGAACGATTTTCCTGCAAAGTATGCTCAACAGGAATCCCTTTTTCAACAGCGTATTTTTGCATCGCCTCCGCTTCCGGAAGATTCTCATCGGAACCTTGCCCACCAGAGAAAATTATAGTTGGTGGTGATGTAACGGCTGCTTGTTTCTGATAAAAATTAATAGCTTTATTAATTCTACTTGCTAGAAGAGGTGGTACTTGATCGTTAATTAACCCACTGCCTAGCACGATGATAAAATCTTGGTTATACTTTGGTCTATTAAATTGATATAGGAAATAAGCAGTTAGGAAGTTTGATAAATGGATCGAAAAATAAAAAATAATAAGCGATATTCCACCAAATATAGGTTGGAACATATTAGATAAAACACTTGCTGGATTTATGATAGGGGTTAGGATAAATAATAAAATCATGATAGCTACAATTAAAGTTAAAGAATTTGCAAAGCTTCTTCCTTCTCTTTTCATTAAAACTCTTGCATTAAGAAATAGACCAAACATTAAAGCTACGATTCCAAAAGGGATGATAAAGAAAAGAGCGATCATTGGAATAAGAACTATGAGTTTTAAATAATTATTTTCAGATGCTAAAGATGCAATCGTACAAAATAAAAGAAATGAACAGAAAAAGGCATTAAATAAAAAGCCATTTATTATTTTTCTAGGATCTTTCAAGTAAGAAAAAAGAAAAATAATAAATAGAATAAGCGGAATGATTCCAAAATACATAAAAGTCATGCACCTCGACTATATATTATTGTTTGTTCGATTTAGCTCCTACATGTTAGCTTAAATTAGTGACATGACGTCCTTTTTACTTAAACCTTACATAATTCTTAATAAATATTGTTAATAGTACATGTGTTAAAAAATTCTACCACAAATATGTGGAATGTTAACTTACTCAGTCAGTGAGGATACAATATTAATAAATATAGAAATGAAAAGATGAATAGTAAGAGAATTAAATGATGATGATAATAATTGTCCTAACATAGCACTTTGTATCTATATAAGGTTTTCATAGTAGTTGGATAGCTACATGCACCATGACGAGAGCTTGATTTTTTGTTCAAAGCATAGAGGACATTTGCTAATCCTATGAAAGATCCTTTTTTAAATAGTAATGCTTATAATCTCTTCCGACATTGTCCAATGTACCATAGATTTCATATCCATGATTTTGATAAAAATCTAAAGCCTGAAAACTTAAAGTATCTACCTTTATGAAATCACAATCGTTATTTATAGCAATTTGTTCAATTTCTAACAATAATTTAGACCCATACCCTAATCCGCGAAGATACTCATCAATCATAAGTGTATGTATCTCTAACCAATTCCAGCAAATTTCTCCCAGAATGCCTCCACAAATTTGACCTTCTTCATCTGTAAGAAATAAGTTGATTTCTTGATATTTGCCCCTTAAATCATTTGGAAAATGCTTTAGATTATATTCATATAGCTTGTTATTAATATAAGATTTTTTGCCTGCATCTAGTTCTTGTGAAATTTTGTATTGCATAAATTATTCCTCCTCTTTTATATTTGGAAATGTTTGCTTCCAAATCATATGGTGACTGTTTTCACCCCAATAATGCTCAAGTAAAAAATCTGGCTTGCCAAATTTTTTCTGCCAAATCAATTGAGCCTTTTTATAACCACTATCTAAACAAAACCCTCTACTATGTTTACTCTCTAGCGTGGTTAACATTTGTTGAAGTAACATCGTTCCTATACCTCGATTTTGATAGCTAGGGTGCACAAAAACCGTCCCAATCTCAGGAAAGTCTGTTAGATCTTCCTGTACGTTTTTTTGAATCAATTCATTCGCGATACCATACTCTATTGTTCCTACAATTTTCTTTGTTTCTGCATGAATGGCTAACCAGAAAAATCGTTCCTCACCTTGGCTATCACAATCTAATTTTAAATAATGTTTTTTTATTTCCCATTCGTTTTTTTGCTCGTCATATAGCTCTGCAAGACCTTCCTTTGCATATGTATCGGCAATAACGAGTAAAAAAAACGTATGCAACTCTTCAGTGTCTGTTGGTTGGGGGCGTCTTAAAATAATTCTCTCCAAATGTCTTCCTCCTTTTCATGCCTATCAACGAATGACGAAAGATAAAGCACAGAATGCACCTATCATATGAACTACCTTTGGGCTGCTTTGCAATGGTCAGTTTATTACACATGAAATCATGAGTGCAAACAAGTTTGAAAAGTTATTGAATACATTATGAGTGGGGGATCTATCTCCTTTTCAAAGACTTTAAAATTAGAGCAAATAAACAAATACCTAATAAAGAACCTATAGTAAACGACCAAGAAAAATAATCGAAAAAGAAGTATGCGATTAATATTGTAAACATATAGCCTATTGCAGTGCCCAACAATTGCTTTTTAATATTCATCGTTCCCACTCCTTACTGTGTGAAATTTTTAAAAGTTACTATTCTTTATTTATATTTTATACAAATGTTGGGTAAATATCCATATGGATGAAGAATGAGGGGAGGCGGTCATTAGGTTTGAAAATTAGCAAACAGTGTACTGAACATTATATATGGGGAGATCAATGTGATGGTTGGCATTTAATTAAGAATAATGATCTCAGTATCATTCATGAGCGTATGCCCGCTAAAACAGCAGAAGTAAATCATTATCATCATCATGCACAACAAATTTTCTTTACGCTATCTGGAACAGCAACAATTGATATTGACGGAAAACGCATTGTCTTACATAAGAAAGAAGGACTTGAAGTGCGGCATCTTACACCACATCAAATGCGAAATGATTCAGAGGAAGAAGTAGAGTTTTTAGTCATTTCACAACCAAATAGTAGAGGCGATCGTCTACAACCATAAAGTAATTTCGGTTTTTCTTTCGATGAAATGCTTAAATTATAATCTTCATTCTTTTGCATGAGGTATTCATTTATTTTGGTAGATATAGTAAATACAATAAATTGTAAAGGAGATGCTATACAATGAAGATTACAAAAGTGAAGCTATACGCGTATGATGTTCATAAAATGAAGGAATTTTACTGCAATCATTTAGGATTTGCATTAATAACGAATACGGATCATTTTGTTGATATAGCTGTTGGTGAAAGTATTATCACTTTTGAAAAAATACCTTCTTATGTTAAAAAACAATATCATTTTGCATTAAATATTCCATGTAATTTATTTCAACAAGGGAAAATATGGGTAAAAGATCGTGCGGAATTATTATTTTCAGAAGGACAGGATGAAGTATATTATGACAGATTAAAGGCTCATTCATGTTATTTTTATGATCCTGAAGGAAATATTATAGAGCTCATTTCAAGGCAGGAAGTAAATCAAAAACAAGATGCTGATTCTTTTTCACCCGAACATGTACTCAATATTGGTGAAATGAATTTAACGTCGGATGCTATTAATTCAATAGCCAATAGCTTAAAAGAATACGGTATAACGCCAATGAATAATAACGAAATTCGTTCAGATGCTCTCACGTTTATGGGGAATTATGAGGATGGTGCAAATTTGCTTTTAGGACCAAGTGAACGTATTTGGTATTTTTCTGATAAAAAAGCGATTGTTAGTCCTATTAAGATAGAAATCAATAAAAACTTGCAGCTATGCATGACGGAAAATGGTGATTTTACCATTTCGCAGTTATAAAGAAATGGTCATCAGTTAATTAAATCATAGATTCTGTATTGAATGAAAAAAACGTTTGTTGTATATTTATTCGAAAATGGAAGGGTGATGTTTATGACGTACGTAATTAGTGAAGAAAACCCAACGATTGGGGCATATAAAACTTTACATCAAACAACAGGCTGGAATGCGAAAGGGCTTTATACGTATGATCAACTATATCAAGCGATTTCTAACAGTTGGTATAGCGCTTCTATTTATGATGATATGACATTAATTGGCTATGGAAGAATTATTTCAGATGGCATTTATCAAACCTTTATATGTGATGTCATGGTGCACCCTGATTATCAACGAAAAGGAGTTGGCACAATGGTTATGGAGGTCTTGTTAGAGCATTGTCAAAAAGAAAATATAAAATGGATTCAGCTTTCATGTGCAAAGGGTAAACAACCTTTTTATCAAAAACTTGGATTCAAAGTACGTGATCCTGATGCTCCAGGAATGATGTTATTTTATGAGCAGTTGTAAAAATATTATTAATCATAAAGGAGTTACAGTTGTTTGAAAGCAAAATGCATTAAATTATATGAATTTGGAAGCCCTAAGGACGTTGTGAAGTTTGAAAATAAAACGATTAAACCTCCTCAAGAACATGAAATTCTTGTTCGAATGCTGGCACGACCTATTAATCCTTCTGATTTAATACCAATATGGGGAAAGTATGCTCATCGCATTTCTTTACCAACTATTCCTGGCTATGAAGGAGTGGGGATTGTAGAGGATGTAGGCCCGTTTGTTTCTCAAAATCTTATTGGAAAGCGTGTATTACCGTTACGAGGAGAAGGGACTTGGCAGGAAATTGTAAGGACTAGCGCAGAATTTGCTATTCCCATTCCCGATTCAATAGATGATTTTACAGCAGCCCAAATGTATATTAACCCAATGACGGCTTGGGTAACTTGTACAGACATACTACAATTGCGACCAAATGATGTATTAGTAGTGAATGCTTGTGGGTCCGCAATTGGACATATTTTTGCTCAACTTGCAAAATTGTTAGGTTTTCAACTAATCGCGGTCACGAGAAATAATAGACATACTGACGATTTAATTCAGCTTGGCGCTTCTTATGTGATAAATACCTCAATAGAACCGCTCTATGGGACAGTAATGGAACTAACAAATGGTAAAGGTGCTGATGCTGCTATTGATTCCGTTGGAGGGGCAGCAGGTAATGAACTTGCTTTCAGTTTGAAACCTGGAGGCAATTTTTTAGCAATTGGTCTTTTATCAGGTGTACAAGTGAATTGGCAAAGTATCGTTAAAGAGGCAAATGTAAAGGCAAATATGTTCCATTTACGTCATTGGAATAAGCAAGTCTCGATTGAAAGATGGCAAAATACATTGCATCACTTAATCGATCTAGTTAATAGTGGTGCGTTAAAAATGATGGCAGTTGATTCTTATTATGATTTGTTAGACATTAAAAAGGCGATAACGGTCGTCGAATCTTCTAAAGCCACTAAAGGGAAGATTTTTTTAACTTCTATCTGTAGAAGTTAAAGCCTCGGACGGATCAAGCTATTTATAGCCTATAGAGAAACGAAGGGGAATCTAATTTACCCTTCGTTTTTTTGCTTTGGATAGGTATTCGATCTCTAGCACTTGTTTTGACCAGTTGTTAGCTGATGAATAGTTGGGTGGCATCATTATAATCTGTTTCCTAAAAGGTAGCTATTATTCCTGGCACATCTGAAAAAGTACAACCTTCGTACTATATAACTTACTACTTTTGTACGCTCTTCCCTTTTAAAATACATGAATATATGTTAATTTGATGCAATTTACTTTAAATCTGCTAATAACCATTATTTTGGGATAATATTTGATAAAATGAAACTCTTGTTTATAAGTTGATTAGAGTGAAAATGGGGTAACCACTTGTGATCAGCGTTAAAAATGAGATATAAATTAGTTTGATGTTTTTTTAGGAGTTGAAAGGTATGAAAGAAACAATTTCTGCTGTTTGTTTAACAGCTGAAACAAAAATTAGAATGATGAAGCATAGACCTGTGAATTATTTACTGCAGGCAATTTTTGGAGGGCTTTTTATTGGCTTTGGCATTTTGCTCATCGTTACTATTGGAGGCTTATTGAGTCCTGCTGGGGTACCAAGTATGAAAATCGTACAAGGATTAGCATTTGGTGTGGCCCTTAGTATGGTCATGATGGCTGGGGCAAATTTATTTACGGGTGATAATTTAGTTTTAACGGTTAGTACACTATCAAAAAAATCATCTCCGTTTGAAATGTTAGGCATTTGGATGTCTAGTTACATAGGAAACTTCTTTGGTTCTCTTTTAGCAGCCGCATTATTTTTTTACTCGGGGCTAGCAGCAGGAGACACAGCAGCTTACATTGAAAAACTGGCTACAGCTAAGATGAGTGGTAGTTTCATTGAACTTTTATGTCGAGGTATTTTATGTAATTTGCTTGTATGCTTGGCGGTATGGTGTACCTATAAATTAAAGACAGAGACTGGAAAATTAGTGATGATTTTCTGCTGTATTTTTCCTTTTGTTACAATCGGATTTGAGCACTGTATAGCAAATATGACATTGTTTTCACTTGCTCTTTTAGTACCTCATGGTGAACTAGTATCGTTTGCTGGAGCCTTTTCAAATTTAATACCTGTAACACTAGGTAATATTATTGGGGGAGCGGTTATTGGTTTTGTCTATTGGGTAAATGCAAAAGAGTAATATTTGAATGACACTTGCAATTAGTATCTTTACTTATTAGGAGAATTAGTAACATATTATGTGTTATAGCAGTTTTACATACAAAGGGTAAATCATGAGATTATTTGAAGTAAAATTAACGGATGAATACTTGACAAATCCCATCTATTAATACTTTGACTTTGAGATAAATCATAGATAGAATGACAAGTAGAGTTACTTATGTGTAACTCTACTTTTTTAACTTCTTTCAGCAGATGCCAAATATCCGCTGAAATAGAGGTACTCAAGCTAAGAGCTTCACATCCTGTGAAAACGCCTGAGTGACCAACGTCATGTTGCTGACGCTTCGCTTTCGCACAGACAAAACCATGTTGCTGACGCTTCGCTTTCGCACAGACAAAACCATGTTGCTGACGCTTCGCTTTCGCACAGACAAAACCATGTTGCTGACGCTACGCTTTCGCACAGACAAAACCATGTTGCTGACGCTACGCTTTCGCACAGACAAAACCATGTTGCTGACGCTTCGCTTTCGCACAAAAAACATCTGGCGGATGTCAATATAATTAATTTCGTGAATTTAATAGATAGATTAATAGATTATATAAAAGTGAGGAGGAAGACGATCATGAAACAAGAAGTGAATCAACATACCATCCTTCAAGCAATTTTGGAGCTTTCTAAGCAAATGCAAGAAATGAAATTAGATCTTCAGCAACAAATTGAAGCGGTCGAAAGAAGATTAGAAGAGAAACTCGATACAGTCGAAAGAAGATTAGATGAAAAAATCGAAGCAGTGGAAGTAAAGTTAGATAAGGTTGAACAAAATTTAAGCAAAAAAATTGATTTTTTAGATTCAAAAGTTGGAATTGTATCACTTGATTTATTAGAGACAAAAGCTGAAGTATCTGTTCTTCAACAAACAAAATAGTATAAGTTAACTTACCGTATCCTATAGGGGTACGGTGTTTTTTTCTTTCTTCAGAAATGTCTTATGTGGCGAAAGCAAAGTGACAGTCACAATTACGCTAAGGTGTATTTGATGGTATAATATTATTTGAAATTAATGGCTAGAAGGAGTGAAAAGATTGTTAAAAACAGAGGTATTTGAACAATTAAAAAAGGCAATGAAAGAAAAGGACGTATTAGCAAAAGGCGTACTAACGCTTTTAAAATCTGCCCTAGATTTAGCTGAGAAGGAAAAGGGAGAAGCTTTATCGACTGAAGAGGAAATTGCTATCGTTAATCGTGAGGTTAAGCAAACAAATCAGGCATTAGAGGGTGCTCAAAATGCAGGACGAGCTGACTTAATTGAAAAAGAGGAAGCGAAATTAGTACTATTAAAATCATTTTTGCCAAAGCAATTATCTGAAGAAGAAATTGTAGAAAAACTTGTGGCAGCTGGCGTTGTAAAAGGGATGAATATGGGGGAAGCGATGAAAATTGCAAAACCTCTATTAACTGGTCAAGCAGAAGGTGCTATTATCTCAAAAGTTGTAAAAAATTTAATTTCATAATTATAGTTTAATCGGATCGCCTTCCATGTAGGTGATCCGATTGTTTTGGTTAACATTCGTCTTTTTACCTTTCTATTATCCAAGAAGTAAATTTTCTTTTAGTAACTATTGCTAAATCTCTAATGAGACAAGGAAGACGTTCAACGACTATCTCCTTGAGGGAGAGTAAAACCGCAAGCGAATGGCGGAAGAAAAATGTGGCTCTTATCAGAAGATAAGATGAAGATATAGTCTGCGCTTATGTGAAAGCATAAGAGGTCTACTCATGAGAGAAAGACTGCATGAAGGGTTGCGCCTTCGTGTGAACAAGAAAAATAGATACAACTATAAAAATGTTAACAACCTCTCTAAATAGGGTAAAGTATTTTATCTTAGTGAAAGAGAGGTGGTGCACATGGAATTAATGTCCATTGGGAAATTTGCTAAACGCTGAAATCCGTAATTTTTATAAGCGGCTTAACGACATCCGAACAAATCATTTACACCAGTGTTCTAATGAGATTGTGAAAACCAAGCCATCTCGTATTGTAATGGAACATTTAAATGTAAAAGGTATGATGAAAAATAAACATCTGGCGAAGACGGTAGCCGGGCAAAAGCTATATGAATTCAAAAGGCAAATTCAATACAAATGTCAAAAATACGGAATTGAATTTGTTGAAGCCGACAGATGGTTTCCATCATCAAAAACTTGTTCTAGTTGTGGACAAATCAAATCCGATTTGAGACTGAAAGACAGATTATTTATCTGCTCTTGCTGATTAAAGCTGGATAGAGATTTGAACGTAAGCATTAATTTGGCTCAACATCAAAAGTTGTGGATGACATTTGTTAAAACATATACTATGTAAATAAGTTGATTGGAGTGGAGGCTGGGTGACTCCTTGGGGATCAGCGTCACAGATGAGACCCTGGAGCGAGCAACGCGAGT
>Ga0213822_1000352_pt1 | contig 38453 bp, 40 predicted proteins | sample MC6MC0908MG_FD_179872 | JGI IMG/M metagenome (GOLD analysis project Ga0213822, IMG submission 179872) | Enriched soil aggregate microbial communities from Iowa State University, Ames, United States - MC6-MC0908-MG | ecosystem: Environmental > Terrestrial > Soil > Unclassified | place: USA: Iowa... | reverse complement strand
TCCTTTTTGGGTACGAGCATCAGCAGCAACTGCAATGGGGCTTGGTACCTCTATTGGTGGCTATAAAATTATTAAAACAGTCGGCGGTAAAATCATGAAAATCCGTCCTGTAAATGGAGTAGCAGCAGATTTAGCTTCTGCTTCAGTTATCTTCGGTGCTACATTAATTCACCTGCCGGTATCCACAACACACGTTATTTCTTCCTCTATCATGGGTGTCGGCTCGGCACAACGTGTTCGTGGTGTAAACTGGGGGATGGCACGTAAAATCGTAACTACTTGGATTATTACAATGCCAATTTCAGCAGTTATGGCAGCTGTTATTTACTTTTTGTTATCTTTATTCTTTTAACTTCATCCCTGAAAGAAGTTAAAGCCTCTGGCGGATGTCACGGAATTACGCCAAGGCATAATTGATTTTGATCGTATACTAAGACTCCTGTTCCTTGTCGGACAGGAGTCTTTACATTATCACACGACAAAATGTGACACATCCTTTACACTATTTATAAGGAGGATCGTACACTACTATGAAAACTTTTTCAGCCTTTATTACAGCTCACGCAAAAGCTATCGTGGCAATATGGTTCGTCATTTTTATAGCGATGGCTATGTTTGCCATGCAACTTCCAAGCAAACTTCAAGGAGACGGCTTTTTTGTTGAAGGAGATCATACCTACGTCACAAATGAGCTTGCAGAAACATTTGATTTGCCTTCCGATACAATCTTAGTCGTATTTGATCCGGCCGAGGATAAGAAAATTCAAGATACTTTAAAAAAATTAGAAAAAGTAAAGGAGATTCATTCAATCCAGTCACCGCTTGATGATCCCTCTTTACAAAAGAATGGTATAGCCTATGCCATGGTTCATATTAAGAATGATGTTGAAAATCTACCTGATGTAGTGAAGGACATCCGTTCTTTAATAGAGGATGATGAAGTGAGCATTACAGGTGGACCTGTTATTTCAGAGGACATCAATACAGCCAGTCAAAAGGATTTGGCGTCAGCGGAAGCAATTGGCTTACCAATCGCCATCATAGTGCTATTACTAGCTTTTGGTACTGTTGTAGCCTCAATCTTACCGATCATTATTGGTGTTGTTACTGTTGTCACTGCGTTCGGAATTTTAACACTGCTTAGCGGTAATGTGAATTTATCGATTTTTGTGTTAAATATAGTACCAATGCTTGGACTAGCATTAAGCATTGATTTCGCCTTATTGTTTATTAACCGATATCGCGAAGAACGTGCCCATACATCCATTGTACAAGCTATTCAAACCGCTATACAGACAGCTGGTCGTTCTATCATCTTTTCTGCTGTTTGCGTCATGATCGGTTTAGGTGCCATGATTGTCATTGACGTCGAAATATTTCACAATATCGCTTTAGGAGGCACCATTGTTGTATTACTTGCCGTACTTTCTGGCTTAACCTTGCTTCCTGCTACTATGACACTACTAGGGGACCGCCTAAATAAATGGCGATTATTACGTGCAAAGCCTGGTGGTGCAAATCGTTGGCGTGGCTTTGCAGGTTTTGTTATGAAACATCCAGTTACCATCGTTATTGCAGCATTATTATTACTAGGTATTGGTATGATTCCATTGAAGGATATTAAACTTACAATTCCTCAGGTGGATTCATTACCGACAAAATATGAGGCACGTGCAGCTTATGATAAATTAGATGAAACGTTCGGACTTGGTGATACCTCAACTTTATATTTACTTGCAGAACGTAAGGAAGGCTGGGAAGATAGTGAGGCCCGAGAGCTTATTTACACTATTCAAGAAAAGCTACTCGATGACCCACTGGTAAATGATGTATCAACCATTTATACGACTGCGAACATAAAGTCACCCGAGGAACTAACTGCTTCTTTGGAAATTCCACAAGTGGCAGAACAATTAAAACCAATTCAAGATACGTTTTCTAAGGGCAATCAACTCTTTATCCCAATTACATTGGATGCAGCTGGTTCATCAACTACCGCTCAAAAATTCGCTCGAACTTGGAAAGATCAAGATTTAGGTGTCAATTTTGCACTCGGCGGTCCTGCGAAATTCAACCAAGAAATTTTTGATGAAATCTCTAGTAAAATTTTCTTGGCCGTATCCATTATTATCATATCAACGTTCTTTATTTTAATGCTCGCTTTCCGTTCGATTTTAATCCCACTGAAAGCGATTATTATGAATATCATTGGACTTTCATCGGCCTTCGGTATTCTCGTCTATATTTTCCAATACGGACATTTGGGAATTGAAGCTGGAACGATTGTACTCATAATTCCAGTCATTGTATTTTGTCTTGTATTCGGCTTAAGTATGGACTATGAAGTCTTTTTAATATCACGTATTCAAGAGGAATATCAAAAAGGTGCGGATAATACACGTGCTACGATTGATGGTCTAACCTCTACAAGTCGTATCATTACGTCAGCAGCGCTTATTATGATTGTCATAACAGGGGCATTCGCTTTCACAGATGTGATGCCAGTGAAGCAAATTGGTGTTGGTATAGCCATTGCAGTCGCCATCGATGCCACTATTATTCGTCTAATGCTCGTACCAAGTCTTATGAAGCTCCTCGGGGACTGGAATTGGTGGCTACCCTTTGCGAAGAAACAGAAATAAAATAAATTAAAAAATCCACAACCTTTGTGTGAACTCCCCTCACACAAAGGTTGCGGATTTTTCTTATTATCAACTATGCCTCGGCATAATTGCGTCCAGAATCGGCTTTGTGCTTAGGCCTGCACGATGCAGGTCAGTTAGCCGTTATCGCATGGATGCGATGGTTTTAGGCTAACATCCCCTAAGAACTCCCTTCCGATTCCGTGACATCCGCCGGAGGCTTTAGGCCAACAGATGTTTTTTGTGCGAAAGCGCAGTGCTAACGTAGCGTCAGCAACACGACGTTGGTCACTCAGGCGTTTTCACAGGATGTGAAGCTCTTAGCCTGAGTTCCTCTTTTTCAGCGGATGTTTGGACACCCGCTGAAAAGTGACTTAAAACCGCATTCATTTGCTGAAAGAAGTTAAATAAATACCTTTGTACCATTCTTTAGCTGCTTCTACCTCAGGCATCGTTAGCTGATGACCATAATGAAACCACTTCGTCGTTACCTCTGCCCCTGCTGACGTTAAAAGCGCCTGTAAGTCTTCCGATTCCTGTGCAGAACACATTGGGTCATTCGTTCCAGCACCAATAAAAACAGGGATTGAAGAAAGTGCAGGCAATTCAATACCACGTCTAGGCACCATCGGATGATGCAGTATTGCGCCTGTTAGAGCATCCTCAAAATGGAATAATAGGCTAGCAGCAATATTTGCGCCATTTGAATAGCCAATAGCAACAACTCGATTACGATCAAAGCTATACTGCTGCGCTGCCTCTAATAGAAAGTCATTTAATTCCTTCGTACGGAAAATTAAATCCTCTAGATCAAAAACACCCTCCGCCAATCGACGGAAAAAGCGTGGCATGCCATTTTCAAGCACATTTCCACGCACACTTAAAATGCTTGCTGTATCATCAATTTCCTTTGCAAGACCAATTAAGCTTTGTTCATTTCCACCTGTACCATGTAACAGTAAAAAAATTGGTTTTGTTTCATCTGTTCCTTTATGAAAAACGTGCTGCATTGACAGTTCACCTCTCAATTATCTTGAATTCGAGATAATTGTAGCCTGCGGCAAAATTAAATTCAAGCTCTTGGACTTATTAATTTCTCGATTTTCACGATTTGGCTGTTCCACATTATTTTTATAAAAGTTTTTAATCGAAAATACTGAAATTAAACATACAGCTATAACAGAAACAATCACTATTCCCACTATTTTTTTCCCATTCATTTGTTATGATCCCCCGGGTTACTTATTTCTTTTTACGAAAGCCCTCTTCTAGTAAATATTCTTTCGCAGCATCATGTGTACCAAAGGCTTCCTCTAAATTTTCGCCATGATAAACATTCCAAGAACGTTGCTCAAAGGCTAGCTTTAATTGAACACCTTCACGACTTTGCCATATCTCTTCAATTGGCTCTTGCTCTTCTTCTTCCGATAAATATTGAATGGAATCTTCAATAATTTCACGAAGCTGTTGTTCATTGTAGTCACGAATATTTACAAGGCCTTTATCATTTGCTTCTTCCTCATAGCTCAATAAATCTCCAACAAAGACAAAGCCGTTGCCATTTGGATGTAGCTTTTCTACAACAATGGTCTTTTCATAAAGGCTATCCATCAAGTGATAATTTAAGCGTTTTAATGAAATCTCCTTCTTTGTAAGTTCAGGGAATGACTCAATAATAGTTTGTTTTTGTTCAAATGTTAGCATATAAAAATGCTCCTTTTCTATTCAATCTACCTTACAGTATAACTTATTTTTCCTGTTATATCGAAGTAAAATAAGAAGTTCTAAAAGTGAAAATAGTGGCTCCTCATCCATAACGTGTGGTTGATTTCCGTTCCGACTGGGCGCTTTGCCGCTGACGCTTCGCTTTCGCGCAGAGCAGAGCTTCCTGGGGGCGTCCGATGAGCCGCTTAGCTTCGCTGCAGGGTCTCATCTGTGACGCTGATCCCCAAGGAGTCGCCCTATCTCCACTCCAATCAACTTATTCACATGGCATACCCTAAAAAAATAATAACCCTAACTTTTGATGATAAGACAAAAATAGTAGTATATTTACGAAAGCCAGAGCCTAATAATTATCTAATATAAAGGTAAAAAAATCCGCTTAAAACTCCCTGCGGATAGAGCAAGAGCACACCGATGCGGCTCATACACTGTCCAAGGAAAGCGAAGCGGATTTTACCTTTTACAATTTTGCTAGAATTCTTATGGAAGACTTTTTCAGTCTCCTACAATTCATAACATTTTTTCTTTTACAAACTGAATAACATGCGCAACGTATAGTTCTCGATAAGGGATAAATTGTGCAGTACTAACTGGGCGCACAATTTTCACTCGTTTACCATCAGGGAAATATTCATAGCCTTCAATATTAAGAGTAGCTGTTTCGCCTAAAAAGAAGGCCTCTGCCTCATCAAGCTTTGCTCTAACGACCCCTGATACTTCTTCATATTGTAGCTCAAATGAATCCCAATCATGTTTGAATGGATATGTATAAACATGACAAAACTCATTGTCGATCATATTTTCCGAAACGATACTACAAGACGTCATGCCCATTTTAACAACTTCGTGAACGTGAATATCAAGTCCTAGCTCTTCCTTCACTTCACGTATTCCTGATTCTACTGTCTCGGTGGCTAACAGATGCCCTGCCGCTGTAATATCAAGTAAACCAGGGTAGTCCTTTTTTTGTGCACTACGGATTTGGAAATAAATATAGTCCTCATTGACAAGCCAACAGTGGAATGTTTCATGCCACAGCCCTTTTTCATGTACTTCTGCTCTTGTTGCTGTCCCAATCTGTTCATGCTGCTCATTAAAAACTTTCACAATTTCCTGTTCCATTTTTTTCGACTCCTATACTGACTTCGTAGCCTTATTCTTAATCGCGTTACGCTGATCATAAATATTGGATACAATCACTTTTAATACGGCATAGAATGGTACAGCAATAAGAATGCCGATGAAGCCTGCAATATTACCCGCCGCTAAAATAATCGTAATAACTGTTAACGGATGTATATCGAGTGTTTTCCCCATAACATTAGGTGTTATAAAGTTACTATCAATTTGCTGTGCCACGAGTGTGACAACTGAAACCCATATTACTAGAACGGGATCCTGAATAACTGCTACAACTACTGCTGGCGCAAAGGCAATCCAAGGTCCAATAAATGGAATCATATTCATAAAGAACGCGAATATAACAAGTAGCAACGAATACTCTAGACCCATCATTAAATACCCGACAAACATAATGAGCGCTAGTAAAAAACTAATTTGCAGCTGCCCTTGAATATAGCTACGTAGAACACCATCAATTTCACTTAACGTCTTCTTCACCCATTCACGGCGCTCACCACTGAAATATTTATAAATTGATGGTGCAAATTTTTCATGATCCTTCAACATAAAGATAAAGAAGAATGGAATTAAAATAGCTAATAAAGAGACAGATACAACTGATTGTAAAAACGAAACTAGTCCCTTACTTGCCACAATGGCAATATCTTGTACAGAATTCGCGATACTATCGATCATCTCTTTTAACTGCGGTGGGAAGTTTTCCATATTTCTCACCACGTAGTCAGTTGCATCTTGAATACTTTTACTAATCATTGGTATATTTTTCACTAGCTTATTTAACTGTTCTGCAATCGGATTACCAACAACCCAACCAAAGCCAACAGCGATTGCCATAAGTCCAATGACTATTGCCAATATACTTGACCATCTCGGCCATCTATGTTTTTCTAAAAACCTTTGAATCGGCTCTGTTACATAGTACAAAACACCACCAAGTAACAAAGGGACAAAAATAGTTTTTAAAATAATGACAAGCGGTGAAAAGATCCAATGAATCTCTACAAAATATTTAATGATTAATAGAACAAGTAAAAACCCTACACCTACTTGAAACCAAACTTTCCTCGTCACTTTCATTCACTTCCTTTTATCACATATAATGAAGATACTACTTATATATTTACCATTTCGCAAGTATCCTATTATTTATTATCAAATAAAATAGGTTTTGAAACAAAAAAATTCGCTATCCTCCCACGGACGTTCCGCTAGCCTCTCAATGCTAAAGCATCTAATAGGGCTAGCATAACTTGTTTTCCCGTAGGAGTATCGCGAATCTTCACTTTTGTTGCATAACTTAACTGATTATAATTTTGTATCGTCTACTGAATTTAAGTAATCTTCAATATCACCGATTACGGATTCAACACAGCCGTCCTCAAATGGCGAAATTAAGCCTGCTTCTTTTACAAGCTTTGTAAAGGACATAGAGCCCCCTAAACCACATAAATGGATATAATCCTTCCAAGCAGCTTCAAATTCTTCACGTGAACGTTTCCAGAATTGGAATGCACAAATTTGCGCTAACGTGTAATCAATGTAATAGAACGGACTCGCATAAATATGTGCCTGACGTTGCCATATACCACCAGCTTCTAGATAGCTGTTATGATCATAGTCACGGTGCGGTAAATATGTTTCCTCAATCTTTTTCCATGCAGCCTTGCGTTCAGCTGGTGTCATATTCGGATTTTCGTAGATAACATGCTGGAACTCATCAACTGCTACACCGTAAGGAAGGAATAATAAGCCGCTACTTAAGTGTGTAAACTTATATTTTTCTGTATCTTCCTTAAAGAATAACTCCATCCATGGCCATGTGAAAAATTCCATACTCATCGAATGAATTTCACAAGACTCATATGTTGGCCATAGGTATTCTGGGATACCAATATTACGACTTGAATAAACTTGGAAAGCATGTCCAGCTTCATGTGTTAACACATCGATATCGCCTGAAGTACCATTAAAGTTCGAGAAGATAAATGGTGAGTGATAGTTTTCGATAAATGTACAATAACCGCCACTCTCTTTTCCTTTCTTCGCCACTAAGTCCATTAAATCATGGTCAATCATGAAGTTGAAAAATTCACCAGTTTCAGGTGATAGCTCTTCATACATTTTTTTACCGTTCGCAACAATCCACTCCGGATCGCCTTTTGGTGTAGCATTTCCTGATAAAAAGTTTAATGCTTCATCATAGAACTTAAAGTCAGAAATACCAATACGTTTTGCCTGACGTTCGTATAATTTTGTTGCAAGTGGTACGATCAAATCACGAACTTGGTCACGGAATTTCTGTACCATTTCTGCGTTATAATCAATGCGATTCATTCGAATATAGCCTAGCTCAACATAGTTTTTATATCCTAATTTAACAGCAATTTCATGACGCACCTTGACAAGTTCATCATATAATCGATCAAATTCCTCTTCATGGCCCGCAAAAAAGCCAAAGCGTGCATCTGTTGCCGCCTTACGCATTGCACGATCAGTAGACTCGGCATATGGTCCAAGCTGTGCAAGTGTTAATGTTTCACCATTAAAATCAATTTGCGCAGAGGCAACTAGTTTATTGTATTCTGAAACAAGCTTATTCTCCTTTTGCATTAAATCAATGACTGTTGGTGAAAAGCCTTTAATTTGATAGGTTGCTAAATCGAATAACTGCTGACCCCATTTTTCTTCTAACTGTTCACGGAATGGAGAAACGATTAGTGCTTTATAATATTCTGTTGTTACCTCTTCTAGCTCAGGGCCAACCTCATCGAAATAATCGCGTTCTGCATGATAAAATTCATCATTTGTATCAATTGAAGCACGAATATACACTAAGTTCGCCATTGTAGCATAATCATTACTTAATGCGTTTAACTTTCCGATTATCCCACTTTGTTCGTCCATCGTTTGAGCATTTTTAAATTGCTCAATTAAAGATAATTGTTGCTCTTTCATTACCTCAATATTTGGACGGCTGTATTCATAGTCTTTAAACGTTTTCATAGAAATCCCCTCTTTCTGTCATATACCCCGTTATCTCTCTATTATATTCCAAATCTATCATATTAAGAAACAATTTAGTAACCAATTATATATGTTTTTAATAGTGCTGCCCTTTCACGTAGTTTTAGCTTTGCTTCCACTGATTTTGGTGTTTTTGCCGCAACGACATCTACTTCAAAATCTAAAGACTCAGCTAAATATTTTGCACGTTTCAAATGAAAATCATTAGAGACAATCGTGATTCGCTTTGTTCCTGTAGGCAATAGTTCTTTAGAAAACAATAAATTCTCATAAGTGGATGTAGATTGGTCTTCCACTAATATTCTGTTCGTATCAATACCATTATCCTGTAAGTACTTAAGCATTACAGAAGCCTCTGTCCGATCTTCATCCGCTCCTTGCCCGCCTGAAACAATCACTTTCACATGAGGATACTTATTTAAATACTTAACAGCCTCCTCTAATCTATTTTTCAAAGAAAGCGATGGAACTCCCCCCGGTTTTACCTTCGCCCCTAGTACAATCACGTATTCAGCTGTGCCATTTGCAACCGGCTGGACACCTTGTTTCATCTCCTCGCCGAGCCAAATATAAACAACACCACCCACAGCGAGTAGCACAATACCAACTCTTAACACCCATTTTTTCACAATTATCCCCTCCTTTACCTTTTATTAACGATAAGTGAAGAAAAAGGATGCTTGTACGAGTAATTTTGTACAAACATCCTGATTGATTATCTTAATATAAAACGCTTAATCGAGTCCTGTAATGCCGTTATTTCATCTGTTAAATCATTGGAAGATTCACTAACAATTTGAATGGCATGCTGTTGTTCATCAACGGATGCCGTTACTTCCTCTGAAGCAGCAGCATTTTTCTCACTAATCATCGCAATACTTTCGATAGATTGTATAATGTTATCCTTTGAGCTATTCAAATATTCTACGCCCGCAGTCATGTCCCCAATGACAGCAATAATTTTCTCTACAGCTAATTCGATTTCCTTAAATGATGATTCTGTTATGGCAACCGAATCATTTTGCTGACGAACAATGACATTTGTTTTCTTCATCTCATCGTTCACTAAATTAGTTTCACTTTCAATCCCCTTTATGGTTGTACGCACTAGCTCAGTTGCTACAGATGTTTGATCCGCAAGCTTACGTACCTCCTCAGCAACAACTGCAAATCCTTTACCATGCTCACCGGCTCTAGCTGCTTCTATTGATGCATTTAATGCAAGTAGATTCGTCTGATTAGAAATTTCAGTAATGGTACCGACAATACCTTCAATTTCCCTAACTTTCACAATTAAGCTATTAAATACAGTCTGAACGTTATTAATCAATTCAGAAGACTCATGTGATTTCTCTTTTAAACCATTTACATTAACGAGACCTTTTTGATTTGATTCCTTCATATGTTGAGATGCATCAAGCATTACTTCATTTTTATCATGCAATATTTCAATCTGCTGAGCAAACTCAATGGCAGTTCTATTTGTATCCTCAGCATCTGAAGCTTGCTTTAATGCACCGCTTGAAACCTCGTTAATTGCTTTTACTATTTCATCTCCATAAGCGTTCGTTTCCTCTGCCACAGATGTTAAATTAGACGATGTCGATTGAATTTCTACAATAGTTTCCTCAACATCTGTAATTAGTGTTTTTAATTGATTTACCATGTCGTTAAAGCCTTCATTTAGCTGACCAATTTCATCTGTGCGTTGTAGATCTTCAATTTCTACAGTCAAATTCCCCTTGGCTACCTCACGTACGCGTTTAGATAATTTTTGAACTGGTAAAGCCAAATGTCTAGAGACCATTATGACAACTACTGTACCCATAATGATAGCTCCTACTAATGTAATACCGATAATGAGTAATAATGAGTTCGCTTCTTTATTAAAGTCCTGCATATATGTACCTGATGCTATGATCCATCCCCAGTGAGGATCTTTTGCAGAATAAATTATTTTATCAGCTATTACATCTTGACCCGGTAACTCAAATTCATATTGTGTATACCCCCCACCAGCAAGTGCCTTTTCGGTTACTTCCCGAATAAAATAGTTGCCGCTACTATCTTGATCTTTCCATAGGTTGTCCCCTTCTCGAGTCGGATGAGTTGTTAATGTCCCTTTTTCATCTAAGATGTATATATATCCGTACTCTCCCAAATCCCCAGGATAATTGATTGGTCTCTTTCCTTCACTATCCTTCGGTCCGAGTATCGCCTCCCGCACTCGCTCCTGCGCAACTTCTAAAGGAATATCACCCTTTTCAACACTTTCATTTGCTAACTCGATTAATTGCAGAGTAGTTTCAACACTATTCTGAATAACTTGTTCCCCAATATCCTCCATACCATTTTTAGCCTTACTATAACTAACTAAACCTATAATCAGGCTTGGTATAATTAATAATGCTAATGAAATAATAATTAGTTTCCCCTGTATTGAACGTGAAAATCTCATTCTTTAGCCCCCTTTTCTTCTTCATTAACCAAGACTATTAATCTATATTATGTTATGGTTTGAATTTTTTCACAATGGGTAAATTGCAATGCAAGGACGAATTATTTGCTTTTATAGCCAAATATGCTACTACAAATATTTTTATTGTTAAGAAAAAAACTATCTTTCTACAGGGTATACCCTATGGAAAAATAGTCTTTTAATTTATATCCTAGTTTAAGATTCAATCCACGATTTTGGAGGTTACATCCGTCACTTTGACGTTTCTATCCACGATTTCGGAGGCCCTATCCATCACTTTGACGTTTCTATCCACGATTTCAGAGGTCCTATCCATCATTTCTTTTATCACTAAAAATTAAAGTAATATGCCAGAAGCGGAGTGGAGACTTGGCGGCTCTTTGGGGATTAGCGATAGAGGAACGAAGGCTAAGAGCATCACGTCCTGTGATAACGCCTTCGTGACCTACATCGTGTAGGCCCGAGACCACGGAGTGCAAGCGTATGTTTTCTGTGCGAAAGCGAAGCGACAGCAACAAAGCATCCAGTCGGAACGGAAATCACCCCCTCATTTTGCGGGAGAGTCATACTTTATCTAATATGGTATCTTAATTTCATTGACTTAATAGTTTTTCATAAAAAAACCAGTAGCTTTAAACACTACTGGTTTGATTAATTATTTATTATTATTCGCCTAGATCTGCATTATGGTAAACATTTTGTACATCTTCTAAATCTTCTAATGCATCAATTAGTTTTTCAAATTTCGTGATATCGTCACCAGTTAATGTTACTTCTGTTTGCGGCAGCATTGAAAGCTCTGCTACTGTAAATTCTTGAACACCAGCCTCTTTTAATGCTTCTTGTGTAGCAAAGAATTGTTCTGGCTCTGCATAAATAATTACAGTTTCATCTTCTTCTAGAATATCACGAGCATCAAGATCTGCTTCCATTAATATTTCAAGAACTTCATCTGCAGATTTACCTTCTAAACCGATAACTGCTGTTGAATCAAACATGTAGGCAACAGATCCACTGACACCCATATTCCCATTATTTTTACCAAATGCTGCACGTACATCAGAAGCTGTGCGATTTACATTATTTGTTAAAGCATCTACGATTAACATAGTTCCAGCTGGTCCGAAACCTTCATAGCGTAATTCATCGAAGTTTTCATCGCCGCCACCTTTTGCTTTATCGATTGCTTTTTCAATAATATGTTTAGGAACACTGTATGTTTTTGCTCGCTCAAGAACAACTTTAAGGGCACGGTTTGACTCAGGATCTGGCTCGCCTGATTTAGCTGCCACATAAATTTCGCGTCCGAATTTTGCATTAATACGGCTTGTACTTTGGTCTTTAGACGCTTTCTTTTCTTTAATATTGTTCCACTTACGACCCATTGTTTCCACTCTCTTTCAATGTTTAAGTTTATAAAAATCATAGATGCGCAGCTGCACATCTGTAAATGGTAGGTAAATCAATTATGCCTTGGCATAATTGCGTCCGGATTCGGCTTTGTGCTTGCACAAAGAACTCCTTTCCGATTCCGTGACATCCGCCGGAGGCTTTAACTCCTTTCAGCAGGTACAAAAGACACCGACTGAAAAGTTACCTAAACCAGCATTCATCCCACCAGCTATAGAGGAAGGAGACTCTGCTGAAAGAAGTTAAATACTCATCGTATCTTTACTCTGCAAATAATAACATAAATGATGATTACAAAGCTAGATATGCCAATGTTTAAGGTGACTTTCTTAAGGATTGATTGTCAAAAAAATAGAATTTTCAACATAACGTGTGGTTGATTTCCGTTCCGACCGGGCGCTTTGTTGCTGCTGCCGTTGCACTTTCGCACAGATAAAACATTGCTGACGCTACGTTAGCACTACGCTTTCGCACAGAGCAAAGCTTCCTGGGGGCGTCCGATCTCCACTCCAATCAACTTATTTACATGACAAACGTTTTAACAAATGTCATAGCTAGCTTTCGGTGATGGATCAAAAAATGTGTCATTTATAGTCACTTTACAATTGGTTTTCTATTTTGATTTTTTCTAACAAGGCATGACAACCCTCTAAAACTAAATCATAGGTTTCTTGAAAATTTCCTGTATAGTACGGATCAGGTACATCTTTTTGATGATCAGTTAAATCTAAAAAGCGAAAAATCTTTGGTGAATCAGGATTGCCTAACATCGTTCGGCTATTACGTATATTACTTTCATCCATGCCAATAATGTAATCAAAATGGTTAAAGTCAGCCTTTTGTAATTGTCGGCCCTGCATCCCTTTCGTTGAGATGTCATATTCTTTTAGCTTATCTTGTGTTCCTCTGTGAGGAGGTTCTCCTATATGCCAAGAGCTTGTCGCAGCCGAATCTACTTCAATTCTATGACTTAAATGCTCCTTCTCTACCAAATCACGCATGACCGCTTCAGCCATTGGTGATCGACATATATTCCCCAAACATACAAAAAGTACTCGAATCATTTTTATGTCCTCCTACAATCAATTTCGCCTTGGCGTAATTGTAGCTGCCTTGCTGTCGCTACACATCTGTAGCTGACATTTCACCTCTTCAACAAAACATTTACTGAATGAAGACACCCAAAATCAACTTGATTCTGAGTGCCTTCTAAGTTGTCCCACATTTTACTGGCATGAATGATGTTTCACGTTATTTCTTTTCCGCTGTAACTCGCTTCTCTAATTCTTCAGTTAATGCTGCTAATTCATGCTCAAGGCGATGTGTAAATTCCTCGCGCCCTTCTTTACCTTTGCCTGTTACATAAAATGGCTCGCCATAAATTAGATAGCCTTTACCACGCTTAAAAAGATCACCAGCATTACGCGCACCAATATAAGCGGCTGGGACAATTTGTGCTTTTGCCAGCTGTGCTATTGTAATTGCACCTTGTTTTAAATCCGTACCTTCAGCATTTCGCGTACCAGATGGGAAGATCCCAACAATTTTACCCTCTTTCAATAACTGTGAAGGAATTTTAATAACGCTTGGTCCTGGATTGTCACGGTCAACCGGAAATGCATTTAAACGCTCTATAAGCCAGCCAAGACCCTTTATATCAAACAATTGCTTTTTAGCCATAAAGTGAATTTCCCGAGGGTATACTGCAACACCAAGATTTAAAATATCAACATAACCCGTGTGTGTACATGCAATAATAAACCCACCTTCCTTCGGTAAGTTTTGCTCTTCATATACACGCGCTTTTGAGCCCGATAATTTTAAAATCACTTTTACAACATTCGCTATAAATTTATACACTGTGTCATTCCTACCTTATTCAATAGTTACTCCCATTGTAATCGAAAATACCCATGTACTGCAATTGCATGTGAAATAAATCAATTATGTCTCGGCATAATTGTGTCCGGATTCGGCTTTGTGCTTAGCCCTGCAGATGTTTTTTGCGCGAAAGCGAAGCGGCAGCGGCAGATGTTTTTTGTGCGAAAGCGTAGTGCTAACGTAGCGACAGCAACATGGTTTTGTTTGTGCGAAAGCGCAGTGCCAACGTAGCGTCAGCAACATGGTTTTATCTGCGCGAAAGCGGAGCGGCAGCGGCAACAACACGATGTTGGTCACTCAGGCGTTTTCACAGGATGTGAAGGTCTTAGCCTGAGTTCCTCTATTTCAGTAGGTGTTTAGGCACCTGCTGAAAAAAGTTAAACTCTTCCCACTAGTACATCCACATCAATCGTAATTTCTTCTAAATGGATATTGGCTTCCTCTTTTTTATGCCAGCCCATTGGTGTCATTTCAAGCAATGCCGGTACAAGCTCAGTAGCAAGCGGTACCGTATAAGTAATACGCTCCACACTAACATCGGCAAAGCTGTCTTTAAAACGAGCAACTATTTGTTCATTCGAATACGACTCTTTGGTAGAATCCGCATACAATTGCGCTCGAAGCTCATGTAAGTACCCACTTTGAGGCACAACCTTAACAACACAACCATTCTGAGTTAATAGACGTTTAAATTCTTCGTAATTGGCAGGAGATAAAATATTTAATATGGCATCGAAGCTTGATCTTGCAAATGGACTTTTCGCTAAATCACCAACACACCAAATTTGCTCTGGATAATGTCGAGCTGCAGCAAGTATGCCTTCTTTTGCTATATCAATACCAATGCCAATCCCTTGTTTCTTCGCCATAATACGTGCTAAATGTGAACCTTCACCACACCCTGTATCAAGCACGGTTTCTGCATTAGCAATTAGCTCTCCAATTTTATCTTCTACTAAATCATAGATCCCACTATCAATAACCGCTTTTCGAGATTCAAAGAGTTCTTTACTGTACTTAGAAATAGCACCATGTGTCAGCATATTGATATAGCCCTGCTTGGCAATATCAAATGAATGATTTGAGGAACATACTAGTCTCCCCTGTTCAAAAACACCAATTGACTCCTGACATATCGGACAAGCGAAAAGCGTTATATTTTCATCCATTAAGGCTGCCCCTGCAGCTCTTTTTGAAAGTGCCCCCATTAATTTACCTCCTTCTGTTCTGTAGGTGAAACAAGTGCGAAACGCTCCCACTTACGACTTCTCCATCTAAAGTATACAATAATCGCTCGTATCCATTCATCTGCCGAAATCGCGAGCCAAATACCTACTAAGCCCCAATCTAAAACAAAAACAAACAAGTAACCGAGTGGAAGGCTCATACAAACCATCGATAAAAAACCAATTTTCACTGGAAATCTCGCATCCCCTGAGGCACGCAAAGAGTTAATAACCACAATATTCATCGTACGGCCTGTCTCAAGCAGAATACTTAATGCTAGCACAGATGCTCCGATGGCTATTACCTCTGGATTATCAGTAAAAACGTGCATAAGCTGTTTCCGGAATATTGTCACAACTGCAACCATAATGATCGTAAAGATAAAAGCTGCACGCACACTTAACCAAAGCTGATGATAAGCTTCATCCTTTTTACCAGCACCAACATAACGTCCAATAATAATAGCTGTTCCTGTACCGATTGCAATCGCAAACAAATACGTAAACATCGAAATATTCATGGCGTATTGTCTTGCTGCAAGCGTCTCTGGGCCTAAGTACGTTGCATAATATAGGAAGACAATCTGACAAAACTGATAAAGAACTTGTTCAAATGCAGACGGCAAGCCTATATTTAATATTTTTCGAACATATTCCTTTGAATACTCGAAATAATAATCTAGCTTCAACCTGACTTCCAAGACTTGATACAACAGCCAGAAAAACACAAGAACTGCTAATCCACGACTTATAACTGAGGAAATAGCTGCACCTTTTACACCTAGCTCCGGTAATCCTAAGTTACCAAAGATTAAACCGTAATTTAATACAACATGCAGCACATTCATACCTAGTGATACATACATCGTTTGCTTTGTCCTACCATGTACACGGATAATCGCTGCTAACGCATTTATAATTGCCTGTAAAAAAATAAAACTTCCGATAATAACTAAATAGCTTTGTGCGTATTGAAGCACTTCCCCCTGCAAGTTCATCATCGTCATTAAATGACTTGAAAAGAAGAAAAATAAAATACTCATCACTAGTCCAACGATCAAATTCATCGTTACTGCTAAAGCGGATATCTTCGCAGCTTCCAAAAAACGCCTTGAGCCTAAATATTGCGACACAACAATAGAAGCACCATTACCAACTACTTCAAGTATTAAAATGGCAATATGAATATATTGATTGGCAGCACCAACCCCTGATACAGCATTATCTGATAGAGCACTGAGCATAAAAGTATCGGCTAGTCCCATCAACATAAATAAAAATACTTCTAAAAATATCGGCCACGTTAAATGAAACAAACTTAACTTGTTAGTCTCTTTTCTCACACTTTCTCTTATTGGATCTGCCAATACGTTTCACTTCTCCTGTACGCGTCATAAAATAATAGTATCTTATCATAGATTATTAGGCTGTAAAGAGTTTTAGTATTAATTATCAAAAAGATTAACACTTCACAAAAAAATCCCTTTCACGACCGTGTGAAAGGGTTTCCTATCAAGTTAAGCAATGCGCCTGTAATTGCGCACGCTTTTCTTTTGTTAGACCAAATTCTTGCTCTAAAAATGCTGTCTTTGAGCCAAATCGGTTATCCATCGCATCAAATGCCGCCTGTAAATAATCCTCACGGGCAGACATTAATGCATAAAATTGCTGTAATTCTCGATCATTGTAATCCTGCTGAATTGCCTGAGCCATCTGTTCTACCAAGGACCGTAAATGTATATTTGTATCTAAATAGTCCTCCATGATTGTTTCCTCAGGTACATCTAAAGCGAGCAAAATAAGTGCACCACCGATACCTGTTCGATCCTTTCCTACCGCACAATGATGTACAAGCCCTAAATTTCCAGGGTTTTGAATCGTTACCATTAACTCCTTAAACGAAGCATTATTAAAAGGCATTTGTGCATAAAATTCTCGGAACATCTCTGGATTTACAACCTTGTAAAAATCATTTCTTCCAGCGTTTGTAGGCATCTCAAAAGCATGATTGCCCTTTGCTGGAATTTGAATATATTTAGCTTGCGGGAAAATCGGATTAGGGTTATTTTGTGCCTCATGGTTGTCGCGATAATCAAAAATTGTTTTCACACCTAGCGTTCCAAAAAGCTCCTTATCTGCTTTCGTCATTTTGCCAAGCGCGGCTGAACGATAAAACAAGCCATTCTTTACAGAACGCCCATCTCTCGTCTTATATCCACCCATATCACGAAAATTATGAACAGCCTCAAACGGAATAATCTTCATATCAAACTGTTTCATTCACTGCACCTCCCTCTGTTAATAAACATTCTTATTTATATTCTATATAACAATTCGCTATAATACCAATTTTCGCACTAGGAAATGTCATCAGCTAGTCTCAAGCTGAGTGATGTAAGGTAATATCCGAGCACTTCTTCATCCACCTGAGCACTTTACCTCCCCAACCGAGCAACTATCATTAGATTCACCCAACATCAAAAAAGCTGCCCTTGATAAAGGACAGCTCTAAAATACTTTTCAATATAGTTTATTTAAATAACTCAGGATATGCTGCTTTTGCTACTAGCTCAACAGCTTCACCAATACGTGGACCTGGACGGTTTGAAATATCAGTATCTATATAATAAACCGCTTTGTTTTGAATGGCTGTGATTGAATTCCATCCATCACGTGCAAGAATTTCTCCCACTGAGTTTTCTACATAGCCTACTGTTGTTAAAATGACTTCTGGATTTTTCGCAATGACATCTTCCTCAGATACCTTTGCCCAGCTTTGAACGTCAGCAAATACATTTTTCACATTTGCAGCATTTAAAATCTCTTGTTGGAATGTACCAGAACCAGCTGTATAGATGTCTGGCTTTGGACCAATTTCTAAGTAAATATTTTTTGGTTCTTTTACATCTTTGACTTTTGCCTGGACTTCCGCAATTTTAGCTTTAATATCTTCATTTAACTTTTCGCCTTTATCTTCAATCCCCATGACAGATGCAATTTGTTGGATATCCCCGTAAACATCATCAAATGAAGCAGCCGATTTGATGGCAAAAACTTTAATTCCTACATCTTCAAGAGTTTTTAGCGCATTTAAGTTTTCATCATCATCACCACCAGTTATATAGGCAATAACGACATCTGGCTTTAACGCTAAAATACGCTCACTATTGAATTTTGTAGAATCAGAAACGCGCTCAATTTTTTGTGCTTCTTCTGGATACGTATCATACTCAGTTGCACCAACGATTTTATCGCCAACGCCTAGAGCAAATAAAATTTCTGTATTACTTGGTTGTAATGAAACAATAGTTTTCGGTACTGCATCAAACGCTACTTCTACACCACGATCATCCGTAACTTTATAGCTTGTGCTCTCAGTTTGTTGCTCGTCCTTAGAAACAGTGTCTTTGTTAGCATCCTCTTTTGTGCCGCAGCCTACTAATACGAGTGCTAACATTAATACAGAAAGCCATTGTAGATTAAACAATTTCTTCATTTCATTGATTCTCCTTTTTCTTTTTCATTGGGTATGACTTACTAATAAACGGTATTTCAGCAATACCAGCGCGCTGATTCATATAGACAGCCATAACAAAAAATATATTGGCTAGTAATCCTAAATAATCAAATAGAATAGCTGGTACTTCCCGTTCCTCAGAAACTTTGTGTAGAATACGGTACGATTTTTTCGCCTCACTACGACATACATGTAATGCAGCAGCAGCCTCTGTTCCTTGCGGTAATACAAAATTCTGAATCTCATCTTTCACATGACTAACATAAAAATCATAACGATCACTAAGCCACGCTAAATCATCTTCAGTTACTGCTAATTTCCCTCGGACGGAGCCATTTACATGGTAAGCCATTGGCAAAATAGCTAATAAATCATCTGCCACTACCCTTACTGTCTCTTTATTTACTGCTACTAAAGCGACACCCATATGTGTTGTAAGACTATCTGTTCGAATTTCAAAATCTACTGTTGATGCCTTTTCACGCATAAATGGATAGCAAGAATAACGTGCATCTTTTTTCAAATCTAGTCCCCGCTTTCCTTCGTGAAAAATTCTTACTAAAAGTGAGTATACATAAAAAAACGTCGACCCTACTCCTAAGGGACGACGAAAATAGCATAAATAGTGTCGCATAGACACGACAAAGCCTATGTATTTGCCGCATATCCTCCTAGCTTCCGAAGAGTATCTATACGTTCAAATAAAGGTCGGTCTCCTGGCTTGTACATCCAATCATGTCATGAGTCATAAAAACTTTCCCATCCGATATTCCGACAGTGGTATATCTTTTATGATTCCTGTACTTACAGTTGCGGAAACAGCTTCGGTCTTTCACCGAATTCCCAATTATGCTTGTTAACACCTTTATTTTGCAAGAATAATTCACTTGTAAAGCAGTTTAACACATATTGATAGGAAAAAATAGCTTTGAAATGAACGGAAAACACATGAATACGAACAATAGTAAGCCTATTTCTACATAGCTATACAAAATGATTCTCTAATCTATATTCAAGAGATTTATAGTTATGGCTCTTCAACTTGACTGCACATTCTGCGAGGGAACGCTCTCTGCAAACGTATCCTCCCTCCACACTAGGTGCTATCATCAGCATACTTCTTTAATCAAGAACAGATTCTAGTATTGATTCAAAGTTTTATAAAATTTTTTCAATAGCTTGCTCAACATCTAGCTGTGAATCTGTAGGTTCAAAGCGGGCAACTGTCTTACCATTTGTATCTATTAAAAATTTCGTAAAGTTCCAGCGAATATTACGACCGTCTAAAAAACTAGGCGCAATTTGGATAATTGCTTCCGCTAACATTTTTTCCTGCATACTTGCCTTGCCAAATTCGCGATAATCTATCTCGTGCTTTAAATAATTGAATAATGGGTGTGTCGTATCTCCATTTACCTGCACCAGTTCAAAAATTGGGAATGTTACACCATAGTTGATTTTACAAAGGTGAGTAGTTTGTTCGCCATCCTCAGGATTTTGATTATCGAATTGATCACAAGGAAAACCTAAAACGACAAAATTATCCTTCCCATATTTATCATACATTTTTTGTAAGTCTTCAAATTGATATGTAAAACGGCACTTGTTTGCTGTATTAACGATTAACAGCGTTTTTCCTCGATAAGTTTCCATTGATAATATCTCACCGTTTGGCTTCTTGACTAAATAATTATAAATGCTCATTGTTTAACTCCTTTTATTTTTTCCTATTTGTCAGGTGTGGTGATGGGCCTTAAAAATAGGCATACGTTAGCACAAAAAATCCTATTATCGGTCAATAATAAACCTATATTTTCCTACTCAGCACGCCTGATATATTATAAACTATTTCTCTATTAACGAAAGAATTTTCACAAAAAAAATAGCCATTCCACGTCTTTAATGGATGGCTTTCATATATTTCTTTTTGTATTTAACATCTTTTTCTTCCGCAATTAAACGCTCCGCAATTTTTAATAGCTTCGGGTCTTTCGTTTCATCAAATAGCTTTTTAAAAGATACAATAATATCATAGCGCATTAATGCCGGTTGCTTTTCGTCTAAGCATGTTTGAAATCTTTTTGCCAAATATGAAACGACTAAATCTCTTTGTACCTGCCCCGCTAAACCTATTTTCCAAATTGCCTGCAAAGTAAGTCTCGCCGTTTCTGTTTTTTCATCATACGTCACTGCCCAAATCTTTAAGAAATCCTCTAATACTCTCTCTTCTGGATCACTTTTTGCTGCCAATGCGCATAAAAATTGTGCCGCGCTTGCACGAACATGCCCATTTTTGTATGTAAGAGCCTGAATAAGTTGTTCCCAAACTGCATATGTCCAATCAACTGGTTCCTGCATTATTTTCATCAATTCTTCGAAAGATTCATATTGAATATCGCGGTCACGTTCTGTTAAATTACTAAAAAGTTGCATAATCCCTTTTTCCATGATTCATCCCTACCTTTATTGTTTCAGACCGTAATAATATTTTTATGTTTTATGGTACACTAAACTTACTTTGCGCAAAGAAGGTGAGTTTATGAATAAAATTAATTCTAGGAAACTGATTTTTAGAATGATTATGATTATTACTTTAATTGTAGCTGCATATTTTATTATCCCAGTTTCCGTTCCCGTTATATTAGCTGGTGTTACTGCATTTTTTTTAGAGCCAATTGTTATGTTCTTTAAACGGCGATGGAAAATGTCTCGAAAAATTGCAGTTGCGTTTATTTATATAGTGAGCGTTATTTTAATTTCCATTATTTGCTATTTTACTATTACACAACTTATGTCGCAAATAATTTCAATTTCAAAGCAAGCTCCCTATTATATTTCAAAACTATCAGAAATGTGGCTTAGTATGCAAGAAAACATTTCTAAATACACAGAAGACTTCCCTCCTGAAGTAAGTGCCTCGCTTCAAAATACAACAATGGATTTCATAAAGAAAATCGAAGAATCTTTTTTAAACTTTTTTAATTATACTAAAGTTACAGCCTTCTTTGCTGAAATCCCAAGCCTATTTATCAGTCTTCTTGTTTATACGATTGCTCTATTTTTATTTATGTTAGATTTACCCAAGTTAAAACAGATCACCTATAAATATTTAAAGCCTAGCACTGCAAATAAATTGAAAATCGTCGCGAATCGTTTAAAGGATGCTATTTTCGGCTATATGAAGGCACATTTACTCGTTAGCTTTATTATCGGGGGCGTCACACTTATTGGGCTGTTACTAATCCAACCAAAATACGCAATAACGATGACAATTATTATATGGCTAATTGATATTATTCCTTTTCTCGGTTCTATTATTATTTTGGCACCATGGGGGCTTTATCACCTATTAGTAGGAAATATATCTATAGCTGTAAAATTATTCATCCTAGCTGCTATTTTACTCATTATTCGTCGAGTAGTCGAGCCTAAATTAATGGGTCACCATATCGGTTTATCAACTTTACCTACATTAATTGCCATGTTTATTGGTCTTCAGTTATTTGGTGTGATCGGTTTACTCGCAGGACCTTTTGTCATTATTTTCTTTATTGCATTAAAAGAAACAGGTATTATCAAGCTGAATTTTAAAATATAGCATTTTATCTAAACATCAATTCAATCATCCTCAAACAAAAAAGGTCATCTTTGTATTTTTTCTTTACAAAGATGACCTTTTTGTCATTTCAATCGTCTATATAATGTAAGGCTTATTGAATACGACCGAAGCCTACTAAATATTGATTCCACCAATCAAGTGATTCAATGACAACACCTTTATTTTGAGCATCAATCATCGTGTTGTTACCTAAGTAAATACCTACATGCGCTACGCCTGAACCATAGCTGAAGAATACTAAGTCACCTACACGTGCTTCGCTTGCTGAAATACGTTGTGTTGCTGAATATTGTTGTGATGCTGTACGCGGTAAAGATACACCTGCTTGCTTGTAAGACCATTGTACAAGACCTGAGCAGTCAAATCCTGTCGATGGGTTATTGCCGCCCCAAACATAGCTAGTGCCTAGGAATTGTTTCGCAGTGGAAATAGCATCACCTGAAGATGCAGTACCTGAGCCAGACCCAACAACGACTTTTTGTGAATTACCTTTGTTACCTTTGTTATCATTGTTACCGTTGTTGTCATTGTTAGCATTGCTGTCATTGCTAGCATTGCTGTTTGTTGCTTGTACAACTGGAGTAACTGCTTGAAGTGCACGTAAACGAGCTGCTTCTTCCTCTGCTTTTTTACGTTCTTCTTCTAAACGTTCTTCTTCTTGTTTCGTTGCAATTTCTGCCTTTAATGCAAGAGATTTTGCTTCGTTTTCAGCTTTTTTTACTTCCATTTCGCTTTCCTTTTGTTGAAGCTCTTGGAATTGCTTTTGAAGCTCTTTTTGTTTTTCATCTAAAGTTGCTTTTTGTTTCTCTAAGTTAGCCTTATCTGCTTCTTGTTGATCTACTAATTCTTGGTCGGCATCCATTAATGTTTTTACCGCTACGACACGGTCCATTAAATCTGCAAAGCTTTTTGATTCAAGAACAACATTTAAATAAACACCCACAGTGTCATCTTGCGCTTGATACGCAGCCATACGCTCACTTAAAATTTTTGAACGTTGCTCAATACGCTTTTTAGTTTCTGTAATATCCGCATCAACGTCTTTAATATCTGTTTGTACCTTGTTAAATACTTTTACTTTTTCATCGATCTCTTTTTGTAAATTTGTTAATTCTTCTTGTAGCTTTTTAACTTCTGCATCTATTTTAGCTTTCTTATCAATCATTTGTTGAGATGTTTCTTCTGCGTGCACTTCTGTCGGTTGAACTGTGTTAAATAATAAGCCACCAGCTAGCGCTAATGCTAGCACCATCGACTTACGCCATTTATTGCGCTTACCCACGTTACTTCTTTCCCTTCATTAGTCAATTTCGCTCTTGGAGTTTTAATGTAATCAATTGAACGATTTATTTTGTAATTTCTTATATTTATATTAGCCTTTTAAAGTTTAGCATTATCAGCACAACTTTTATACTATTTCACACCTTTTTAATCGTTTAGTAAAACTCGAAATATATTTGTAACATTCGTGTAAAATCTATAATATTCTACGAAATACTGTTTTTTTCTACAAAATATCATTTTCAGCTACTTCCCTGTTAGATTCACTCACTAATTTGTAATGTTTTTGTAATATTTCTCGACAACGTTTTGAACATAAAAAAAGGTAAGGGAACATCTCCCCTACCTATTGCTTCATAGAACGTAACGCTTGAATAGAAAGCCGAACTAACAGAATAGCACACAAAAATAAACCTATGTATGCAGCTGTATTTAAGTAAACGGCGTATGAATCGTGAATAAATTGTGAGATTGCTAAAAGTGCTACAGAAATAATGCCAAAGGTAATACCAACGAGAAGTAAGACCAAACGGGAAAACAGATTTGTAATAAAACGAGCATTATGCTCATCCGAAAAAACATCGTGATGTAAAATAATTTTTCCGCTCTCTACTCGTTGAATAAGCTGATCAACCCGTCTTGGCATTTTGCGTAATGTCGGAATAAGCATTGATAGTTCTTCTTGCAAGCGTTCCTTTGTTGCCATCGGTTCTTTAAATGGCTTTAGGAGAGATGCCCGCATATACGTGGATGAAAAATCTTTCGCTTCCATAAAAATATCAAAACGCGAATCAATTACACGTAATGTCCCATCCAATGTTACTAATGATCGTAACGCTAAACCTACTGCGGGATAGAAAGCAAGACCGAAATCACGGACAACCGTAAATAACGCATGTATTAATTCTTCTGTTGGAATTCGATCCACGTAAGAAATTTTCAACAAAATTTGATCAATGGCTTGCTCCATCTTTGCACGCTCTGCATGATCAGCATTTTCAACCAATAGTGTTAGACCATCATATAAAATATTTGAATCATTTAGCTGAATCCCCATTAAAAATAGCTTTAAGCCCTCTTGTTGTGTAGCCCCCAAACGACCAACAGCCCCAAAATCAAGGAGGATTGGTGTACCATCCTTCTCATCAATATGAATATTTCCCGGATGTGGGTCTGCATGAAATATACCCGAAAAAAGCATCTGCTCAAAGAAGGAATATAAAACAGTACGCGCAAACTGCCTACGATCAATTTCTAAACTATTAAAAACAGCCGCACCATCTGCAACACTTTTCCCCCGTACGTATTCCATGACAATAATATTTTCATCACAATATGCTGTATAGATTTTAGGAATACGCACCTTATAATCGCTTTTAGCAAGGGCATTAGTCACTTGCAATGTATTCCGAACCTCAATATCTAAATGAATTTCCTCGCGTAATCCATCTGCAAATCCTCTAGCAAGTTCTCGAAAGCCCAGCGATTCAGCCCATGTAGACTTGCTTGTTAGCCAATTAGAAAATTCCTCCAAAATCTCAAGGTCGTCTCGCATGATCCCCTTTATCTCTGGTCGCAGTAGCTTCACCACGACTTCATCATAATTCTTTAATCGCGCCTTATGTACTTGTCCAATAGACGCTGCCGCAATAGGCTCCATTTGAAAACTTGCAAATATCTCATTCACCGGCTTAGGAAGTGAACCTTCTAAAATTTGAGTTACCTGCTCTGACGGTAAAGGCTTCACACGATGCTGCAGCCTCTCCAATTCGTCAATAAAGATAGGTGAAAACAGTTCCTTACGTGTAGAAAGCACCTGACCAAATTTAATAAATATCCCACCGCATTGCTCCAAAGTAGACCTTAAAGCAATCGCAAGCTCCTTTTCATTTTCTCGTTGTCTTGCGTATTTAATCGTTTGCACAACACCATTTGTCACAGCTATTTTTAACACCTGTCGTAAGCGCTTTTGTTGTCGCCAGTAGCTACGAAGGCGCAACAATAAATTTTTTTGGTCATTACGACGTTCCCCAGCTGTAATACCACTTGGGTCAAAAAGCTCAAAAACAAGGTAGAGCAGCATAGAAATTAGCAGCATGCTACCAAGCCAAATAAGTGTACTGACCTCTGTCACCGTTTGCATCACTGTTTCAGATAAAAAATCTGTATGGCGCAAATAAGAATACCAGTAGACAAAGGATGTCAGCGTCACACTAATAACTACAGAAAGAACCCTACGAACAAAATTGATATTTGAGCCAATTAATCGACCACTTACAAAATAAATAATCCCTGATACGGCAATGATTTGGATTAAAAATTTCAAAAAAATCAACAGCGTCACCTCCGATGCTACTTCCTAATACTGCTAGTATAACAAATTACGATCTGTACTTCTTTTAATATAAAACGAATCCATTTTGAAAAAAGATCTCTCAAAATGGATTCTGTATTTTAAATATCTGTTTTTACAAAAAATTAATCACTCTTGTTACTTACTGTGTCATTCATCGGTTTGCGGCTTTATAATTGCATCTTTTTTCGGCATTGAATCACCATCTATATCTTCAAAAAATAGAGGCAGTCCTTCTGCTAAGACAGGGTGAATAACTTTAGTCGGATCTTGTCTTTGATGATGGATATGTAAATGAGGTTCTGAGGATGAACCGCTATTCCCAACACGCCCAATGACATCTCCTGGCTCTACAGTATCTCCCACTTCAACAGTGACGCTATCTTTTTTCAAATGATTAAGTAAAAGATAAGTGCCTGTTTCTTTTATCTTTATGTACACATAATTTCCTTCTATCGACGTAAAATCTTCTGTCCCTGGTGTAATGTCAGCTTCATCATTTGAAACAGCAACAACAATTCCAGAAACCGGTGCATTAATTTCCTTATTCCATATTCCGTAATCCTCATTGCTATCACTGTTAATGTTATAAGGCTCCATTACTAAATCATAGGCCCATCTCTCTGATGCCCATACTGCATGAGGTAAATTATCTTTAACATGATTACCACCCCACCCAACAACAGTTTCTTCAGTTAAAGGCCAACCTACAGTTATAGATGGTTGAGTACGTTCAATAGTGTTCGGATAAGCACAAAGAATAATATTCATAGTCATTAAAATTGGAAAGATGAATATGATGTTTATCACTATATTCATAAACAACTTAACACTTCTTTGCTTTTTAACAATTAATATGATTAACATGACAAAATTAATCATCAATCCTATAGCCCCTACTACTGGTAAAATTAATTTAAGTATTGTCCATGAATATACACCGAATATACCACCAATAAAAAAAGCACTGATCCATAATAATAAAATGAGCGCTATTAACACACCATTTGTATAACCATACTTCCGCAACAATTTTTTAAAAATAAACTCGTTCCTCCCTATGTCAAAATCTTTATCAACAATTCTATTTACTAAATTTAGGCTCATCACCATAACATGTGGTTGATTTCCGTTCCGACTGGGCGCTTTCCTGGGGGCGTCCGATGAGCCGCTTCACTCGCGTTGCTCGCTCCAGGGTCTCATCTGTGACGCTGATCCCCAAGGAGTCGCCCAGTCTCCACTCCAATCAACTTATATCAATTTCGCCTTGGCGTAATTGCGTCCGGATTTTGAATTGTGCTCGCACAATTCATTCCTTTGAAAATCCGTGACATCCGCCGGAGGCTTTATCTTCATTCAGTAGGGGGTATGGAACCTATTGACAGGGAACCACATCCGTATTTATCTCACTACCTTCAGAGGTAGGAGTCTTCTACTGAATGAAGATAAAAGGCATACGTTTTAGCAAATGCTATACACAACTTTCGGTGATCATTCTAAATATATCAATTTAAGGATAAGATGCCCATAGACCTCAGACGTAGGTGTAGTAAGCAATAAAAAAATACCTTTAGACAAAAATTATCTAAAGGTATTAAGCATTGACAGGTTTTTAAGTGGACACTAGCACTGTACCGTTAATCATTGTATTCATTTCTTTAATTTTCGATATAGCTTGTAAGAAGTTCTGTCAGTTCACAGCATCCTTTAATTTGTTGAAAGGACCTTCTCCCAATCTATTGTGCCATTTTTAACTTGTTCCCGTTTTTCTTTATTCATAATATCATTTGGACGTCCACCGTTTGGCCAATCTTTATCATGATTAGCCCATTCAGGTCGATCCTGCGATAAAATATAGGCTGCTAAATCAGCGGCATCTTGATCTGTTAAAGTTCCAGCTGCTCCGATTGGCATATTGGTTTTAATGTAGCCAGCCATTTTTGACATACGTGCCATACCCGCTCCATCATTAAATGAATTTTCACCCCATAATGCCGGACCTGTATTAGCACCAGTACCAGAACCATCAACTGCGTGGCAAGTAATACAAGACTGGGCATATAACTCTTCACCGTTCGTTACGTCCGGTATAGGAACGTTTTTCATAGTACTTGTACCTGCCCATTCACGCTCCGCTCCAATAGGTACACCTTCTGAAATATAGGTGAAGTATGAGACCATAGCTTCTAACTCTTCGCTGTTCATGTCAAATTTTTTACCGTTCATACTACGAACCATACAACCATTAATACGCTCTTCAATCGTTACAACATCTCCTGATCGTGCAATATATTGCGGATAATTCGCTGTAACACCAACTAATGACGCAGCTTGCTCATCATTGCCTGCTCCTGCATGACAGCTTGTGCAAGACAATTGATTCCCAACATATTCATCTGCAGCAACATGTGTATTATTGACAAGCTCATAGCCATTTAATATCGTTTCTTTCATAGGTCCATCTGGTACTTCTTCAATACTCGGCGGTGCATAGACAGCTGACTGAGCAGCTGCTGTTGTTGGTATTTTTGTCTGTTCTGCGGCTTCTTTGCTTTCTCCGTTAGCATCACCTAAAATTTTATCACTAATGACTGCCCCTACAAAAAGTGTACCTGCTAATAATACTGTCCCCGCTACTCCTGCTACTATAGGTTTCATCTACAATACCCCCCTTTGTATAATCACCTATATTTTAGCAAAACAGCATATTTTTCGATGTGACTTTCCTCACACCTCGCGCAAATAGAACCATTCAGATGATAAAAATGGATAAATTTTGCAGTAATTATTGTTATATAACACAATAAACACAACTTAATACCTGTTGCAGTATGTATAATTTCCTCCAAAAATGCCGAGCACAGCATTGTACCCGGCATTTTAGAATTGCTTCATAATTTACATTCATCATCAGCACAAGTAGCTTCACCGTCGCCTACCATCTTTAATACCGGCTGAATACCCGCTATCTCTGCCGCTTGATGCAAAGTTCGTACGAAAACCTCATTCGGCTCCGCCCCTTTAATTCCGTAACGATTTTCAAAAACAAAGAACGGTACACTTTGTACACCTAGCTGTCGGGCATCATATCGATCCTTATCTAAATCTTCACTGAAGTCCTTTGATAAAAGAACACTCTTCGCTATTTCAACATCTAAGTCTAAATCTTTTATGACTGTTAATAAAAATGTATCCTCATTTAAGTCTTCTCCTTCTGTAAAATAGCCACTCATAAGTGCTTCTGTATAGGCTCCCTCTTTGTCAAACTGCTTTGTCCACTTTGCCAATCGATGCGCTTTTTCAGTATGCGCTGTTTTCATATTTTGAAAATTGTAATGTAACCCAACCTCTTCAGCACGCTTTGCTATACCCTCAGTTAGTTCCTTTACTTCTTCTAAAGTTGAATCATATTTTACAGCCATACTCTCATATAAAGTTGGCGCATTTTGCTTAGGCGTATCTAAACCAATTTGATATACTTTGTATTCAATTTCTACTTGCCCTGTATAACCTGCTATGTCAATGGCACGTTCCAATTCTCGTTTGCCAATGTAGCAGAACGGACATGTAAAATCCGAGAAAACCTCAATTTTCATTTACTACAACCCCCTACAATATATCCATCCAAATTTTAATGGCCGTTGCTAAAATAAGCACCGCTAAACTGCCTTGTAAAACTTTTGTATTTAATTTTTTCCCTGCCTTTGCACCTAATGGGGCTGCTATTAAGCTAGCTACAATCATAATGAATGCAGGATAGTAATCAACTTGACCCGTCATCAATTTTCCAATTGTCCCACCTATTGAGGATATAAAGGTAATAGCAAGGCTTGTAGCGATTGTCATGCGTGTTGGTATCCCTAATATCACTAGCATTATAGGTACTAACAAGAAGCCACCAGCTGCCCCAACAATCCCCGACCCAATACCAACAATAAACGCTAATATGGCTGCTATTGGCTTATTGAACGTCACTTCATCCAACGGCTTGTCGTCAATTTGCTTCTTAGGAATAAACATCATCACCGCGGCAATCAATGCCAACACACCATAAACGACGTTAACCCCTGCTTCTGATAAAAATTTGGAGCCATAACTACCAACGAAGCTTCCTACTAATATGGCACCACCCATATAAATAATCAGTGATTTATTTAAATAGCCACCTTTTCGATATGCCCATACCCCAGCAATAGAAGCAAAAAATACTTCTACTGCACTAATACCTGATACCTCATGTGCCGAAAATGCAGCAAAACCAAATAAAGGCGGGATATATAATAACATTGGATATTTTATAATCGCCCCGCCAATCCCTAGCATTCCCGATACATATGAACCCACAAAGCCAATCAAAAATATTGTAACGACCCATGCTAAATCCATCTTTTTTCCTTCTTTCTAGCCACTCATCCCTACCAATATCAAATGAAAGGAGGGTTGTTCTAAACTTCAAACCGAAGAAACAACCCTCACTAGCCTTAAGCTTTTTGAATAAAGAATGTAATAACACCAGCTTCTTCACATTTATCTAAAATTGCATGACCGCCAGCTTTTGCCCAAGCAGGGATATCCGCCAAAGATCCCTTATCTGTTACTTGAACCTCTAAAATTTCACCTGAAGCCAATGTATCGATAGCTTTTTTTGTTTTCACTATAGGCATTGGACAAGATAAGCCCTTTGCATCTAATTGTAAGTTTGATTTCATATTTTTCTCCTTTGGAACAGCAAAGGTTGTAAACCATTTTGCCGGTTCTAATTGTTTTCACACGACTTTACAAAAATAAGATATAACATACTATCGAACTGCACAGCGATTCGGACCAATTTCCATCTCTGTTTGCTCATCTTGCGCAGGGGTCAGCTTCCCCATATTTACTTGACGAATTTCTTGATAGGCATTTGGCTGCGGAGGCAAATGATCTGTCACAATGCTACGGAAATTAACTCCATCTTTAATATTTAAACCGTGATTTTCTGCAAATAATTGCCCAAGACGTTTTGCAACAGTCCCATCTCCATTTAATTCATCAATAATCATAAAATGAGCCGGTAAAACAATAAGTTCATCCGATAATTCTCTATATCGCTTGTAAAGTGTTTCGCGCAAATCACCCACCCAATCTTCAGCAAGACCCGCTAAATCAGGGCGTCCAATTGAATCAATAAATAAAATATCTCCGGTTAATAAATACTTGTTGTCCACAACGAATGACGTTGAACCAATTGTATGACCAGGTGAATAAATCGCTCCTACATCAATTTGGGATGCGCCAATTTGGACAGTTGTTCCATCAATTAAAGGTGCATAGTCAAACACAACCTCTTCTGCATCTTTTGGCGGTAAATAATACGTTGCACCCGTTGCAGCTGCGATATGGCGTCCACCAGATATATGATCCGCATGCAAATGTGTATCATATACATATTTAATTTTTACGTTTTTATCATCTGCAAAGCTTGTGAATGCGTCTGTAAAACGCACAGCATCGATAATAGCCGCTTCGCCACCAGAGATGACCATATAAGAAAGACAGCCCTTCCCTAAACGAACAAATTGATAAAGCTCACCACCACCTGTTAAATCCCCCACTTTAATCGGTTCTAAATATTCACTCCACGTTTTCATTCCACCTGCTAAATAAGCAACTGTACGTCCTGCTTCTGATAGCATCTCAGCTACCATCATCGATGATCCTTCTTTCGCACAAACGACTAACACATCTTTATCCGTTGGAATCTTCGGTAAAATATCCTCGACACCATCTAAAAGCTCAAAATACGGAATATTAAGATACTCAAATTTACGCCCATCAATTTTCCAATCTTCGAATGCATCCGCATTTCGAACATCTAAAATAAATAACTCCTCATTGTTAATTACTTTTTCCGCCACTTGGGCTGCGCTCCATTTTAGAACTGACACTTCACTTACCCCCCGCAGTATTATTCTATTGATTTTTTTAGCGGGTGTTTGGATACCCGCTAAAAGAAGTTAAATTAGAATGTTAATGATGGTGCTGCATCTTTAGCAAACTCCAAGAATGTCACTGCTCCCCCAACTTCGATACCATCAATAAAATCCTCTGTCGTTAAACCCATTACATCCATCGTCATTTGACACGCGATAAATTTCACGCCTAATTCCTGTGCCAATTCCACTAATTGCGGAATTGCTGGTACATTGGCTTTCGCAAATCCTTCTGCATAATGCTCCGCCCCCGCAGGCATCGGCAATGCATACATTCCTTGTTTATGAATTAAATTCAACCCTTCGAATGTGAAGAAAATAGCCACTTCTTTCTCTGAAGCTGCCGCCGCCGTTGCAATATTAAACACCTTATACGCATCAAAAAGACCACCGTTACTTGCAATTATCGCTACTTTATTTGACATAATAAAATTCCTCCTAAATGTTTTTTATTAAAGTGCCCTTCCAGGATGTCATACCTGGCAGAACGTTATATACCTTCGCAAAGCCATGTGCCGAGAGCCTTTGTGCAGCTAAATCACTGCGCTTCCCAGTTCGACAAATAATATAAATCTCTTGCTCTTTATCTAGCTCAGAAAGGCGTGCCTCCAGCTCCCCCATCGGTATAGACTTTGCTCCCTCAATATGACCAAAAGCAAACTCTACCTCCTCACGCACATCAAGAATTAACCCTCCTCTTTTCGTGACTTGCTCTAACTCAATTGTGTGTTCAAACGTTTTTTCATCCAACATGTCATTTGAACATTTACGAATGTAATGCTTAAGCACATTTTCCTCTTCCACTGTCCCAATATATTGGTGACCCACAGTTTCAGCCCATGCGGCAAGATCCGCCTTTGAACCTTTATCTGTTGCTAACACCTCTAGAATTTGACCATCCACTAACTCAGCCATACCTTCTTTGTTTTAACAATCGGCATCGGACAAGAAAAACCTTTGGCATCCAGCTGAAAATCTACCTTAATACTCATAACTTCCACCCCCCCTTTATACCTACACGGGTATTGTTTTTGCTAAAAAAATATAGCAAACTCTACAGATTCCCTTACTTTACTTCACCTTCCCAAGCGAGCATACCACCTACCATATTAGATACATCAAAACCTTGGCTTTCTAAAAATCGAGTAGCATTACCACTGCGACCACCAGATCGACAGACTATAACATATGGTTCATTTTTATTCAGCTCATGCATCCGAAATTCAAGTAAGCCTAGTGGAATATGAATGATACCCGGAATATGTCCTGACTCCACTTCGTCTAATTCACGTACGTCAATTAAATTTAATGCCTGACCTCGCTCTATAGTTTGTTGTACTTCCTTTGCTAAAGTCTCTTTCATGCTATTCTCCTCCTAATATGCGCTCATGCCACCACGGACATTTGTTACACGCTCAAAACCTTGTTTTTTCAATCGCTTACACGCCTGACTACTACGCATGCCACTTTGGCAAATCACAACTATTTCTTTATCTCTCGGTAATTTATCAAAGCTAGAGCCGAGCGGTATATTTTTAAATTGCAGTATATTGCGCCCCTTATATTCGGCTGGTGTGCGTACATCGATAAAAACTTTATCCTTGTCATTCAGTATATTTTTCAATTGTGCCGCTGAAATTGTCTTTACCCCTTTCGTTGGCTTCATTCGCCACACAAAGAACGCTATTACAACAGCAAGTATCACCCATGTTCCCAAGTAGTATCGCCTCCTTCCCATACTATTAAGGGTATATAAAATTTATCTACTTTTCACGACTAGATCCATTGCCTCCTGGATGACTTCATTCATCTTTTCAGCATCCCCTTCAGCAGTCGATACACAATCCAATAAATTTTCACTAACAATAACTCCAATAGTCCGATCAACCGCAGAACGCACGGCAGATAGCTGTGTAATCACATCTTTACAGTTTTTTTCTTCTTCCATCATGCGTAAGACACCGCGCAGTTGACCTTCTATACGCTTCACTCGATTAGCTGTTTTTGTACCGTAAGCCATACCGTTCACGCCCCCTTTCAAAACGATTGATTGCACTCGCTTACGAGATTTATAATATACCCCAATAGGTATATTGTCAACGTGAAAGCTTCGACTTTTTGAAGCGCACGATCTGAAGAGTTCTTGTTCTATCCGTCGCTCAACATCCCCAACAAAAAAAATCCCTGCCATGAGCCGTTACTCATAACAGGGAAATCCATCATTATTATTTTGCTAGTTGCATTGCTGGACCAAAGAATTCATAATGAATTTTTTCGTCTTTCACACCAATTTCATGTAACTTTTTAATAACTGCTTCCATAAAACCAACAGGTCCACAAACGTAAACATCTGTATTATTGGCTACTTTTTCAGCTAATAATTCTGTTGTGATCAGTTTATCTTCATCTGAATATAACGCTGTATAAGTTGCATTTGGCAGTGCATTCACTTTCCCTTGAATAGCATCACTAAATGCCACTACTTTTTCGTTGCGTGCACATTGGATAAAGTTCACTTCATTAGCCGCATCATCTTTCAATGATTGCAACATACTGTTTAATGGTGTTACACCGATACCGCCGCTAACAAATGTAATTGGAGCAGCAGTTTCTTCTAAAACAAATAGCCCTGCTGGAGCACTTACATCTACTAAATCTCCAACTTGTAATACGTCGTGAATAAAGTTTGATACTTTACCATTTGGTGTATGATCGCTTTCACGCTTCACTGAAATGCGATAGCCCTCTTTTGCACTCGCTTGTGAAAGTGTATATTGACGATTCATTAAATATTCTTCGCCTGGTACTTTCACACGAATACTGATATATTGACCAGGCTCATAAGTTGGTAGAGGGGAACCATCTTCATTTTCAAAGTAAATAGATGTGACAAGATCACTTTCTACTACTTTTTTCGCCACTTTCAACGGTTTAAATAGGCGCCATCCGCCATTACCCTCAGCTTTTTGATAGAGCTCTTCTTCTACTTGAATAAAGATATCCGCAATGACACCGTATGCTTCAGCCCAAGCATTAATGATGTCATCTGTTGCCGCATCACCTAGCACTTCTTTAATCGCTTTTAGTAAGTTTTCTCCTACTATTGGATAGTGCTCAGGTAAAATACCTAGACTACGGTGTTTATGGGCAATTAACATAACCGCTGGTAAAATAGCTTCTAAATTTTCAATATGAACTGCAGCAGCATAAACTGTGTTTGCTAACGCTGTTTGCTGACGACCTTGTTCTTGGTTTGTATGGTTAAAAATATTTAATAATTCTGGATGAGCTTGAAACATATTTCTGTAAAACGTCTTCGTAATCTCCACACCATGAACCTCTAATACAGGAACTGTTGCTTTAATAATTTGTACTGTTTCTTGTTTTAACATATCGCTTACCACCCTTTCGTGATTACAATATAACGCTATCAATCCTTTAAAGCAATATATAAAATACATCTTTAACAAAATAGACATAATTGATGCATTTTAAATACATCTTTAAAAAAGTATTGAATTTATTATACTTCAATGTAAAAATGCTATAATTATTTTGAACTATAGAAAGTAGGGTGTTCTTATGCGCTTAACTTTATACACAGATTATTCTCTTCGAACACTCATATATCTGGGTGCGAAGGATGAAGGCCAATTATCAACGATCCAAGAAATTTCGGATGCTTATAATATATCGAAAAACCACTTAATGAAGGTGACACACCAACTTGGGTTATTAGGCTATATTGAAACGATTCGTGGGCGCGGTGGCGGTATACGTCTAGCAATTGATCCAACAACTATCACAATTGGTGAAATAGTACGTCATACAGAAGAGGATTTTCATCTTGTCGAATGCTTTGACAAAGAAAATAATTTATGTAAAATTGCTCCAGAATGTCAGCTAAAGGGCGTATTATACGAAGCACTACAGGCCTATTTAACCGTCCTAGATCGCTATACACTTGATGATTTTTTACATTCGAAAGAAAAGTTGATGGCATTGTTGCTTGGCGAATAAAAATACCCGTACAATTCAAGTTGGACGGGTATTTCTTTATGTCTATATTACTTTACAATACTTTTGAAAAGAAAATCATATCTAGTGCACGAATTCCATTTTCATAGATTGGCTCTGGGTAATTACTGAAAAAATCTTTTTCAATTGCTTCCATACGAAAACCAGCTTTTTGATAGAAGGCAATATTATCAATACTAGAATTTGCAGTTCCAACTATTATCGTTTTATATCCCTGAGATCGACAAACTGTTGTTATTTGTCGCAGTGCTTCTTTCCCAAGCCCTTTACCTTGATACTTCGGTACAATCGCAATATTTTTTAACTCAACTGTCGTATCAGACTGTTCAAGAAGTAACGCTACACCCGCTAACTGCTCGCCACATTTAATCTCATATAATTCACCATCATTTAAATATTCTCGAACAGCGACTTCACTTTCATCAGCTAATAATAATTGTGGTACATAGTCTTCCCGTACACCTTCCACTTTCTTTAAGGCTGTGCGATATCGAACAAAATCTTTGCGTTCAAAAACATTTAAAACACACGGTTGCTTTTCTTTAACCTCTAACCATGAATGCTCCTCAGGAAAATCATTTTCTACTCCTAATCGAATAAAAGGCAACTTCTCCTGTGCCTTTTGCGAGCGAATATTGACCATTCTAGCGCCTGCAAAAACACGCTCTAGCCCTAACTCAAAAAATGCTATATCTAAAATGGCCATTTTTGATTCAAGATTGTAGCCTTTTCCCCAAAATTCATAGCCAAGCCATGAACCAATATGACAGCTCTTTTTATTGTGATCAATAAACATTAACGCCGTCACACCAATAAGTTGTCCTTCTTCATCTAAAACAACACGAGGGACTGTCTTGCCAGCCTCTTCGTCCACACATTCACGTTTAATAAAGTTAATCGTATCTTCAACTTTGCCAACAGGTAACCCTAGTGCATCTCGAACCTGTGGCATGGAAGACAACGCATGCATTGCTTCAGCATATTTTATATCGTGTCTTACTAAAGTTACTGTCATATTCTATTCTCCTTTTACCATAATTTTGCCTTATTGCATCGGATTTTATTTCATCCTCTACCGGCATATGAAGTTATTATTCAGTTCAATTATACGTTAGCTGCCAGGATACACCGAAGCGATCCTGAACCCAGGCAAATCGCTTAGAAAATCCATAATTATCAAGTGGCATTAACGCCTGTCCACCTTCTAAAATTTGAGCTACCAGACTGCCGATTTCTTCAGCAGACTCACATTCCACATAAATAGATGTTGACGGCGTAAATGTAAAGTTATGCTTTATCGCACTATCATTGACCATAATTTTCAAACCTTTTAAATGAAGAACAGCCATTGCAACCTGTTGTGAGTTTTCCATATAAGTTAAGCTTTCTACCTGTAAATCGGAAAACCACTGTTGATACTGCTGAATAGCTTCATCAGCTTGTCCCTGAAACATTAAAAATGTAGTGGCACTTTTCATTTATTAATCTCTCCCTCGTATTTTGAAATCCATTGTGCTGGTGTCATTTTTGAAACAAGCTCTCCAATTAATTCATACGGAATAGTTTTAGTGCTTGTAAAACGAATACAGCTTTTCCCCATATTGAGCTTTGTTGGTACTCGTTTCATATATTCCTCTTGGAACCAGGAGAGCAACGCTGGATCTGAATAAATGCCCATATGATATACTGCAATATGGCGTTTTTGTGCAGCTAGGCTTATAAAGGGGAGAGGTGTATTTGGCGTGCAATGATAACCTTTCGGATACGTTGATAAAGGGACAACGTAGCTAATCATGTCATAATTCATACTTTCTTCAAAACCTTCTGGTAAGTTACTTTCGACCACATCCACAAGCTTGGCAAACCCCTCGCGCCATTTTTCATCCACTTGTTCAATATATGTGTTTTTCATATTCTGCCCTCTCTTCAACATAGTATTAGCGCTACCTGATCCTAAAGATCCATTCGTCATTTACGCCTTACCCTCGGCTTTTGCCTTACGATACAATTCCTTTGTTTTGTAGCCTAATCTTATAATTTCACGCATTTCTCCCAAGCGTGCTACCTGCGTTTCTTCCTTTTTCGCACTATAAATATAACGAGCCCAGTCCTTTTGATAACCTGGTGTTAATCCATCGTAAAA
>Ga0213822_1000351_pt1 | contig 38478 bp, 40 predicted proteins | sample MC6MC0908MG_FD_179872 | JGI IMG/M metagenome (GOLD analysis project Ga0213822, IMG submission 179872) | Enriched soil aggregate microbial communities from Iowa State University, Ames, United States - MC6-MC0908-MG | ecosystem: Environmental > Terrestrial > Soil > Unclassified | place: USA: Iowa... | reverse complement strand
CGCCAAGGCCCGGCGATTGCCGCCACCGACTACGTGCGTGCGTATGCGGACCAGATCCGTGCGTTCGTGCCGATGTCGTACACGGTGTTGGGTACCGATGGGTTTGGCCGTTCGGATACGCGTGCGAACCTGCGCCGGTTCTTTGAAGTGGACCGGTACTACATCGCGCATGCCGCGATTGCGGCGCTGGCGAAGGATGGGAAGATGACGGCTAAGGATGTGGCCCGGGCAATCAAGCAGTACAAGATTGATCCGGAGAAGGCTAACCCTGTTGGGGTTTGATTGATTTCAAATTCTAGGCTAGAAGGAAGGGCGGCCTAAGGTCGCCCTTCTTCGATTCAGTGTTAGCCCAAATTCTTAAGCGATATCAATACTTGCGCCAGCGAAAAATCACATGAAGTACAAAGTTGTATCACTCTTCTCTGGAGCGATGGGGCTCGACATCGGGCTGCATCAGACCGAACGGTTCGATTTGCTCGCTGCAATTGAGAAGGTTCCGGCATTCTGCGAGACCGCTCGTGTGAATATAGAGCTGGGCAATATCTCTCCGGGCGCTGTCGTATTCGAATCCGATATCTGTGCATTGGACCCGATGGATGTGCTTGATCGTTTGAAGATCAAGCCGGGTGAAGTCGACGTGCTTGTGGGAGGGCCGCCATGCCAGACGTTCAGTACCGCAGGGCGGCGGGGTACGGTCCAAGATCCTAGGGGAACCCTTCTCTGGCAGTTCCTCCGATATGTCCAAGTCTTGCAGCCAAAATTTTTCGTAATGGAGAACGTGCGAGGACTTGTTTCAGCTGCGCTTAAACATCGTCCGATTGCTGAGAGAAAGACTCGTCCTCTAGAGCTGGATGAGGAGCCCGGATCCGTCCTGCGACTCTTTGCAAAGGATCTTTGTGAGCTGGAGGGGGCCAAATACGCCATGGAGGCGTTCGAGGTGAATTCCGTGAATTACGGGGCTCCTCAGATTCGGGAGCGCGTTCTATTCATTGGTAATAGATATGGCGCGAAAGTTAGTTTTCCCGACCCAACCCACGGGCCGATAGGGGAAGGCCGGCAACATGCTGGACCTGATCTTTTTCCTGGAAATCCACTTCTTCCCTGGGCCACTTTAAGAGATGCGTTGTCTGGGCTTGATGATCCAAACCCGCAAGTTGTAGATTTTAGTGAAAGGAAAAAGAGCTTCCTTGAAAAAGTGCCGCCGGGCACCAACTGGAGAAGCCTCAACGAGGCTGATCAGAAAGAATCAATGGGAAAGGCCTGGTTCGCCAAAGGCGGGCGCTCAGGTTGGTGGCGTCGTCTGACATACGATTTGCCATGTCCAACGCTCATGACGCTCCCCAATCATGCCAGTACTTCACTTTGCCATCCGGAGGAGACGCGCGCACTTTCGGTTAGGGAGTATGCGAGAATTCAAGAATTTCCTGATTCGTGGAAGTTCAGTGGTAAGCTCGCTGAGCAATATACGCAAATAGGAAATGCCGTTCCTACTAGGCTTGGTAAGGTTGTCGGGGAGCTTGTTGCGAAGGAGTTGGATAAGCTAAAAGAGCGGCGCTGGAGAAAGTACCCAAGCTCGGATGCGCCTTTTAAAATAACCTATGTTCAGTCTCACATCAGAACGCGGTCATGGTTCAGGGACGGTCAGGCTGAGGTCTGGGGAACTGGGGGAGATGCGAGTTATAGTCTGCCCAAGACTCGAAAAAAATCAAAAAATATTGGCTAATGGAGTTGGCTTTGGCGCGAAAGAATCCGAATATTCCAGATGCGAAGCACGTTGCGTATTCGAAATCCTTAATACTTAAGTCGCTCGATGCTTTAGATGGTGACCGAGAGGCGCATCGAAGAATATTTTCAATGGAGCGGGAATTTCAGGGTAAGATTCGCGCCCATATCTCGGCGCTCCCCGCGGCGAGTGCGAAATTCAAGAATTTCAACACTAGTCCGTTTGTTTTGATGTTCTACGCGCAATCGAAGAACTATACAAAAATAAGCGAGATAGTCGGTGATATCCTCCCTGCAAAGCGCTTTTCCTCTATGGAAACCTCTGCTGGACGCATGATGGAGGAGGTGGCTCTTCCGGTCTATGGTTGGGAGATTGTTCCAAGTGGCATGCATACTCCAAACTCTGCACTCGACGGCCGGCGAGTCGAGGGGGATGTGCTTAAGGTTGTGACGCTAAAGAGTGGTCCGCGTTGTTTGAATGATGAAATGAGCGAGAACTTTGCGGATAACATCTTTGCACATGGGCCGGCTTGGCTTGAGGAGAGTGGTGCAAAGACTCTTGATTTCACTTACGGCGTTTTGTATGGCACTAAAAAGCAGTCCAATAAAAAGGATTGGCATATACTTGGAAAGCTTGCAGCTAAGCTTGGTACCAACAACGTTACCCATTCGCCGAACAGGCAGTGGAGTATGGGGTTCAAGATGGGGCAGGCTGCGTCAAGTGCTACCGTAAGGGTTGGTGATGAATGGTGGGGATTTTTAGGGGGGCGGTCGTGCCTTTTGGAGGTCTGCTGCGCTCTAATTAGAGCTTGTGTCAGGGCCGGGGCCTCTGATGACGCTGGGACAAACTATGAGATATCGGATCTTAAGGATATTGTTAGCTTGCCAGCAGGACTTGCAGAGGCCAATTTTGCTATTCTCCAAAACAGCCAGATTCCATGGTTGCTTTTTCTGATGCGGCACTTCTGTGATGAGTTGAATGACTAATTCATTTGCTTTCTAATTTTGGCGATCGAATTATTCGGTAAAGGATGAGCTGGGCTCTCCGATATTTCTGATGAATTTTCGGGTTGTGGTTGGCGCTTCTGTTAAAGCTGTTTTTATTTTTTCTTTTGATCATTTGTGAATTTATTTCTGTGTTTGCAGGGTTGTCTGTAATTCTAGATCGAAAGTCAGTGGGGCTGCCGCTTCAATTTTAGCTGGAGTTCGTCGGTACTCAGTCACTCCATGAGCAGCGAGAAAAATGCCATGCCAGTGACTGAGGGTTTGCCGATTGTTTGGGATGAGCCGGGAGCGCCAAAGGCCTGCCGCTGAGCTCGCTATAGACCGAATCTCTCAGACTGGGATTGATCAGAATTCGTAACGCAGTCGGATCTACTGAGATGAGATAGAGGTCAAATAGCGTGTGAATGTCGGCACGCAGCAGAAGCCCATTGCTTACGACATTGCTCGTACGGCCAGAATAGGGCCGTATATGAGCCGCCTCCAGCGCGTCAACCACATCACAGCCCGTCATTGCGCAGCGACCGACGTATGCTTCTAGCAGAGACTTGCGGAAGGCAGGCTGGCCGCGACGGCGCACGATGGTCGCGAGCACACGATCCCGCTCCTCAACGTCATTGCTGGAGGAGAACTCACCGGAAGCCTCGACAGCCCTGGTCTGCCGTTCCAGCAACTCTTTCGTAGGCCCAGATACAGAAGTGGGTGCGTCCCCGGTGCGTGCGAGTAGGCGAGTCAACTGCACCTCAATCTTAGCGCCGACATTTGCTGCCGGGCGAAGGCCCGGAAGCCAAGATTTTCCAGCCCGATCCAGAACATGAGAAATATTCTGCATTCGGTACTCCCAGGCCTTGATAGATCGACCGTGGCGTTCCGCGAGCTCTCGGTACACCTTGGCCTTCTCTAAATCAGACCCATTGGCCAGATGTGCTTCCATATGGCGGTAGGCCTCAACCGCGGCAGCCAATTCGTCTTCAGTCCATCTGCTCACAGCTTTCCCCGGTTCATGACCGCACGTGGCGTTCCTGAGGAAAGTATGCAGTAAACGACACGTCGAGCCGCTTTCGGCCAATCTGGACGTGCGGCGCTGTGTCAGTAGGTGTCGACCGCATCGGATGCGAGCCGCTCGGAGCCGGCTGCGTCCATCAACACATCAAGCATGAGCGGGCTACTCTGGTGCAACAGCACGCCAAACGACGTCGCCCACTTTAGCGTTCCAGCCGAAGCCGCGTCTAAAGCGCATCATCTCGGCCCAGATCGTAGCCATCACCAAACGCAAGCGCCGCTTCTCGCGGCGGCAAATCCGCAGGCAGCCAAGCAGCAGCTCATCCATACCGCTAGGGTCGATGGCAAACAGCCTACATCGCCTCGTCAAACGCCTTCGGCCACTCCACGTCGATCCTGGTCCTGGTCATCCTTCTGGGGTAGGGCAAGATGGCCTGAGGGTGTCTCATGGAGTAGGACGGCACGCAAGACGCCACCTGGCTATGCTGTCGATTGCAGACCCATCAGGGATCGTAGATGCTCGCCTAAGTGAATTCAGGGTAGGAGTACCATGGAAGGCATCGTTAATCGGTTGATGGAACTTCACGGCGGTCAGCTGCTAACCCCGCTCGCAATATGTGCGGCACTCGTCCTGATCTTCAAGGCACTGTCGGGGCTCCATCAGACCCGCGGGTCTGCCCGGAGGGAGTTCCTCGAACTCTTCCAGGAAGTCGACAAGAAGGACGACCTCTGGCTGTCGGTCGCCGTGAGGCATCACTTCGGCGTATATCTGCCTGTGTCCGTCATTCGTCGTCTTTGCAAGCTGGATCAGCCAGCGCGCGCAATCTTGGAGATTGCTGACGCGTGGCCGCTTGTCGATCTTGACGATGTAAGCGGCGAGATTCGATGGCGCAGCAAACGGCACGCTAACCCGGTAACCCGTCGCCGACTTGCATTCGCGTTCCTGGCGGGCTACTTCGCCTCCGCTTTGTGCGCTACCTTGCTTGCGTACATTCTGGTTGTTGGGCAGGTTTCTGCCCGAGTGTCATTTGTCTACTGGGTATGGGTTGCACTTGGCGGTGTAGTAGCGCTCTATTGTGCGCATCGCTCAGACCTCCTCCGAACCGGCGGTCCATCGCTCAAGCGCTGGCTCGGAGTCGAGTAATCAAGCCTCTACATCGCAGGCGGAGAAACACGCTGTTGCTGTTCCTGCACACGCTGCATGTCCACGGCCTGCTCCTTCGCCTGTCGATGTCCAATCGCCTCCACCATCCCCATGCTCTCCTCCACCGGGCGCTGCGCTGCCTCTGCGGTCGCCATATGCGTGCGCATAGCGGCTGGGTTGGCTAGGTCACCCTGGACCACAAAGATGTTCTGTGCGGCAGGCAAGTTGGCAGTCTGTTTGCTCAAGAGGACGTGGTCCGCACGCGTGATTCCGGCATCTTTGGCGGCGGCCAACAGACTGGCCGACAAGCGTTCACTGGTTTCGTCGAACGCGCGGCCGTTCGCCCTATCCAGAATCTCGAATTTGCCACGGATCTGGTCGAACAACGTCTGATCGCCCGCACTCAGTAGGCGAGGGGCGTGCGGCGCATGGTCTAAAGCACGGTCAGCCTTCTCCCCCGAAAATCGCGTCAGACTACTGGTGTTGTTCAACTCGATCCGGCCATATCCGTCTTTGCCCAGGTCGATAATGGGGAATACTTTCGCTTTGCCAAGATCCAGGCCATTGCGCTCAAGATGACGTGGGTCCAGCCCTAGCTCGCGTAGATCCACCCGAATCTCGGCGGGGGGGGGGCCTGCCTCGCCAAAGCGCTTCGTAGCCCTGTGCAATCGAAGAAATAGGGGAGGTGCCGTAATAGTTCCGGTAGTCCGAATCTCCATTGCGGCCCAGAGTTCCGGCGCCGTCATAGAAGCATCTTTCAACCGCTGGTGTTAGCCGATGGCCATCCTTATGAGGCAGCGTCGTCAAATCCTCGTAGCTGATCCCTGCGGCTAGCCGGGGAGCGCGGCCGGATCGGTCGATGCAGCGCGAGGTGGAATCCTGAACGAGAAGCTGCTCCAGTTCAGAGTCTGATGCATCGGGCGAGAAGTTCTTGTTGCGACTGCTGAGGGCTCGCAGGCCGCTGATTTCGGCCATCGCCTCCTCCTTTCGCCCCCAGTCCAGATACGTTCGCACCTCTGCGGTTACATCAACACGCTCGTCAAAATTTCGATATGCCTGAGTCATCGCAGCGCCATAGGCATGCGTGAACTCGGAGAGCGCATCATCACGATAGGGAGTCAGAACGCCATGCATGCCCTCGTGGCCCAGCACTTCGGTAACCAAGCCTAGGCGTGCGGTTCCACTCCATTCGGTGAAATTGCTGGCGCTAATGTAGACGGTACCATGTTGGCCATCCTCGCCTGCCTCATAGTGGCCGCCGTTGTGTTCGCCATGGGAAACCTTGATTGCCCCAATCTGTCTCTTCTCAGCAGCATTACCCAGAAGCGTATGAAGGTAGGGAGATTCGACGATGGACTGGCGAATGACATCCTCGGCACCTTTCGGTAGGCGAGGGTCCTTGGATAGATGACCGAGCAAGAGCTCTACGCGCGCATCAACTGCCTTCACGGCACATCTCCTGCAAATCGCACCTCGTAGACGCAGGTATCCGCAGCTGTACCCCCCGCAACGTAGGTCAGCAGGTCGGCATAGAAGACCGTGCCGCCATCGGACGAAGTGCGGCGGTACTGCTGCAGGCGCACTCTCTGGAAGGCACGCTCTCCGCCTCGCATGTACCCGGTCGCTGCTAGCGCCTCTCCTGCGGCTGCGGAAGTCCAGAAGCAGGGAGCGTGCGGGTCATCCGTGAGCGGCTTCTCGCCGGGTCTGAAAACGGAGATGCCGTGATAGGGCACCTTCATGCCGCCCGTCAGACCGCCATAGCTGGCATGGAACGCATAGCCATCAATCATCGGTTGGTTTTCAGCCTTGCCACCCGCACGGCCCGGTTCAAATGGCATCAGCGTGATCTTCATGGCCTTGGTGAACGCATCCTCCGAAGCATCGGTGGTCTCACGCAGCGAGGCTGCGTACGCAACGAGGCTGCGTACGCAACGAGGCGCTGTTGGAGGGTGGCTGCATCTAGTGGCTGGGATGGTGCCGGCGCGCTCTGCACTTGCCTTGCAACCGGTGCGAGGTCCGCTCTATTGGTCGCTGTGTCAGCCGTGGGCGTGCAGGCGGTGAGCGCAGTGAGCAGGGCAGAAAGGCCTGCAGCACCGAAATATGGGAGCTGCCACGCCGATGGCGGCCGGCAGCGAGCCGCGCTGCACTTCTTCGAGAATAAGGCCGACAGAGAATTCATCCAGAAGCGTCCAGCGTGCATCAGCGCGTCCCATGCGGTGGTTGCCTCCACTATAGGGTGCGTATAGCGCCCGGTTCCAGAGCAGCCGCACACACTTTCACACTGAATACGTAGTGGTGCGATGGGCCCAGAACCGGCTGCACTCACCCTCGCTAAGCGTACTCCCGCTCCGCCACAATCCGCCCACTCCAATGCAACATCAGCGGCACAACGCACGGAACATCAATCCACCTATCCGCAAACAGCACAATCACAAGCCGCTCCATCGAGTTGTCCACCAGCATTACAGGCTTCCCATGGCAACTGACCACGAAGTACCTCTCCTCCGGCTGCAACGCGCCCTGCACCACGCCTCCGCGCACCAGCCGCACGGCATCCTCGCGCATGACGGCGAACTCGACATCAGACACCTTTCGCAGCGTCCACAGGTTCAGCCCAAGCCTGGGCACAAACCAGTTGGCGATCACCGCACGCAGTATCGTCAGCAGGACAACGGCATAGATCACAAGCCTCATTGGAAGCTCTACAAATAGCTGATGGACAACAAGGCGAGCGGGACGCGACAACGCGTCAGCAGCCCGCAGCGTGGCGGCAGATGCCCGAGCCCATCCGGGCTACTCCCGAACCCGCAAGCGCTCAATCACCTGCGCAGTCAACCCCACGCACGCCATCATCAGCCCTTCCATCACCCGGTCCCCCAGGTACTCCTCCGGAGCACCGTTCTGCCGCGTGCGCTCCGCTGCCAGCAACACCTCCTGCACCACGCGCAGGCCAGCCAGAGCGCAGTCCGCATCCGCCAGCTCCAGACAGCGCCCAGGCAGTTGATGTCGCTCCGGCCAAGGCTGGCCATCTGAGGCTGCCCCCGTCCCAATGCGCCGCAGCGTGGCGACGAAGGCGTTGGGATCGGCGGACAGTTCGTGCTCCGGCTCGGCGTTGGCCGGATCGTACTGCGCGTGCAGGGGACGGAATTCCGATGCGTTCATGGCAATGCTCCGTACAAGACAGACAGCAGCGCCACCGATAGAGGCGGCGGACGATGCGTGGTTCGAAAGCCGGACAGTAACCAAGCCGGTGGGTCCGAAGACCCCCACGCACCGCCCGCCATGGAACGCGAACGGATTGCCAGCCGGCGCCACACAGAGGTGACGCCGGCTGACAAGCGTAAAACACATGGTTACTGAACGGGCTTTCGACACCCGCGCCACCCTTTTTCGGTGGCATTCCAAGGTGTACCCGCACAGATGCCAAATGCCAAGAAGTCGCAGCTTACTGAGGCTGCAAATGCTGACGCTTACGGCATTGTCGCATAGCATGGAAGCGGCACATCTCCTGCGGCGCAGGGCTTTCGAGCGATGTTAAGCCGCCACTCGTATGGGCATCACGCTGCACGGTTTCGGTGTGGTGCTGTCCCAATTGCGACACCTCGCTATCAGGGCCGCGATGCAAAGAGTGGTGAATGCGTCACCGCTCGGCTTGTGGCGCCAATCCCGGCCGTGGCCACAGCGCATCGTCGCGCTCCAGGTCGTAGTCGCTGCCGAACGCCAGCGCCGCCTCGCGCGGCGGCAGGTCTGCGTAGCAGCCCAGCAGGTACTCATCCATGCCGGCATCGCAATGGCCGATGGCAAACAGGTGGAGAAGCTCTTTGTCGAAGGCTTCCAGCCATTCGGTGTCGATCTTGGTCATGGTCATCCTCCCGAGGGGAGCAGAGGATGAACCTGGCGCATCTCATGGCGTCGGAATCAACGGCCGCGCATCTCAAATACCACTCGGACCCGCATACGTACCGCCACGGCTGAACCTTCGTGCTCGGTAGGCGCGAAGCGCCACTGTCGGAGTGCATCCAGCGCCGCGCGATCAAGATCCCGCACACGCGTTGACGTCGCAACCATCACGTTGCGCACTATTCCTTCCGCACCGACGTCCACTACCAGGATCATCTCCGCCGGTTCCAGCAGAGGCGCCGCATCTGCCGGAGCGCGCGGGGCAGGAGAGTTGAGCGCACCCGGCGGAATGAGGGCTGGAAGCTCGGGGTTGTCATTCGGCTCGATGAAAAGCGCGGTGGAGACGTGCGGCAGTCCCAACGACGTGGGTGCAGCGGAGGACTCGTGTGGCGGCGAAGCGCAACCGGCCAAAGCAAGGGCGAGTGCTGCCATGACGACGCGAACGGCCATGATCGTGGATAGATGAGGGCTGGGCATTCGCCAAGCATAGTACCTGCACCATTGCGTGCTTCCTTCGTTCGGAACTGGCCCGCGCAATGTCAAACGGCTGGGCTCCCCATCCCGCGCCGGGGTTATGTGAAGCCAGTTCAGGTCCTGCAGGCCGGTGCGGTGTATAAACTGCCGACAAGTGAGTGCCCGAATGTGAGGAACGGATGCGACACCTACTGAGGCCATGGATGGTACTGCTGCCCCTGCTTATGGGCGGCTGTGGCACCCAGGCACCCCAGATGTATGGCGATGGTTTCCCCGTCGCCAAGCCGATGGACCTTGTCCATGCAGGTGCAACGGTAGAGGCGCGTTTTGAACTGCCGCCGCCTTGGGAGAAGGCTCCCAAACCTCGCACCTTCCTCATCGGCTTCCGTACCGGTGGGCCTGCCAAGCGCCCGGACATGAAACCGGGAGATGTCGACTTTCTTGAAGACGCCCGGATTCCCTTGAAGGTGCAGCTGTGGAAGCTGGATGGCGGCACCGAAACGCCCATCGCGCTACATGCATTGAATCGCGATCTGCCTGGCGTCTGGCAGGGCAGCCGATATCAACCGGCCAAGGGCGATGTATTCGAATACAGGAATGCCGTCGGCGCGGATTCGAACAGTCTGGTCAATGCAGGAAAGTACGATATGTCACTGGCCTACCGGGAATACGAGGTGGCCCGTGCCGATTCTGGAAATCTGACAGCCGGGAAGTACCGGCTGAAAGTGACCAACTTTCAGGGCAACCCAGAAGTTGCACATCTCAACATCGAGCTTCTCGTCGCCAACTACAACGTGAAATAGAGCCGGCGCCAGCCAAGACCTCACGCGTGGCGATCACCCCATACTCGCCGCCCGTCCCCTCACTTCCTGCTGCATGCGCTCCTCCTGTGACTGCTGCTCAAGCTCACGGCTCATGGCGCGCTGCTGGGCATCCTGGCTCACGCTCTCGTACTGCTGAAGCGATTGCTCGACTGGTGTCTGAGCGGCCTGCGCTGTCGGCATCGAGGCCCGTGCATGCGAGGGATCATTCAACTCGCCCTGCACCAGAAACACTGTATGTCCCGCAGGGTTCTGCACGGTCACGTTGCTCAGCAGCACGTGGTCTACGTGCGACAGATCGTTGTCTTTGGCCAGCACCAACAGGCTGGCGCTCATCCGCTCGCTGATCGCGTCGAAGCTGCGCCCGTGTTTGGCATCCAGTGCCGCAACACCGTCGCGTATCTGCTCGTAGAGCGGGTGGTCAGGGTGACCCGGCGACAGCGGGCCACCTGCGGTCTGGGAATCCTCCACGGCCTTGCGTGCCTGGTCGTACGCCGCATGGGCGGGGTGTTCCTGCTCCTGCACAACGGCGGGGATAGTCGGTTGTTCGCGTTGCTGTCCCTCTGCCTGCGGCAGCGGAGAGGACGGCGACCGATGGACCGATTGCATCCTCGCCATGTCCTCCACGGTGGTGGTGGAGGTCAGCACCATGCGGTTGCCCGCTGCAGTGCCGAAGGACGCGATGGCGCTGTCCGGGCTGGGCGCGTGCGTGCGTGGATCGTGCATCAGCTCCAGCGTGATGTCGGCCTGTTTTCCAACGTCGGCAAGATTCTGCTCAACTGCGGCGGTGGTGGCGGCAAGCTGCTCCTCGGTGCGCGGAATGCCATGTTTCGCGTACAGCGATTCCACCTGCCCGCGCACACCCTCAGGCGCGATGTGCACGGTGGCCCTGATCTGTTCGGCCATCCTGCCCATGTCCGCAATGCCGGCGTTCTGGCTCTGCCAAGTGATTTCCAGTTCATCGCCGACGTTGCGATTGGCCTGGCTGTTGTAGACCACGCCCTCGTGCAGCCACTGGCCATCCGCCTGGCGGCTGTAGCTACGGCCGTCGCTCGCACGCAGAGTATTGGCGCTGTCCTGCGCATCGCGGATTGCCTGCGGGATGGACGGGTTCTGGGCGTCGGCAAAATCACTCCAACGGCCTTGCTCGTGGGCCACCATGTACCGCGCGGCCACGGCCGCCTTGGTGTTGGCCGCGTTCTGTACGATGACGGTGCGCGACTGCTCATCCAAGGCGGGTTCGCTTTCCGGCAGAACAGGCTCACGTCGCGTGATGGGCGTGCGCCCATCTACGACCTCCTTTATCTCCAGCTCCCATTGCCGAGATACGGTGTCGCGCACGAACTCTCTTCCGGTCTCGAAGGCGCTGGGTGGCGGCTCTTTCAAGCCGCTGGCACTCAGTCGATAGGGATCCTGTGGCGGCGGCAGGTTGGCCAGGCCCAGCTCGTAGGAGGCGCGGGCGGCCTGCCAGTTCAATTGGCGCTCCAGCGTGCCAGTGGCCACATAGTCGGCGCTGAAGGTGACATCGGCGCCCTGCGCCGTTTGTACTGGCCGTACTTCCACGCCAGTCCCCAGATCAGCGCTCTGAACTTGCTGTTGCTCGGCGCTGCGCAGCCAGCGGCCATCCGGGTCTGTCGGGTTGCGCGCCCAGGTACGCTGCAATGGATCCTGCTGGATATAGACCCGCTCGATGTCCTTCTGTTCGGCCCACTTCTCACCCAGATGGGCGCCCAGCACACCGCCACCGATGCCAGCGACGACAGCGCCGGGGCCCGTCCACGAGCCGGATACGAGGCCAATGCCTGCACCTGCTGCGAAGCCGCCGAGCGCGCCGCCCAGGTTGCGGCCGACGAAATGCGCCGAGGTTGAGTCTGCGCCTGCGGTGTTTCCTTGCGAGTTCAGTTCCACCCATTTATGGCCGGAGGTGGCGAAGTCATGCGCCATCAAGGCGACGCCGGCAACGCCCAATGCCTTCATGCCGGGGTTTACGCCGTGGGGGACAGCTTCGGCTGCTGTTGCCGCACCCGGAGGCCCGCGTGGCGCGCCCGGTTGCAGCGTTGAATGCGGAGTTGGCTCAGGAAGATCGGCGAACAGACGAGGCCCGGTAGACAGCGCCGAGCGAGCAGCGACCCATTCCGCGCGGGTGGTCGACATCTCGCTGAGATTGAGTGAACTGAAGTCGTGCAGCGGTTTTTCGAAAAGCGTCTTGCTGACGGCGTCATAGCCGTCGATGGGCTTGAGGTGCAGGCGCACCTGGGCCACATCGACCGCTTGACCGGTGTTCGTGGTGGCGTGCTGTGCGAGGGTGCGCTCGAGGGTTTGGTACTCGGCGGCAGATTGGCTCACGAAGGTGAGTGGGTCGGCACCGAAGGCGCTTACGGGGTAGCCATTGATGCGAACGTGGGGATGTTCGAGCGCGGTGGGCAGTTCGAAATTGCTGAAACCACGGTTGGCAGGTGCATTCTCAACGAATGCAACGAGCGGCTTACCCGTGGCAATGGCGTTCTCGAAGAACCGGGGACTGCCGGCATTCCACATGATGTCCTGGAGTGCTCCTGCGGCTTCACCCCCGAGGGGTTTGATACCTCGCGAGTTGAGGAAGCTTTGGAGCTTTCCCTCGATGACGCCGAAGTCTGGATGATTTGCCGGATTCTCGTAGAGGTCCTGAACAAAGTTACCCCACGGAGTATCGCCAATTATGCCGGCCTTCGTGCCCAGGTCTCCGCGGTAGGTTGCAGCATTGCTGTAGTTGGAAATGCCGGCGCTGTCCTTGCCCGAGAATCCCAGGTAATCCATGCCGGCGGGAAGTTCTGGAGGAAGGCTGCGCAGTCTCCCTTCCATATACTCCGCAAAACTCGTCGCGTTATCGGGGCCCGAACCTGGTGACTTCAGATAGCCGATCAGCTCGTCCATCTGCTGGGGACTGATGACGCTGTTGTCCCCCAAGTTTGTCGCCACGGAGAACGTCGTTCTGGCATAGTCATCGAAGACGAATCTGGCCATGATGATCCTCCTCAGACTTGGTGGGCGTGGATGAACGCGCTGGCGAGGATGATTACGCCGTCATCAAGAATTGGAGTTTCTTCCGGGATCGGTACGGCAACTCGTGTCAAGGCATCTGCACGGGTGAAAGCTACATAGCGCAGATCTTCCAGGTTGCCGGTCTGTACAGCGAACGAATTTACAAGACCCTGTGCAAGGCTCTGAACGAACGCGAATGGTTCGTCTGGGCTGCCGAGTGTGTCTTTGAGCTTGAGCATGTCTTCGAGGACCCAGTCAGGGCCAAGATCTAGTGTGTAACGTCGTTCACGACCTGCGTTCGTGCTGATGAGCACTTCCTTGCCAAACAATCCCATGGCCCCCACAGTCTTGCCGTCGCGGCGGAGCGCGTACTGGTACTCGATGCCTACGCTGCCATCTGACTGAGCATCCGGAAGCATCCTGGGTCGCAGGATGGAGATTCCGCTCAGTTCATCTACAGCGGACTTTTCTTGAGGTTCGAAGTTGAAAGGCATGACAGTGTTCACCAGTTTCTGCTGCTCTATCGGGACTCGTTCTCGAATGAGATAGGGTCAAAGTTTGGCGGTAAGAAGGAAGAGTGTCACGTTCGACCGCATCTCATGCGGGAGGAACGAGCTCGCAAGCCAGAACGATGGTGGAACCGTCACTGGAAATGATCGGATCTATAGTGGATACATTGGTTCGAGCAAGTGCTTCGCCAGTGGTGAGGGCTACGTATCGCATGGCATGTTGAGTGTTGCTGTCATCCATATTGGCCAACACCAAGCCCTGCGCCAGCGAGCGTATGAACGCGAGGTCGCTGTCGGTGTTGCTCAACGTTTGCTTGAAGCCGAGGATGGACTTCAGGACCCAGTCGCGGCCCAGATCTAGGGTAAAGACACGTTCGCGCCCGTTCGGAGTCTCAACCATCTCGTCACTTCCAAACAGCCCTAGTCCGTCAACTCTCTGGCCATTGAGATAGAAGAGATACTGATACTCGGTGTGGCTCGGATCTTCGGGGGGGCTCGCTGGCAGGATGCGCGGTGCCGTGATGGTCACGCCGGTGCGGCGATCGACTGCGGAGCCTGGCTGACGCTCAAATTCCAGCGGCATGATTGATCCTTCAATGGAGCCCGGTTGCAGGCGATGGGATCCAAGGATTCCACCGCGTCCTTTTGCGGACTATACGGCCCTCATCCTGGCTGCTCTATAGGCTCCGGTCCTAAGGCCTCCGTACTGCTCCCTGGTTCACACATTCAGCAAGCCAATCCCGTCACCCAGGCCGCCTCCACCTGCCCGCGAACCCACCTATGCGATCATCCGGCCAGGACCGCAGTACCCAACAAGGCTGAGCAGGCATGGAGCAAGCAACACGCTACACGTTAACCCTCTTTCTGGCCGCGCCCGGCACCCCGCTGAACAGCGGCGGCAGCTCACCGCGCGGGCATATGTATTTCCAGACCGCGACAGGCGAAGAAGCACACAGCTATGGCTTCGCACCGCCGCGCCTGCCGCCCGATGAGGCCGCTGCCGGTGTGCAGTTCGCCGAGGTCGTACACGACGATGCCGACGAGCACCGCGACCCGTATTACAGCCGCACCCTGGAAATCAGCGAGGAGCACTACGGCTGCCTGCGCGATTTCGCCGAGGAGCCGGCCGAGTTCGGCTTCGACGTCGATCGCCCAGCCACCATCAACCGCTGCAGCGATTTCGTCTGGGCCGCGCTGCACTATGCCGGCCTGCATTCGCAGCCGGCACCGCTGGACGGCGGCAGCAATCTGGGCGAGTTCGCAGTGCTGTTCAACCTGCCGGAAATCCAGTGTATTGCGGCGCCATTCCCGGCCAGCGAGCTGAATGGCGAGCAGCACCACCCGATGCCCGAACGCGAGGCCGAGCTGCACCGCGAAGGCGGTCGCCCGAGCGACGAGCCACCGCCCAGCCCGATGGAAGTGGCCGGCACGCTACTGGACCCCTCGCACCCGGATCACCGGCTGTTCGCGCAGCTGATCCAGAAGGTGGCCGAGCTGGACGCCGCACACGGGCGCACCTTCGACGACACCAGCCAGCGCATCAGCGCCAGCCTGCTCGTGTTGGCCAAGCAGAACAACCTCTCCCGCGTGGACCATGTGCTGCTCAGCCGGCCTACCAAGAGCAGCCACGAGGCCGAGAGCATCTTCATCGTGCAGGGTGATCGCGATGACCCGGGGCACCGCCGCGCTAGCATCGCTACCGAGGTGGCGGCACAGACCGATGTGGCCGATTCGCTGCGGTTGAAGGAGCAGTGATGCGGGTGGTGCTTGCGGTTGTTGCATCTGCGGCGCTTGCCTTGTTGGTGGGCTGCGGTAGCGCCTCACCGCCGGCTGACGTGCCGAAGCTTTTGACCCGGGCTGAGGCCGAGGCACGTACCGTGGTGCCATTCACGCGAGGCGTGAGGTTGGACAAGGCGGGGCGCATCGTGGATGTCACCTTTGAGGCGCCGGCGGTGGTCGACCCGCAGATGTCCTGGCTGAAGCTCGGGTTGAGAATGCAGGGGGCTGAGCAGAAGGCTGTATCGGAAGCTGCTGAACGCCTCAGGCGCGCGGAGTTTCAGACGCGTATTCACTTGGAGCGCGTGGACATGGCAAAGCCGTCGCCCATACCGCTTTCAAGGTCGTCCGATGATGGCCGCGGCTGGCAAAAGCTTCCCCAGGATGGCCGCGTCGAACGTTTGTTCCAAGACAGCGTGGACGCCTATCCCTTGGTGCAGGCCGGGCTCCAGTCGGAGGATATGTTCTATGAGGTTCTGCAGATCGCCGATGCAGGTTTGATTGATCCGGGTCGGTATCGCGTTACCGTTGATATTGTCGAAGATCGCCCTGAGTTCGAGGGGATGCAGGTCGAGTTCATCGCCGCGTATTACTCGCTAGGAAAGTAAATCATGCAGGATGCAGCAGAGCGTTACACCGTCACCATACATCTTGCGGCGCCGGGCACGCCCCGCCGCGGCATGCGGGGCGGTGAGTGGATTGATCTGGAAGACTCCGATGTCGGCCATATGTATCTGTCCCTCAACCGTGTCGGCGAGAAGGCAGATCCGCTGAGTTTTGGCTTTACCCGCAAGATCGAGCCGGATGGCAGCAGTCACGGCTCGGTGGACGCCAATGATGTGAGGGTCTACCAGGACCCCCGCTACCAGCGAACGATCGAGATAAGCAACGAGCAGTACAACAAGATCATCGAGTTCGCGAAAGATCCCGCGAAGCACGGCTTCGATGCAAAGAACTACAACCTCGCCTCCAACTCCTGCGTGGACTTCGCCTGGGGCGCCTTGAACCACGCCGGTATTCACGGCAACACCATTTTCGGTGAGTTCAAGACGTACGAAGGTACGTTGAAGGTGCTGGACAACATCGGACCGGTGCAGAGCATCCGGCCACAAGTGAAAGGCAGCGAGCTGGATCGGGAAGAATGGAAGCCGATGCCCGTGCAGACCAATGCGATACAGCGGTGGTCCACGGACGCCAGTGACCCAGCCCGCGCGGATGCACTGGCCTGGACCGGTACGCCGGGCGACCCCAACCACGCCGACAATCCCCGACTGAATCAGATCCACGAGCGCGTGGTTGCCATGAATGCCTTCGGCGCCCAGAACGGCAACGTCAGCGCCAGCCTCCTGGTGCTCTCCAAGGAGCAGCAGTTCACGCGCGTAGACGATGTGCTGCTCGGCGAGCGCCGTGGCGATGCCGCCCCCAACCTCTTCATCGTGCAGGGCGATCGCAGCGACCCCGCGCATCAGCGCGCCAGTCTGCCGGCAGACGTCGCCGCGCAGACGCCGGTGGCAGCCTCGTTCGAGCGCATCGAGCAACTGGCGCAGGCACAGCCGCAGCGTGATGCCCAGCGTCAACAGGAAGAGCAGCAGCTGGCCCAGGCGCACGCCCCGCGCATGGTCTAGGCGTCCAGCGCCGAACAGCGCGTCCGCCATGCATCCGCAGGCGGACGCCACGGCCCCTACCTGCTACCATTCCCGCGCTACCCAGCCAGCCCACCCCGCGCAGACAGATGCAGGGCCGGGCCGTCGAAGAACGGCCCCGCGAGCCAGGACACCCTCCGTGCCCATTGAAGGACGCTCGCATGATCCGCAATTCCCTTTTCCGTTCGGCCGCGCTGGCCGTCGCCGTGTCGCTGAGCCTCGGTGCTCCGACCGCCTTCGCCGCCGAAGCCGCCGCCGCCACCAGCCCCGCCACCGCCGTGCAGCGCCAGGCCATCGCCCAGGGCCTGTACGAGCTGGCTTACAGCCCCAAGCAGAACGCCGTGTTCGTTGCCTCGTCCGGTGGCTTCGGTGACAACGCCGGCCCGGCCCAGGTGCTGCGCCTGAACCCGACCACGTTGGCCGTGGAAACCCGCATCCCGCTGGAGCGCAAGGCGTTCGGCGTGGTGCTGGATGACGCCCACAACCGCCTGTACGTGGGCAACACCGTGGACCTGTCGGTAACCGTGGTCGACACCGCACAGAACAAGGCCATCGGCACCGTGCAGCTGATGGAGAAGAAGACCGGCAAGGACGGCAAGGCCGCCTACACCCACGACCTGCGCGAGCTGGTGGTCGACAGCGCCGCCAACCGCCTGTACGTGACCGGCCACAGCAGCCAGCCGGATGTGAGCAGCGTGCTGTTCGTGATCGATACCAACACCCTGAAGGTGATCAACACCATTCCGGGCCTGGGCAACGCCAAGGCGCCGGGCCTGGCGCTGGATGCCGCCAACAAGCGCGTGTACACCAGCAATCTGCTGGCCGATCTGGTGGTGGTCGGCACCGACTCCAACAAGGTGGAAGCCCAGCACAGGATTGCCGCCGAGCAGCCGATGAACATCGCGCTGGACCCGGCCGGCAAGCGCCTGTTCGTGACCGACCAGGGCTCGGAAATGCTGCGGGGTTACCAAGCCAAGAGCAGCGGGCTGGTCAGCAAGCACCCGGGCCAGCGCGTGCTGGTGCTCGACCGCAGCAATGGCAAGGAACTGGCCAGCATCCCGACCGACGCCGGCCCGCTGGGCATCCTGCTGGATGCACCGCGCAAGCGCCTGTACGTGACCAACCGCGAAGCAGGTACGGTGACCGCGTACAACAGCGACAGCTACCAGAAGGTGGCCACCTACGCCGTGCCGACGCACCCGAACAGCCTGGCGCTGGATGCGAAGAACAACGTGCTGTACGTGAGCATCAAGAACGGCGAGAAGGATGCCAAGGGCTCGGACGAGAGCGTGGCGCGAATCCAGCTGTAAGGGATGGTGCCGGGTCATGCCCGGCAGCTGGCTGCTGGAAAAGGGCAGGGCTTTTTGCCCTGCCTTTTTCTTTGCCCGGTTGCGGTCCCCACCGCCAACCCGCTAGGGTTGAAACCCATGGCAGGGAGCCAAAGGATCTGAACATGCTGGGTATCCGCCGCTGGCTGCGCGTCGGTCTGTTGATCATCTTGAGCACCGTGCTGGGTGCCTGTTCCAGCCGCATCCCGGAGCCACCCGAACCACTGGAACTGACGCAGCCGATTACGATGGATCAGCCCGGCCAGGAGATGCGGTTCGAGTTCGAGACGAATGCGCGCAATTTCGATCCAGGCCGCACCTATGCGCTGGAGCTTGAGGTGCAACGGCAAGGCGGGCGCGAGAACGGCGAACCGGACATGCGCAAGTTGAATCTTCCCTTTGAGGTGTCACTGCAGCGATGGGGCGCAGGTGCCTGGCAGGACGTTCCCACCCATGACAGCTACCAGGCACTCGCGCTCAACGCGGGGAAGCCGCTTCCTGCATGGCACACATCCACTGCCTGGCGCTATGCAACGTTGAGCGCGGGCAGCGGTGGCGAGTATCGATGGAGCATCGTTGCCCTGCCGTTGGATCTTGATGCCCGTTACCGGCTGAATGTGCGCTCGGTTCAGCCCAGCGCCGAGTTGAAGCACTATTCGGCTCGTTTGAAGGTCCACGCCGCCCGCCCGGTTGGAAAGTAGTCAGCACCTCACCCTCGGAAGGAACTGAAGGAGCCACCTTATGGATAAGCCGCGCTATACCGTAGAGATCGTCATCGCCGCACCTGGCACGCCTCTGATGGACCCGAAGACCGGTCGACAGGAGGTCCTTGACGGTGTTCCGCAGACATCCTCTCCAGGACACATGTTTTATGTCCTGCATGCATCAGGCGAGCCCGCGAAGAGTTTCGGGTTCGCACCCAAGGTACACGGAAGCATCAACGGGCCCGGTGACATCATGCCGGATGATGCAGATGTCTATAAAGACCCGCGCTACACCCGCACCCTCGAGATAAGCGAAGAGCAATACAAGAAGCTTGAGGCCTTCGGCTCGGACCCGGAGAAATTCGGCTTCAGCAAGCACTACGAGGACGTGCGCCACAACTGCGTGGACTTCACCTGGGAAGCGCTGAACCACGCTGGCATCGAGCGAAAGAGAAGCATCGACGTGAATGCTTTTGGAGGTCCCGCAGGGCAGCTCTTTCCGGATGTCCGCATTCCCCTGGACAGCAAGGGCGTGGGCAAGGACGGTTTTCGCCCGCTGCGCAACATCCACGGCGTGGACAGCATCGAGCCGCCGTTCCCGAACAGCGATCTCAATCGTACGAAGACCAATCCGATGCCCGAGCGCACGTGGAAGCATCGCTTGCTGAGCGAGAACGACGACATCGGTGAGCGCAGCGGTGAGCGGTTGGCCAACGACGCACGTGTGCCGGGTGACACATTGCATCCGCTGGACCAGCGGGTGCGTGCGGCGCTGGGGGAAGCAGCCGAGCGGCAGGGACTGCCGCCGGGACAGCAGCCCGAGCTGTTGGCGGGCCACCTGACGCGATTGGCGGTGCAGGGTGGCTTCACCGAACGCGATGCCTTGCAGGTGGCCTTCAGCAGTGGCGATGCGGTGGATTCGCCGGGCTATGTCTTCCTGCAGCGCACGGGCGACACCGCCTCACCGGACCCTGCAGCGAACCGCCAGCGTCTTTCGCTGGCCGATGCCCAGCAGGGCATGGTGGAAGAGGTGTACCAGCAAGCCAGCGTGCAGCATCAGGGCCGCGAGGCCAGCCGCGTCGCGCAGGAAGATCAGCTGCAGCAGACGCAGCACGCTCAGTCGCGAATGGGCTGATACCGGCCCATGCGACAGGCGTCGACGGCATCGACGCCTGACGGCATTCACCCCATGCGATGCGCAGGGTTCTGCTGCTGATCCTGCGCCTGTGCATCCAGCGTCTGCTGCTCGGCCTGCACCGGCTGCTGCCCACCCAGCCCCAGCTTCTGCAGTGACTGCTCGGCCGGCGTCTGCGCGGCCACGGCGGTCGGCAGCATCGCCCGCAGGTGCGCCGGGTTGGCCGGGTCGCCCTGCACCACGAAGATGTTGTGCCCGGCCGGGAGGTTGGCCGTGGCGTTGCTCACCACCACGTGGTCGGCGCGTTCCAGACCCTGTTCGCGGGCTTTGACGGCCAGGCTGGCGGCCACGTTCTCGCTGGTGGCGTCGAACGCACGGCCATGCTTCTCGTCCAGTGCGGCTACGTTCTGGCGGATCTGCTGGTGCAGGGAATCATCAGGGGTCATTGGGGGCTCCATGTGGCCGCTACCGTGTGGCCGGATGTGGCCAGTGTAAAACGGTCGTGGGCTGCGCCGGTAACCGCTTTGTTGCTAGCCTGTGGCCCGGGGCGCAGGGGATGGCGCCCGGCTGCAATGGGATGGAGGGAGAAGGTGGTGCACGGGGAGACAAACCGGATACGGGGGCAGGCAGCTGCGCGGTTGCTGCTGGGCGTGGGGCTGTGGGTCTGCGCAGGTATTGCGGTGGCTGACACGCCCGTGGCGGCGGACGATCCCGCTTGCCCTTCGCAGGACTTCACCCATTTCCTGCAACGCTTCGCCGACCCGGCCGATGACCGGGTGCGCCTGCGCTATACCTCGGACCCACTGGAGTACGAGGTGCCGATGCACACCGTGCGTGACGACCACGAGGGGTTGGCGCCCACGCACGTCGTGCTGGAGCAGGGTGCCGCGCGGTTGAAACGTTTCAGCTACCGCTACCTGGCCGCGTTCAATCTGTTCGTGCCTTCACCGGTAAGCCGCGATCCGGCAGCGCTGGAGCACATGCGCGCCGGCACCTACAACGCGCCCACACGTATCGAAGCGATCGATGGCAACGGGCAGCGCGTGACCTTCGGCAGTGACGCCGAGCGCGATACCTACACCTTCGCGCGCCGCTACGGCTGCTGGATGCTGACGCGCGCCAGCAACCTGCGCGACTGAGCGGGCGCTGCGGTGGTGATATTTATTTGTCTGCCGGGTGGTGGTCGTAACTGATCACCCGCTCGGCTTGCCATTGACCGTTCACGCGGCGCCAGACCTGGATGAAACGCGCCTGGCCGGTCCAGCGTTCAACGCCATCGGCGCCGCGCTCATGGAAGCGGTGATCGCCCATTTCCAGGGCGCGATCGTCCTGCAGCGGAAAGACCTGCAGTGAGCTCTCCACCAGTTCGCGCCGCAGGTGCCAGCCCCCTTTGCGCGCGTTGTCGCACAGGGTGGCCACGCTGCGGCGGAAGTCCTCGCGGCTGTTGGCGGACTTGCCGTCCTTGTCATGGAAGAACTCCATGTCTTCGGTGGTCATCGCGGCGGCCCTGTCGGCATCGCAGGCATCGAAGGCCACGGCGAACAGCTGCGTGTCGGCCGCGCGGATCTGCTCGCGCAGGGTGTCGCTGGTGGGGGAGGTGCCGGCGACGGCGGCGGCGAGCAGGGGCAGGGCGAGCAGCATGGCGTGGCTCCATTGAGGACCGGCGCAGACTGGCATGGACGATGGCGCACGGTAACCGGGGCATGACGAAACCGGGGCAGGGCTCGACCAATGCCGTACTGGCGGGTGTGAACCGATGTGCCGGCTGGCCGGTGCCGTGTACGCGATGTCATGGCCTGAGCCGGATCCATCACGGGCGCCTCCGGTGCGATTGCCTAGGCTGGGCTCCTCTTTCCCCCGGGAGTTCCCATGGCTACCTCCTCCGTCCGACTGCACATTGAAGACACCGGCGGCACCGGCCGCCCGGTCATCCTGATCCATGGCTGGCCGCTGTCTGCCGAATCCTGGAAGGCGCAGGTGCCGCTGCTGCGCGATGCCGGTTACCGGGTGATCAGTTACGACCGTCGCGGCTTCGGGCGCTCGGACAAGCCCGCCGATGGCTACGAGTACGACACCTTGGCCGCTGACCTGGCCGGCCTGATCGACGAACGCGACCTGCGCGATGTCACCCTGGTCGGCTTTTCGATGGGCGGTGGCGAAGTGGCGCGCTACATCGCCAACCATGGTGAAGACCGCCTGCACAGCGTGGTGTTCGCTGCGGCCGTGCCGCCGTACCTGTTGAAGGGCGCGGACAATCCCGAAGGGCCGCTGACCCAGGAAAAGGCGGATGAGATGCGCCAGGGGCTGGAGAAGGACAGGGAGTCGTTCTTCGACGGCTTTACCCGCGATTTCTTCAGTGCCGACGGCAAGCTGATGGTCACCGAGGACGAGCGCCAGGCCGCCATCGCGCTTGCCCATCAATCTGACCAGTCCGCTGCGCTGGGGTGCATGAAGGCGTTCGCCACCACCGATTTCCGTGCGGACCTGAAGAAGGTGACCGTACCGACGCTGGTGCTGCACGGCGACAGCGATGCGACGGTGCCGTTTGAAGGTTCAGGCAAGCGCACGCATGCGGCCATCACCGGCAGCGAGGTGGTGGTGCTGAAGAATGCGCCACATGGCTGCAATACCAGCCACGCCGATGATTTCAATCTGGCGTTGCTGGAATTCCTGAAGAAGTAACACCCACTACGGCATCATCCGCACATGCCCACTGCCCGCACGCCGCCCTGGAAGAAGCCCAACCCGAAGGGCCAGAAGACGCAGCCGCTGACGGAAGCGCAGAAGGCGGCGGCGCGGCAGCGGGCAGAGGAGAACGGGCGCCGTTACCCGAACCTGGTGGACAACATGTGGGCGGCGAAACTGCCGCGCGGTTGAAGCCTTACTGGCTGTTGCGCCCCGGCCACGGCTGCCAACCCCATTCCCGCCATGGCGCGACGGTGCGCGGCTGTATCGTCAGCGTAACGTTGGACGATGCGCTGCACTGGTACAGAGCATCACGTAGCAGGGCCACATCCACCGGCTGCGCCGTGGCCACCTGCAGCAGCGTGCCGCGGCGCCGCACCTGCACCGGCAGTACCCCGTGCACCTCGACCGGATTGCCGGTGCGGGTTCTGCGGTAGCGCATGGTGATGGGGCGGACAGTGCGATGCAGCACGGGGGCGCAGGCGTCCAGCAACTGCAGCTGCCGCTGCATGGGCGCGCGGACCTCAATGATAGTGGAGGGATATCCCAAGGTGCTCTCGACCAGCACCTGGAAGCGGGGGCCATCGGGCATCAGGTAGACGGTCAGGCCCACCGTGCCGATGAACGCCATTGCTGCGAGCAGGACCCAGCTGCGCGGCGCCTTGGGCGGCTGGGTGAAGCGCTGCAGGCGCGGTCTGCGCCGACGCATGCGGCGATAACGTCGCTGTGCAGCGGGGTTGGGCAGCAGGCTCTCATCCGGCAGTGCAATCACGCGCGGCGGAAGGCGGGCCAGCCGCGCATTGATCACGCGTGCGCCGAGCATCGCAACCAGCCCGCCAAGCAGAACCGGCAGCAGGGTACGCACGAGTAGATACAGCCCTACCATCGCCAACTCTCCTGAAGGAGTGGACATGATCGCGCATCCTGCAAGGTCGTGTCGTATCTGCCAGCCGACAGCGGCGGTTGGCTTGGCTAGCATGCGCGTCACTCGCTGGGGATACATCGATGACCGCCTTCACTGCCCGCCTCGGGCGCTTCTTCGGCGCCGGCCTGATGCTGTTCCTGCTGCAGGTGGTGGCGTTGCTGTCGGTTGGGCTGGCCGCAGGCTACTTTCACCACCGCATGGACCTGCTGCTGGAGCCACTGACGCTGGCCTGCGGTGGCCCCGATCCAACCGCCCGGATGCAGGTCGCCGAGCACCTGCTGGCGCGTGCCGGTGCGTTGGATGGCTGGCAGCCGCTGTGTTGGTTGCCAATGGCCACGCTGTTGCTTGCCCTGCTGGGTACGCTGACGGTCGGCGTGCACTGGCTGCGTCATGTTGATGCACGGTTACGCCGCAGTGCGTGGGGATTGCTGGCCCTGCACGCGGCGGCGCTGTTGCTGGCCAGCGCGATGCTGCGACTGTATGACCAAGCCTGGAAGGGCATCACCACTGCGCTGCCTGCAGCATGCATGACAGACCTGACACCAGACGGACATGCGCTCCCGTCCTCGATGCGGCGATGGCTGTTGCAGATCTTCGCCAAGGCCGACCTGACGCCGCCGCACGCACCTGATGCGCTGGCCATCATCCTGTGCGGACTGCTGATGGCTGCGATGGTGGTTGGCCTGTGGCTGTGGCGCACCACCTCGCAGCTGACCCGGTTCTGACGCCAGCGCGGGCCGCTGACTGGCATCGACGGGCGCTTCTGCGGCACGCTATGCGGATGAACACGGAAACTTCAACCAAGCAGACCAGCAAGTTCCTCAGCCTGGTGCTGCGCCATGAACCCGGGAAAATCGGGTTGAACCTGGACGGCCAAGGCTGGGCCAACGTCGACGAACTGCTGCAGAAGCTGCATGCACACGGGCAGGTGCTTGATCGTGGCGGACTGCAGGACATCGTGGCGGCCTGCAGCAAGCAGCGCTTTGCACTGAGCGATGATGGCCAGCGTATCCGCGCGAACCAGGGGCATTCGATCACGGTCGATCTCGGACTGGTGCCGGTGGAGCCGCCGCAGTGGCTGTACCACGGCACGGTGCCGCGCTTCGTCGGCTCGATCCGCGAGCAGGGCCTGCATGCGGGCGAGCGCCATCACGTGCATCTGTCACTGGACCGGGAGACGGCCCACCAGGTCGGTGCTCGCCGCGGTGCGCCGGTGATCCTCAGCGTGCACGCCGGACGCATGCATGCCGACGGGCATGTATTCCACCGCTCGGCCAATGGTGTCTGGTTGACCGACCACGTGCCGCCGCAGTACATCGCCGACTGACCCGCTCTGGCACTGCGACCGGGTCCACACTCGGCGGCAAGGCCCAATCGCGTTACAGTCGCTGCATCCTCGTCCCATGGATGTACCGATGCGTCTGTTCCTGCGTGCGTTGCCGTTGCTGTTGTTGTCACTCACCGTCCATGCTGCCGAGGTCGATCGCCGCATCGCGGTGACCATCGACGATCTGCCGTGGGCGCGCCTGGATGAGATCGTCCCGGCCGATCTGCAGGCGCGGCATGCCGCACTGATGGCCCAGCTGCACCAAGCCGATGTGCCGGTGATGGGCTTCGTCAACGAAAACAAGCTGGAAGTGGATGGCCGGGTGCAGCCGGCGCGCGTGCAGATGCTGCGCGACTGGTTGGATGCCGGCTACGAACTCGGCAACCACACCTGGTCGCACATGGACCTCAACGCCAAAGGCGTAGCGGCATTCCAGCAGGACTTCCTGCGCGGCGAGCAGGTGCTGCGACCGCTGCTGGCCGAGCGTGGGCAGACACTGCAGTGGATGCGCCATCCCTATCTGCGTGCGGGGCGTACGCCGGAAGACCGCGTGGCGATGGACGTGTTCTTCAAACAGCACGGCTACCGCGTGGCACCGGTGACGGTCGACAACGGTGAGTGGGTGTGGGCCTTTGCCTATGCCAACGTGATGAACGAGCAGCCCGATTCACCGCAGCGCGAGGCGACGCTGGCGAGCCTGCGCAAGGGCTATGTGCCGTACATGCTGAACAAGGTGGATTACTACGAGAAGCAGTCCCAGGCGCTGCTGGGATATGCGCTGCCGCAGGTGTGGCTGATGCATGCCAACGAACTCAACGCGGCGACGTTCGCTGAGCTGGTGGCGGCCACCAAGCGCCGTGGCTATCGCTTCGTGTCGCTGGAAGAAGCCGTGCGAGACCCCGCCTACGCGCGCGGCGCCGAGGGCTACAGCGGTCGCTATGGGCCGAGCTGGCTGCACCGCTGGGCGATGGCCGAAAACAAGCTCAAGGCGTTCTACGCCGGCGAGCCGGAAGTGCCGAAGTGGGTGATGAAGCTGGCCAAGGTGGATGGCGAGTGAGGCTCAGCGCTTGACGGCCAGCACCCCGTCCAGTGCCAGCTCGGCCTTGAAGCCGGCCTTTTCCAGGCGCTTGGCCACTTCGCGTGGCACGTCGCGGCCGCTGGTCAGCTTGTTCGGCGCGCCGGTGTAGTGGAACAGGCGGCCGCCCTTGCGGATGACGCGGGCGAGATGGTCGTAGAACACTTGCGAGTACAGTTCGCCGGCAATGCCGAAGCGCGGTGGGTCGTGCAGGATCGCATCGACGCTGTTGCTGGCGACCTGTTCGATCTGCTGCGAGACGTCGCCGTGGCTGAAGTGCAGGCGGCCGCCCGCGGCGGTTGAGTCAGGATCGGGCGACCACGGATTGAGCGTGCGCAACCACATCACGTCGGCGTTCTTTTCGAACGAGCGGATCTGGCCGACGCCAGCCTCCAGCGCGCAGGCGGCGAAGTAGCCGAGTCCACCGCAGGTATCGAGGAGGCTTTTGCCCGCCGGGGCGACCAGCTCGACCTTGCGGCGCGCGTCCTCGAACGGCGACAGCTTGGAGGTCGGCAGCATCTTGATGCCGTCGATCTCGAAGGTCGGTGCGCCCCACTCGGTTGGCACCAGCTTGATCAGCGAGCCGCTGAAGCGGGAGATGGAGGAGAACTCCTCGCCATCCCAGTAGTACAGCGTGCGGTCCTTCAGCTTGCCCGGCCACGGATAGTGCTGGCTGCGGAAGGTGAAACCCTCGGCATCCAGCTGTACCGCCTCTTCGCCGCGGCCCAGATCGAGCGAGCCCTGCCATTCGGTGGCGCCCTTGTCGTGGGCACGGCGCAGGGTGTCAGCGCTGTCGCGGGTCAGCAGGGGGCCGGAGTAGTGGGGCACGGTGGGTAGCGGGAGGATTCGGGGGAGGGCATGGTACCGCAGCTGTTGCAGAGCTGAAGGCGGCGGCAGGAACCACTGCCGCACCGCCTGCGACGGCCCGAAGCGCACCCATCCAGATGCCCGCCATGAGAAGGCCTGCACGCTATCCGCACTTCACCGCATACACCGGTCCGGCGCCGATCAGCAGCAGCGCCATGTAGTCGCTGTCGCGTGCCCGGGCCTTCAGCGTGGCGCCGTCCTTGACGCGGAAGATGCCGAAGCCGCCGGCCATCCGGATCAGTGCGCTGTCGATCTGGTCGGCGTCATCGCGGAAGTACTGCTGGATGTCGCTGCGGCTGGCTTTGTACAGCGCATTGGGTTCGCGCTGCCAGTGGCCATCGCGTTCGAACGAGACGAAGTACTGGCTTGCTTCCTTTTCGATGCGGAACTCGGCGGACTTGCGCGGGCTGGTGGCGAAGCAGCCGAGCATCGGGTCGGAGGAGAACGGCAGCTGGGTGTCGCCGGAACAGGCCACCAGCAGCAGGAGGGCACCGGGCAGCAGCAGGCGGAGCGTGCGCATGGGATGTCCCGACGGGGCAGGTGCGGCCAGTGTAGGCAGCACGCAGCCGTGGCCGGTACAGATTTTCGGCAAGAACCGTCGCCCTGCTGGCGTCACGCGCTGCGGTGGATCTCCACAGTGATGTGCACCAGTTCCTCGTGGATCGCCAGCGCCTGGCGCACGGTATCCGGATCCAGCGTGGCATCACTGGTGACCACGCTGGCGGCGACGGCGTACTTGCCGCGCCCCACCTGCCACACGTGCAGGTCGGCCAGGCGTGCCGGCCATGGACCCTGCTCGATCACCTCGCGGACTTCAGCCACTACCGGCGCGTCCATCTGCGCGTCGAGCAGGATGCGGCCGCTGTCACGCAGCAGGCCGATTGCCCACACGGTGACCAGCACCGCGCCGACCAGGCCCATCACCGGATCCAGCCAGGTCAGGCCGAGCAGCTTGCCGCCCAGCAGGGCGACGATGGCCAGCACCGAGGTGGCGGCGTCGGCCAGCACGTGCACGTAGGCCGAACGCAGGTTGAGGTCGTGGCCGTGGGAATGGTCGTGGCCGTGATCGTCATCGTGGTGATGACCATGATGATCGCCATGGTCGTGCCCGTGTCCATGGTGGTGGTGGGCGTGGCCGGGACTGTCATGCAGCCACCATGCGCACAGCAGGTTCACACCCAGGCCGACCGCGGCGATGGCGATGGCTTCGTTGTAGTGGATGGGCGCGGGCACCCACAGGCGTTCCAGCGATTGCACGGCCATCAGCGCGGCGACGCCGAGCAGGGCGATGGCGCTGGTATAGCCGGCCAGGATCTCGATCTTCCAGGTGCCGAAGGCGAAGCGCGGATCGTGCGCGTAGCGCCGTGCGCAGCGGTAGGCGAACACCGACAGGCCCAGTGCCAGCGCGTGCGAGCTCATGTGCCAGCCGTCGGCCAGCACGGCCATGGAATTGAACCACCAGCCACCGACGATCTCCACCAGCATCATGCTGACGGTGAGCCACATCGCGCGGCGGGTGTTGCGTTCGGCCAGCGGATTGCCGTCGTCGAAGCGGTGCTCGTGGCGACGGGCGGCGGCGAGGGCGTCCAGGTGCATGGCGGCGATCAGGCTTGGGTGGATACCCCCATAGGGTATATGATCCCGCGATGGCCCATGTACATAGAAATCGAAAGCAGCTGCTGACCCGGGTGCGCCGCATCGGCGGGCAGGTGGCGGCGCTGGAACAGGCATTGAACACGCCGGAGGGCGAGGCAGGCGACTGCGCCGACGTGCTGGTGCAGGTGGCGGCCGTGCGTGGCGCTGCCCACAGCCTGCTCATGGAACTGCTGCACGAGCATCTGCAGGAACACGTGGTGGGCGCGGAAGACCCGGCGCAGCGGGCGGCCGAAGCCGAGGTACTGGTGGAACTGCTGCGGCGTTACGGCAAATAGCTGGGTAGTCCCGGCCGCTGGCCGGCAACCTCATGACCTGCGGACGATGCCTGCAGTTGTCGGCCAGCGGCCGGCACTAGCTTCTGCGGTGCCGGTGCTGCGCGTTCCACAGGTGCGTGGCGGCCAGCAGCAGGCTGCCGGTGACCGTCAGCGGGGTCTCCCAGGCGTGCGAGGGCAGTGCCAGCGCCCCGGCCATCAACAGTGCCAGGCCCATGCCCGCGCTCAGCCATGCCAGCGCAGGCAGCGGCTGGCGGCGTTCGGCGCGCCACAGGGCAAAGCCGGTCATCGGCAGCGCGATGGCGACGAAGACCAGATGCACCCACTCAGCTTCGGCCCAGACGCCGAACAGCGGCAGCGCGGCCGCCAGCAGGGGCAGGGCCAGGCAATGCAGCAGGCACAGGCTGGACAGGGCTACGGCACCGGCATCAAGCAGGGCGGCGGAGGGCGACTTCATGCGGGGGGATTCCTTGCGCGACAATTGTTATACAGTAACATTTCCATTCCGCAGCCAGCCCGCTCCGACATGAACACTGTTTCCCGCGCCGACCGCCGCCTTCCGGTCACCGTGCTTTCCGGCTTCCTCGGTGCCGGCAAGACCACCCTGCTCAACCAGATCCTGCGCAACCGCGATGGCCTGCGGGTGGCGGTGATCGTCAACGACATGAGCGAGGTCAACATCGATGCGCAGCTGGTGCGCGATGGCGGCGCCGAACTGCGTCGCACCGAAGAGACGCTGGTGGAGTTCAGCAACGGCTGCATCTGCTGCACGCTGCGCGACGATCTGCTGCAGGAGGTGCGGCGCCTGGCCGACAGCGGCCGCTACGACTACCTGCTGATCGAATCGACCGGGATCGGCGAGCCGATGCCGGTGGCGGCGACCTTCGCGGTGCGCGACGAACACGGCTTCAGCCTGAGCGATATCGCACGGCTGGACACGATGGTGACGGTGGTGGATGGCAGTGCCTTCCTGGCCGATTTCGGTTCCACACTGCGCCTGGCCGAGCGTGGCCAGCAGGCGGGGCCGGATGATGACCGTGGCGTGGTCGACCTGCTGTGCGAGCAGGTGGAGTTCGCCGATGTGATCGTGGTCAGCAAGGTGGACCAGGTGGACGACGAAGTGCTGCAGGACACGCTGGCCGTGCTGCGCGGGTTGAACCGCGACGCGAAGCTGCTGCTGTCCAGTTTCGGCGACGTGCCGCTTGCCGAGCTGCTGGATACCGGCCGCTTCGACTTCGAGCGCGCGCAGCAGGCGCCGGGTTGGGTGAAGGAGCTGCGTGGCGAGCACACGCCGGAAACCGAGGAGTACGGCATTGCCAGCTTCGTCTACCGCTCGCGGCGGCCGTTCCACCCGGCCCGCTTCGCGCGCACATTGCAGCACGGCATGCCGGGGGTGATCCGCAGCAAGGGCTGGTTCTGGCTGGCCAACCGCATGGACTGGGTGGGTGAGTTGAACAGCGTGGGCGCGGCCACCCGCACCCAGGCGGCGGGCTTCTGGTATGCGGCGCGCGAGCGGGTGCGCGCCGGCCAGGAGGACACCACGCCGCTGCTGCCGCCAACGCCGCTGCCTTACAGCGATCTGGGCTGGGCCCGGCAGCAGGCCGACTGCTGGAGCGCGCCGCTGCCGGATGCAGGGGAGTTTCCGGACGCGGCCGCGCACTCGGCGATGGCACGCCTGTGGCATCCGCTGTGGGGTGACCGCCGGCAGGAACTGGTGGTGATCGGCGTGCACATGGACGAGCGTGTGGTGCGGTCGGCACTGGATGCGTGCCTGCTCAACGACACCGAGCTGCAGGCCGGGCCCTTGCTGTGGCAGCAGATGCCGCAGGCGTTCCCGGTGTGGACGCGTTGATGCGTCTGCGCCATGCGTGGATGAGAGGCTGGCAGTAGATCCACGCCACGCGTGGATGAATGCCTGCAGGAGCCGAGCACGTGCTCGGCTCTACACCGCATCGCGCCACTGCCAACCTGCGTCACCGACCTGCAGCACCTGCGTTGGCCGCAGGGCCTGCAGCAGGTGGGTGTCATGGCTGACCATCAGCAACGCGCCCGGCCACGCCGCCAGCAGTTCTTCCAGCGCCTGAAGCGCGGCAAGGTCCAGGGCGTTGCCCGGCTCGTCCAACAGCAGCAGCTGCGGGGCAGGATCGGCGTACAGCACGCTGGCCAGTGCCCCTTTCACCCGCTCGCCATCGCTGAGGCTGCTGGCCGGGCGTTGGACGCGCTGCGCATCCAGGCCCAGCAGGGCAAGACGCGTACGCAGTTCACCCGCATCGGCCGCGGGATTCGCAGCGCGCACGGCATCGAGGATGCTCTGTTCACCTGCAAGCCCCAGCAGTTGCTGGTCGAGCAGGGCCAGCGGCGCATGCCGCTGCACCTGACCGCTGCGCGCCGCCAGCTGTCCGGCCAGCACGCGCAGCAGCGTCGACTTGCCGCTGCCGTTGTCGCCCACGACGGCGATGCGCTGGCCGCGCCGGATCTCCAGCTGCAGCTTCGCGTTGCAGCCATGCGGCAGCACCAGATCGTGCGCCTGCAGCAGGCGGGCCTGACCACGCTCGCCTTCGCCACTGAACAACGCCAGTTCTGGCGTCACGTGTACCGCCGCAGCGGCGGCGCGCACCTGCGCTGCGCTGGCCTGAAGGCGGTCGCTCTGGATCTGCTGCGTACGGCCGTGGCTGGCTTCGGCGCGCTGTTTCTGCCGACCGAGCAGGATCGGTGCCTGGTTGGCCTCGCGCGCTTCGCGGTTGCCACGTGCCTGCCGCTGCTGCTGGCGCTCGTTCTGTTCGCGCGCGCTGCGTTGCTGCTGCCGGTGCTGGGCACGGGCATGCTCCAGCCGGGCGGCGGCGGCCTCGCGTTCGGCGGCGCGTGTGTCGGCATAGTGCTGCCACGGTCCGCCGTAACGATGCAGGCCGTGCGCGTCCAGTTCGACGATCTGCGCCATCTGCGCGAGCAGGCCACGGTCGTGGCTGATGGCCAGCAGGCCGCCCTGCCACTGCTGCAGCTGTGCGTACAGCTGGTGGCGATGCCGGGCGTCGAGATGATTGCTCGGCTCGTCGAGGATCAGCCAGTCCGCGCCGCTGGCCCACGCACCGGACAGCGCCACCTGCATCGCCTGGCCGCCACTGAGCCGGGAGGCGGGCTGCGCCGGATCAAGGTCGGCCGGCAGCTGCATTGCCTGCCACTGCTGCTGCAGGCGCTCGCGCAGGTCCCAGTGGTCGCCCACGCAGGCGAAATCGGCTTCATCGATGCTGCCTGCTTCGATGCGTGCCAGTGCCGCCAGTTCGGCGGAGACGCCGGCCAGTTCACCCACCGTGCCACGCGGCGGATAGCCCGGCGTAGGCAACAGGAACACCTGGCCACTGCAGTGCACGCGGCCATCGTCGGGCGACAGCTGGCCGGCGAGCAGGCGCGTGAGCACGCTCTTGCCGGCGCCATTGGCGCCGACCAGTCCGGTGGCCACCGGTTCGAAGGAAAAGGACAGATCGGAAAACAACGGTCGGCCATCGGCCAACCGATACGACACGCGATCGAGCGTGAGGGAATGCGAAGTCATGCGACCTCCATGGATGCCTGGTTCTCCCCTGCGCGCAGGGGCGGGAAGAGTCGGGCCGTCTAGTGCGAAGACGGCGGCATCACTGGCGCATTGGTCGCGAGCCTCGGTGGGGAATGAGCGGGCAGTATAGCGCCGCGAGCTGAATGGTCGCGGCCGTGGCGCGGGGTCAGGGCACCGTATCCAGCCGCGCGCCGACGAATTGGATGAACACCCGCAGCTTCGGCAGCACGTGGCGGCCGGAGGGCCACAGCAGGTGGAAGATGCCGCAGGAATGCACGTGCTCTTCAAGCACGGTGACCAGCCGGCCATCGGCCAGTGCATCGCGCACCGAATGCACCGGCACGAACGCCAGGCCCCCGTCGCGCAGGGCCAGTGCCACCCGCGCTTCGATGGTGTTGGCGACCAGGTGCACCGGCAGATCCTGTGCCGTTTCGCCTTCGGGCCAGAGGATGGGCCACGGCTCGAGCTTGCCGGTGCTGGGGAAGCGGTAGTGCAGCAGGCGGTGCTGCAGCAGGTCGGCCGGCGTGCGTGGAACGCCGTGCCGTTGCAGGTACGCCGGCGATGCAACCACGCGGCGTGGGAACACACCGAGGCGGCGTGCGGTGAGGCGTGAATCGCTGGGCTCGCCAACGCGCAGCACGGCGTCGAAGCCTTCCTCGATGACATCGACCAGGCGATCGCAGAAATCCAGCTCCAGCCGGATGTCCGGGTAGGCCGCCATGAACTCCGCCATCAGCGGCAGGGTCAGGTCGCCCACCAGCGGCAGGCTGATGCGCAGGGTGCCGCTGGGGGTTGCATGTTGCTGGGCCAGTTCGGTGCGTGCGGCATCGCGTTCGTCGAGGATGCGGCGGCAGCGTGCCAGGAACAGCTGGCCCTCGGCCGTGAGAGTGATGCTGCGCGTGCTGCGGTGGAACAGGCGCACGCCGAGTGCGTGTTCAAGCCGGGCCACGCACTTGCCGGCGGCCGAGGCGGAGATGCCCTGCACGCGGCCGGTGTCGACGAAGCTGCGAGTGTCCGCGGCGTGGACGAAGGTCTGCAGGTTGGCCAGGTTGTCGAGGACGGACATGGGGAAGGTCGCTGCGAAAGTGGGCAGGGTAGGGCGCGGCAGTCCGGCCCGCTGACGTGGCCCGCGCAACACTGCGGTGCGCGGGCCTGGAGGGTCGGTGCGGCCCAGTGGTTCCGGGCATCATGCCGATTGCGGACCTTGCGGTCCATGATGCACGGAGCCCCGCCCCGCTTTTTGCCGGCGCCGGAGCTGCCTACCGTGGCGGGCCTCTCCCCACGGATCACCCCGATGACACTCGCCCTTCCTGTTGATACCGCACCGGCACTGCCCGCGGTAAGCGCGCTGCTGCGGGTCGTGCATCCGCAGCGCCTGGTCGGTGCGGTGGTACTGGTGCGCGAGCACGGCGTGCTGCGCCACGCCAGCGCCAGTGGCCTGGCCGACCGTGAATCGAACACGCCGATGCGCCGCGACCACCTGTTCCGGCTGGCCTCGGTGAGCAAACCGCTGCTGACCACGGTGATCCTGCGCCTGGTAGCCGAGGGGGTGCTGGACCTGGACGCGCCGGTGCAGCGCTGGTTGCCGGCGTTCCGCCCGGCACTGGCCGATGGCAGCCGCCCGCCGATCAGCCTGCGCCAGCTGCTCAGCCACAGCAGTGGGCTGGGCTACCGCTTCCTGGAAGCCGATGCCCAGGGGCCCTATGCGCAGGCGGGTGTGAGCGATGGCATGGACGCGAACCCGGTGACGCTGCAGCAGAACGTGCAGCGTATCGCGCAGGCGCCGCTGTTGTTCGCGCCGGGCAGCCAGTGGCTGTACTCGCTGGGCGTGGATGTGGCGGGCGCCGTGGCTGAAGCGGCCACCGGCGAAAGGTTGCAGGTGTTGTTCGACCGGCTGCTGGCGCAGCCGCTGGGCCTGCGCGACACCGCGTTCGCCACCGCCGAGGGCGCTCGTCTGGCCACGCCGTATGTCAGTGACACGCCGCAGCCGCATCGGTTGCGGGAGGGCGAGGTGGTGCCTGCGTTCGAGGGCTCGGTGGGCATCGAATACAGCGTGGCGCGGGCGACCGATCCACACCGCTATCCGTCGGCAGGCGCGGGGCTGGTGGGTAGTGCCGACGAGGTGATGGCCGTGCTGGAAGCGTTGCGCGATGTGCGCGCCTCGCAGCTGCTGCCGGAACGGCTGGCGGCGCAGATGGGAACCCCGCAGGTCGGCGAGCTGGGACCGGTTGATCCGCCGGGTTGGGGCTTCGGCCTCGGCTTTGCGGTGCTGCGTGATGCAGCGGCCAGCGGCACACCGCAGACCGCAGGGACATGGCGTTGGGGCGGTGCTTACGGCCACAGCTGGTTCGTGGACCCGGCCCGTGGCCTGAGCGTGGTCGCGCTGACCAACACGCTGTACGAAGGCATGCATGGCGCGTTTGTCGATGAACTGCGCGATGCGGTGTACGCCGATCTGGAGACGGTGCGATGAGCGGCCACGCAATTGATGCAGCAGCTCCGGCGGGCGAAGCAACGCGCTTGCCGTGGCGCGGGCTGCTGGCACTGGCCGGTGGTGGCTTCATCACCCTGCTGACTGAAACGCTGCCAGCGGGCGTGCTGCGGCCGATGGGCGAGAGCCTCGGCGTCAGCGACGCGGCCGCAGGTCAGCTGGTGAGCGTGTATGCACTGGGCTCGGTGCTGGCTGCGTTGCCGATGACCGCGCTGACCCAGCGCCTGCCACGCCGTCCGCTGCTGCTGGCGGCGATTGCCGGCTTCATGGTGGTCAACACCGTAACCGCGCTGAGCCACGACTACGTGCTGACCCTGGTGGCGCGCTTCCTGGCGGGTGTGGGCGCGGGCCTGCTGTGGTCGCTGGTGGCCGGCTATGCCGCGCGCATGGTGGTGCCGGAACTGCAGGGAAGGGCGATCGCGGTAGCGATGATCGGCTCGCCGCTGGCGTTGTCGTTGGGAGTGCCGGCCGGCACCTTGCTGGGCCAGCAGATCGGGTGGCGCTGGGCGTTCGCGTTGATGAGCGTGCTGGCGGTGCTGCTGCTTGGCTACGCCCGATGGGCGCTGCCCGCGTTGCCGGCGGCCGGTGCAGGCCGGCGCATGTCGCTGGGTTCGGTCTGGCGCATGCCCGGCATCCGCAGCACGCTGCTGGTGATGGTGCTGTACGTGCTGGCGCACAACGTGCTGTACACCTATATCGAGCCGCTGGCGGTGCAGGCCGGTGCCGGGGCGTGGCTGGACCGGCTGCTGCTGGCATTCGGCATCGCCGCGATCGTGGGCATCGCCATCGCCGGCTGGGGCGTGGACCGCCACCTGCGCGCGCTGGTGTGGGCCAGCGTGATCGGCTTCGTGATGGCGGTGGCTTCGCTGCTGCTGTGGCCAGGCGTACCGGGCGTGCTGCTGCTGGTGACGATCCTGTGGGGCGTCGCGTTCGGTGCGGTACCTACCCTGTTTCAGACCGCCCTGGCCCGCCGCGCCGGTGCCGCCGCCGACCTGGCGCAGTCGATGCTGGTGACCGGCTGGAACCTGGCCATCGCCGCCGGCGGCGTCGGCGGCGGCCTGATGCTGCAGGCCAGCGGCGCCAAGCACCTGGCCTGGCTGCCGTTGCTGCTGCTGGTGGTGTGCGGCTTGTGGGTGTGGGCGCGGCCGAAGGCCTGGGCGTAGGCGTCGATCGAGGATGACGGGGTTGCCGGCCAGCGGCCGGCACTACCCCAGCCGAAGCTCAACAGCGCGCGCGAGCGCAGCGACCCGTTGTTGCTTTCGATTTTTTTTCTCTTGCGTGGTGAGGCGCTGACGAAATGTGTCCGTGGCCGGGTGGGTGGGCTGCGCAGGGGCGTGAGCCGCATGGATGCGGCGACCGAGCTTACAGGGACGTACTTGCAGCGCCCCCTGCGCAGCCCTCCCACCCGGCCAACCCACGAACAGCTTTATGCGACCCACCACGAGGGGCTGCGCCGTTCGCCGACTACTACTCCCCCGCCTGCTCGCGCTCGAACGGCACGCTGCGCGGATTCTGCATGTGCTCCCGCGCTGCGCCGTACTGCTGCTGGCGCTTGCGGTGGAAGGCGATGAACTCATCGCGCGGCAACGGCCGCGAGAACAGCCAGCCCTGGCCGAACTGCACGTGCTGGCTGTGCAGGTAGGCCAGCTGCGCTTCGGTTTCCACGCCTTCGGCCACCACCCACAGGCCCAGCTCGCGGGCCATGCCGATGATGTGCGGCGTGACCGGGCTGGTCGCGCTTTCGGTGCCGATCGCATCGACGAAGGACTTGTCGATCTTCAGTGCATCCAGTGGCAGCTGCTGCAGGTACTGCAGGCTGGAATAGCCGACGCCGAAGTCATCGATGGCCACGCTGTGGCCCGCGCGCCGCGCCGCGGCCAGCATGGTGCGGGCACGGTCGATGTCGAGGAAGCCATGTTCGGTGGCCTCCAGCCAGATCTGTTGCGGCAGGATGCCGCTGCCGGCCATGCGCTGCGAGATCACCTTCAGCGCACGTCCGCTGCTGATGTCCTCGGCCGCCAGGTTGATCGCGATGTGTGCACTGCGATCCTCGGCCAGCAGCTCACGCATGTCGGCAACCACGTTCTCGATCACCAGATCGGTGATGGCGGCGATCATTCCGGCTTCTTCGGCCAAGGGAATGAACAGGTCCGGACGCACCTGCGTGCCGTCGGGGCGCTGCCAGCGCACCAGCGCCTCGGCGCCGACGCAGATGCCGGTGTCCAGTTCGATGATGGGCTGGTAGTGCAGGTAGAGTTCGCGGCGGCGGATGGCGATGCCCAGTTCGCCGCGCATCGACAGCCGTCGTCGCGACAGCCAGATCACCAGCCCGGCGCCGGCGGCGGCCATCAGCAGGCCCAAGGGCACGAACAGCCACGCCTGCTGCCGGAACGTAGCCGCCAATGCGGTGCGCGGCGCCGTGGCGATCGCCAGCCATTCACCGCTGCGCGCGCTGGCATACAGGGTGTCGCGGTCCAGGCCTTCCCCGGGCTCACGCAGCAGGCGCTGCAGCAGGGCCGGGTCCATGCCATCCTGCTGGGTCAGCAGCCGTCCATCCGGACTTGCCAGGGCCAGCCGCACGTCCGGATCGACGATGACGTCGACGAAGCGCCGAGGGTCGACCAGCACGTCGTAGGACCCGTACATCATGGACAGCATCGGCCGCCGGCCAGCCGCCTCGGGGCGCACGTTGACGGTGATGCCGGCACCATCGCTGGTGACGTGGTCCGGCGTGGGCTGGTCCACATCCTGCTGGAACGGCCCCCACGACGTGCAGCGCAGCTTGCCGCCCTCGAAGTAGCCCATCTGGTCCGACGACGGCGTGGTCATCACCAGGGTCTGCATGCGCTGGATGTGTTCGGCCCCGCAGGCCGGCAGCACCGTGGCCTCGGCGGACTTCAATGCCGCCAGCGCTTCCTGGTAGGACACTTCGGTACGACGCAGGGTGCGCTCGGCGATGGCATGCAGTCGCTGTTGCTCGACGCTTACGGCACGGTCCCAGGTGGCATAGACCATGACCGCGATCGGCACTGCAGCGGCCAGCACGGCCAGGATGGTGCCGCCGATGATGACCCGCAGTCGGCTCATGACCGGGGCTCCAGAGAGGTGTGCAGGGCTTGGCACATGGGCGGGGCCGGTCCTTGGACGATGGCGGTATATGAACACGGCGCAGGGCTGGGCGGAATGGGACAAAGGCGGTAACGGGTCACATTGTGGTGAAAGTGACACTTGCTGACGGCCCTGGGCCGTCCGGCGCTGGCGTTGTGGCAGCGGGAGGACTACCGTCGAATGCTTCGCCCGCCTCTTCCCGCGCCCATGACCGAGCCCGCCACGCCCCCCGAGCACCTGCGCCGCAGCCTGTCCAACCGCCACCTGCAACTGATCGCCATCGGCGGTGCCATCGGCACCGGCCTGTTCATGGGCTCGGGCAAGACCATCAGCCTGGCCGG